>JABAOE010003725.1_pt4 | contig 14760 bp, 13 predicted proteins | sample 7062141 | NCBI WGS metagenome assembly JABAOE01 (sample SAMN14538627, study PRJNA623070) | marine sediment metagenome | biome: marine biome [ENVO:00000428]; feature: marine pelagic biome [ENVO:01000023]; material: deep marine sediment [ENVO:00002113] | place: India: Gulf of Khambhat ... | reverse complement strand
ACGTGCGAGGCCAATCCGGAGTCCTTCTCGTCCGACGTGGCGCGCGGATGGGCTCGGGCCGGCGTGAACCGGATCAGCCTGGGGGCGCAGACCTTCCACGAGGGCGCGCTGCGATGGATGGGCCGGCTCCACGGGCCGGAAGGCCCCGGTCGAGCGGTTCGCGCGGCGCGGGCGGCCGGACTCTCGAACGTGAGCGTCGACCTCATCTTCGGGCTTCCCCTGCGCCTGGGCAGGGTCTGGAAGGAAGATCTTCGGCGAGCGATCGAGCTCGACGCGCCGCACGTGAGCCTGTACGGGTTGACCGTCGAGCCCGCCACGCCCCTGGGCCGCGCCCTCCGGGAGGGCCGCGAGGGGCCGGTCGACGAGGAGCAGTACAGGGAGGAGTTCCTGCTGGCCTCCGAGGTCCTCCGCGACGCGGGCTACGAGCACTACGAGGTTTCGAGCTTCTCCCGGCCCGGCGCGCGGGCGCGCCACAACGCCGGCTACTGGGAGGGCACGCCGTACCTGGGCCTGGGCAACGGCGCGCACAGCTACGCGCCGCCCGTGCGCCGCTGGAACGTCCGCGACTGGGAGGACTACCGTGCCCGGCTCCGAGAGGACGGGTCGGCCGAGGAGGGGCGGGAGACGCTGGACGGGGCCGCGCGGCGGCTCGAGCGGATCTGGCTGCGGCTCCGCACGGCCGAAGGCCTCCCGATCGCCGCGGCCGGCCCGAAGGTCCACGCCGCGGCGCGGGCGTGGGCGGCACGGGGGCTGGGTGGGATCGCGGGCGATACGCTCCGGCTGACGCCCGAAGGCTGGCTGCTCCTGGACCGGATCTCCGTGGAGCTCGATGCGGTATGGGAGGAGGGCCCGGACGCGCACCGCGGCGGGTCGGCGGCCGGCGAGCAAGCGGGTTGACCGGCAGCCGCAGCACGCTCGATTTTGGACGATGGCCAGCTTGGAACGTCGAGACTCGGTCGGAACCGACCTTTCGGAGCGAGAGCGACGCGTTCTCGAGGCGGTGGTGCGCACGTACGTGGATACCGCCGAGCCGGCGGGCAGCCGCACCGTGTCCCGGTCCTTCGACCTCGGCGTCTCCGCGGCGACGATCCGCAACACGATGAGCGACCTGGAGGAGAAGGGCTATCTCTTCCACCCGCACACGTCGGCGGGTCGCGTCCCCACCGACCTGGCGTACCGCTTCTTCGTCGACCGTCTGATGGAGCCGGCCGAGCCCTCGCCCGCGGAGCGCGCCAACCTCGAGCGCGAGCTCGCCCGGCCGGGCTCGTCTCCGGTGGAGCGGCTGATCCTGCGCGCGGCCCAGGCGCTGAGCGTGATCTCGGACGAGCTCGGCGTGGCGCTGGCGCCCCGGCTCGAGGACGCGGTGCTGGAGAAGCTGGAGCTCATTCAGGTCTCGACGAACAAGGTTCTGCTCGTCGCCTCGATCCGGGGCGGCGTCGTCCGCACGGTGTACGTCGACCTTCCCGTCGAGGTGCCCGCAGACACGCTCGTGACCGTGACGCTCGCGCTCAACGAGCGGCTCGCGGGACAATCGCTGCAGGAGATCCGGCGCACGCTGCCGCAGCGTCTCCGTGACTCGATTCCCGACGAGGCCGGGGCCGAGCTGGTCAACATCTTCATGCAGTCGGGCGCCGAGCTCTTCGATCTCAGCAGCCTCGACTCGTCCGTCCTGCACCTGGGCAACGCGAGCGTGCTCGCCGCGCAGCCGGAGTTCGAGTCCGGCGAGCGCATGAAGAAGCTCATCGACCTCACGGAGCAGCGGGACCTTCTGGCGAGCGCGGTGGGTAACCGCGAGCACGGGGGGCGGCTGAAGATCACGATCGGGGCCGAGAACGACGAGAGTGTGCTCACCGACTTCACGCTGGTGACCGCGGAGTACAGCGTCGGTGGCCTCAAGGGCGTGATCGGGGTGATCGGACCCACGCGCATGCCGTACGAGAAGGTGGTGACGATCGTCGATTACACGTCGTCCCTCGTCACGAGAGTTCTGGCGACGTGAACGGGGTTCGATCCCTCGCGCCCCGTGGGCCGGGCCGCACTCACCGGGAGATCCATGGCTGACTACTACGAGCGCCTCGGCGTGTCCCGCACCGCGGACACCGAGGAGATCAAGAAGGCCTACCGGAAGCTGGCCCTGAAGTACCACCCCGATCGCAATCAGGGCTCGAAGGAGGCGGAGGAGCGCTTCAAGGAGGTCACCGAGGCCTACGAGGTCCTCCGCGACTCCGAGAAGCGTGCGCTCTACGACCGCTACGGTGAGCAGGGTCTCAAGGCCGGGCCGTCGGGGGGCGCGGGCTTCGACTTCAGCGACGCCATCGAGATCTTCATGCGGGATTTCGGCGGCTTCGGCGGCCTCGAGGACCTCTTCGGGATGCGCGGCGCCCGGGGTCAGCGCACGGCGAGTCGGAAAGGCCAGACCGTGCGCATCCGCCTGGGTCTGACCCTGCGCGAGGTCGCGAGCGGGGTCACGCGCAAGGTCCGCGTCTCGCTGCTCGACCACTGCGACGTGTGCGACGGGTCGGGCGCGGCTCCGGGCAGCGGGCCGGCGACGTGTCAGGTGTGCGGCGGCTCGGGTGAGGAGCGGCATGTGCAGCGGTCGGTCTTCGGGCAGTTCGTGAGCGTGCAGCCCTGCCGCGCCTGTCGGGGCGAGGGGCGGGTCATCGAGCGGCTGTGTGACGCGTGCTCCGGCGAGGGGCGCGTTCGCGCCGAAAAGGAGATCGAGATCGAGGTCCCGGCCGGTGTCACCTCGGAGAACTTCCTCACCCTCCGCGGTCGCGGGAGCGTCGGCCCGCGGGGCGGCCCCAGGGGCGACCTGGTCGTCCTGCTCGAGGTGGAGGACGACCCACGCTTCGTGCGCAACGGATCGGATCTGGTCTTCGAGCTCCCGATCACCTTCGCCCAGGCGGCCCTCGGCGCGGAGGTCGAGGTGCCGACGATCGACGGCTCGGCTCGGGTCACGATCCCGAACGGGATCCAGAGTGGGGAGATCCTGAAGCTCCGAGGCCTCGGCCTTCCGGAGCTCAACGGCACCCACCGGGGCGACGAGCTGGTACGCGTGCTCGTCTGGACGCCCGATGAGCTGACGTCGGAGCAGGAAGAGGCGTTCCTGCGGCTCCGCGAGCTCGAGGGGCCGCCGCCCGACCGGATCACCCGCGGCGCCCACAAGGGCTTCTGGTCGCGGGTCAAGGAGGCGTTCACCGGAGGATGACGCCGGCCCATCGCCGGTGGCTCGAGGTCGCGGTCCGGTGTCCCGGCGCCGGAGACCGGGCGGCGCTCCTCGCCGACGGGCTCCTGCTGCTGGGGGGACGGGCGATCGAGGAGCGCGGCGCGTGGTTCGTCACGCACGTCGAGGACCCCGGAGACGTCGACGCCTTCCTGCGCCGGGCGTGCGACGCGCTCGCGGAGGCCACCGGGCTCTCCGGTATCGAGGTGCGCGGCGACTGGCGCGATCACGAGGACTGGTCGGAGGTGTGGAAGCGCGGCCTGGCCCCGCGACGCATCACCGACCGTCTCGTCGTGCGACCCTCGTGGACCGGGTACCCCGGGAAGCGCGCAGGGGACGTCGTCCTCGTCGTCGACCCCGGAATGGCGTTCGGGACCGCCGAGCACGGGACGACCCGCGGGTGCCTCCGCCTCCTGGACCGCGTCGTGCGGCCGGGCGACCGGGTGATCGACGTGGGCGCCGGCTCGGGCATCCTCGCGATCGCATGCGCCCGGCTCGGCGCGTCCGAGGTCCTCGCCATCGAGGGTGACCCGCTCGCCTGTGAGGCGATGGCCGAGAACCTGGAGCGCAACGGCGTCGCCGACCGGGTCCGCGTGTCGTGCTCGTGGGCCGACGCGGCCGCGCTCCGCGCGCTGCAGCCCGCATCGGGAGTCGTCGCCAACCTCGAGAGCGGGATTCTGGAGCCGCTGGTTCCGGGGCTGGTCGGGGCGATGGCGCCGGAGGGCTGGCTGATCGTGTCGGGGGTGCTGGCGGAGGAGTGGCCGGTGCTTCGCGCCGTGTTGGAGGAGGCGGGATGCCGCGCGGCCGCGGAGGACGCCGACGGCGATTGGTGCTCCGCCCTCCTCAGGCGGCGACCCTAGCCACCGTCTCCCGCGCGGCCCGCTCCGCGAGCACGATGGCGTACCAGCGGCTCACCTCGATCGCGGAGCGCGGGTCCACGCCCCGGGAGAGCCACCGGACCGACTCTCGCAGCCGCAGGGACGCGGCGGGCGCGTCGGGTGCGGCGCCGGGGTCCGCAATGCCCACCACCCAGGCGCGGTCCGACCGGGCGGCGCGGCCGACCGGTCCGCCCCGCCAGGACCCGGACCAGGGCTCGAGCACCCGGAAGCGCTCGGGATGCAGCTCCAGCACGCTTCGAAGACGCCCGGCATCCATCGTGCGGTCGACGTGGGGAGCGACGAGGTCGAGGAGCTCGGAGAGCGTCAGCGCCGGATGGAGATGATCACGCAGGGCCTCTTCGGCACGGATCGCGACAGGGCTCATGGTGCGCCTCCGGGAGGGGTTGAAGCCGGGCCGTCGCACGGCGGCCCTCCAAGCTGCGTGCTTCGCGGGAGCGCCTCCATGTCGTCAGGGGTCGGGGAGCCCGGCGAGGGCGCGGGGTCGCGCCGAGCGCGGACGCACCTGTAGACTCCCGAGCACGCGGGCGCGGCGCGCGCGCCTCGGCTGGACCGCGCGGGAGGAGATCGTGGGCGACCCGAACTGCCTGTTCTGCAGGATCGCCGCGGGGGAGATCCCCGCCGAGGTGGTGGCCGAATCCGAGACGGCTCTGGCCTTTCGGGACATCGATCCGAAGGCGCCGGTGCACGTGCTCGTGATTCCCAGGGAGCACGTCCGCTCGGTGGACGCCGCCGAGGACGGGCACCGGGGGCTGCTCGGCGACGTGCTCCTGCTCGCCCGGGACGTGGCGCGCGCCGAGGGCATCGCCCCGGGGGGATTCCGGACGGTGCTGAACAGCGGGGACGACGGCGGCCAGGTGGTCCAGCACCTCCACGCGCACGTCCTGGGGGGGCGGAGGCTCGAGTGGCCGCCGGGATGATTCCCGGAGCCGGCCGGGAAGCGCGGCGTCCGCGTCGCGTTGACCACGGCTCGTCGCGTTCGGTATCTTTTCGGCCCGCCCAGAGCGTCTTGCGCGCCCGCCGGGACCCGCATCGTTCACACGGACCCGAGGTCGATCACTCGTGGCCAGCGCACTCAAGACCCGGATGCATGCCGACCTGAACGCGGCGCGCAAGGACCGTGACAAGCTCCGCACGCTCGTGCTCTCGACGCTCCTGGCCGACGTGCGCAACCGGGAGATCGAGGTCGGTGGCGAGCTCGACGACGATGGGGTCGTGCAGGTGCTCTCCAGGGCGGTCAAGCAGCGCAGGGATGCGTCGTCCCAGATGCGAGGGGCCGGACGCCCCGAGCTGGCCGACCAGGAGGACGCGCAGGCCGCGGTGATCACCGAGTACCTGCCGGAGGGCCTGAGCGAGAGCGAAGTGCGGGAGATCGTGCGGGAGATCATCGCCGGGGGGGATGGCCAGATGGGGCCCGTGATGGGCAAGGTCATGGCCGCGGTGCGCGGCCGCTTCGACGGCAAGGAGGCCAACCGCATCGTCCGCGAGGAGCTCTCCGCCGGCGGAGCGTGACGGAGCGCCGATGAGCCGACACGCGCTCGAGGTCCTGGAGTTCGAGCGCGTCCTCGAGCGCGTCGCGGCGCGGGCGTCGAGTGAGCCCGGTCGCCGTCGGGTCCTGGAGCTGCGCCCGAGCACGGACGAGGGCGACGTCGCGAGGGAGCTCGCGCGCGTCGCGACCACGATGCGCTTCGTGGCCGAGGATCCGAGCTGGGCTCTCGGGCCGGTTCCCGACGTTGCGGGCGACCTGGCCCAACTCCGTGCCGCGGGCGCCGTGCTCGAGCCCCTGGGCATCCACCGGCTCGGCGTGCTCCTGGCGACGTCCCGCATCCTGGCGGGCGAGCTCCGCGGCCGGGAGGGCCGATACCCGGAGCTCCTCACGATCTCCGAGCGCCTGTCGTCCAGAAAGGAGCTCGAGGAGCGGATCGCCGGGTGCGTCGACGAGGACGGCCAGGTGCTGAGCTCCGCCTCGCGTGAGCTGAAGCGCATACGCGACGGCCTGCGCGGGGCGCACGCGAAGATCGTCCGCAGGCTGGAGTCCTATCTCGGCTCGCTCCCGAGCCGCTTCGTCGTGCCGGACGCCTCGGTCACGATCCGCGAGGGGCGCTACGTCGTCCCCGTGCGGCGAGAGGGAAGGGGCGAGGTCGGTGGGATCGTGCACGACGAGTCGCAGACCGGCGCGACGCTCTACGTGGAGCCGCCGCTGGCGATCGACCTCATGAACCGCCTCCGGGACCTGGAGCGGGAAGAGGCCAGGGAGATCCGGCGCGTACTCGGCGAGCTGTCGGGCGTCCTGGCTCCGATCCGGGACGAGCTGACCGGCGCCGCCGAGGCACTGGCGGAGTTCGACGCCCTGCACGCCCGGGCGCGGGCCGCGACCAGGTGGGAGGCGAGCGCGCCGGAGATCGCCGAATCGGGCGACCGCACGATCCGGATCTTCGGGGGGCGCCATCCGCTGCTGGTGGAGGCCGGGTCCGAGCCGGTGGTGCCCTTCGACCTCGAGCTCGGTGCGGACGATCGCTGCCTCGTCGTGTCGGGACCCAACACGGGGGGCAAGAGCGTCTTCCTGAAGACCGTGGGGCTGATCGCCTCCCTGGCCCAGTCCGGCGTCGTGCCGCCGGTGGGACCGGGCACCCGCCTCCCGGTCTTCACGTCCTTCTTCGCCGACATCGGCGACGAGCAGTCGATCGCGCGGAACCTCTCGACCTTCTCGGCCCACCTCGCGAACCTGGCCGATCTCGTCGTCGAGGCCGATGCCCGCTCCCTCGTGCTCATCGACGAGATGGGCACCGGCACGGATCCCGCCGAGGGGGCCGCGCTGGCGCGGGCCGTGCTCGAGGAGCTGGTGTCGCGAGGCGCCACCGCCGTCGTCTCGTCGCACCTCGGCGAGCTGAAGCGGCTGGATGCGGAGGGGAGCGGAATCGTCAACGCGTCGCTCCAATTCGACGCCGAGCGCATGGCCCCCACCTATCGGCTCGTGAAGGGCCGCCCCGGCCGCAGCTACGGGCTCGCGATCGCCCGCCGATTGGGGTTTCCGGGCGGGGTCCTCGACCGGGCCGAGGCCCATCGGGACACCGGGGCGGCCGACGTGGAGGACGTCCTGGCGCGGCTGGAGTCGGAGGAGCGGCGCGTGGAGGAGCTCGCGCGCGACCTCGACGCGGCGCGGGCCCGGGCGGAGGACCTCGCTCGGGAGGTGCAGCGGCGCGAGGCGGTGCTTCGCGAGGAGGAGCGGACCGCCGAGGGGCGGGCGAGGCGGGACGCGCGCAAGCTGCTCATGGAGGCGCGCGCGGAGGTGGAGGCGGCGATCGCCGACCTGCGCGCGGCCTCCGCCCGAGGCGAGCCGGTGGACGGGGCCGCCCGCGAGGCGCGCCGTCGCGTCGAGGCCGCCGCCCGGCGGCAGGTGGCGGTCGCGGACTCCGTACGGGAGGCGGACGACGGTGGCGCGTGCGCCGAGGTCGGCGATCAGGTGCGGATCCGAGCGACCGGCGCGCGGGGACGCGTGGTCGAGGTGCGCGACGACCGTGCGTTCGTGGAGGTCGGCGGTCTGCGTCTCGAGGTGCCGGTGCGCGATCTGCGGCGCGTCGCCGACCCCGCATCCTCCGAGTCCGCGGCGTCGGCACGAGGCTCGGAGGCCGGTCGCCGCGGTGGCTGGAGCGGACCGGACCGCGGACCCGTGCGCACGGAAGTGGACCTCCGGGGCCTCAGGGTCGACGAGGTGGAGCTCGAGCTGGGGCGAGCGCTCGACGGGGCCGTGCTCGACGAGCTGCCCCAGCTGCTCATCATCCACGGCAAGGGCACCGGGGCGCTCCGCAAGCGCGTGAGCGAGATGCTGGAGCGGGACGGGCGCGTGCGGGGCTTCAGGATGGGCGTGCCGTCGGAGGGGGGTGCGGGCGTGACCGTCGCGCGCTTCGACGGCTCGTCGTGATCCCCGACGACGTGGTGGAGGAGGTCCGGGCGCGGGCCGACATCGTCGACGTGATCGGCGAGTTCGTGCCGCTGAAGAAGGCCGGCCGGGAGTACAAGGCGAACTGCCCGTTCCACGAGGAGCGCACGCCGAGCTTCTACGTCGTGCCCGACAAGGGCTTCTACAAGTGCTTCGGGTGCGGGAAGTCCGGGGACGTCTTCTCCTTCGTCATGGAGCGGATGGGCATGGACTTCGTCGAGTCCGTCAAGCACGTGGCGGGGCGCGCCGGAGTGGAGGTCCGCGAGGTGCGGCGGACCCGGGAGGAGGAGGACCCCAACCGGCACCTCTACGAGCTCAACGCGTTCGCACACGAGTGGTTCCGGAGCCAGCTCCTCGACGAGGAGGCGGGCTCGACGGCGCGCGCCTACCTCGAACGGCGCGGAATCGGGTCCGACGTCGCGGAGCGGTTCGGCCTCGGCTTCGCGCCGGACGAGTGGAGGGCCCTGCGGGAAGCCGCGGCCAAGCACGGCTTCGACGAAGGCATGATGCTCGAGGTGGGCCTTCTCGGCGAGAGCGAGCGCAGCAAGGAGCCGTACGATCGGTTCCGGGGCCGCGTCGTCTTCCCGATCGAGAGCCTCGCGGGGAGGGTCATCGCCTTCGGGGGGCGCCTCGTCGTCGACGACGACAGGGGGCCGAAGTACCTGAACTCGCCCGAGTCCCCGATCTACCACAAGGGGCACAACCTCTACGGCCTGTCGTGGGCGCGTCACGCGATCCGCCGAGAGGAGGCCGCGGTTGTGGTCGAGGGCTACATGGACGTCGTCTCGCTGGCCGCGACGGGCTTCGAGAACGTCGTGGCCCCGCTGGGGACGGCGCTGACCGCCGAGCAGGCCAAGCTGCTCTCGCGCTACTGCACCAGGGTGCTCCTGCTGTTCGACTCGGACAGGGCCGGCCTCAAGGCAACGTTCCGAGCGGGGGACGTGCTGCTCGAGGCGGGTCTGCATCCCGCCGTGGTCACGTTGCCGCCGGGCGAGGACCCGGACACGCTGGTGCGGGCCCGCGGCGCTGCGGCCCTCGCCTCGCTCCTCGACGACGCGGTCGACGTGCTCGACCGCAAGCTTCAGATCCTCGACGAGCGCGACTACTTCTCCACGATCGAGCGGACGCGGTCGGCGGTCGATCGTCTGTTGCCGACGTTGCGCGCGGCCGCCGATCCGGCTCTGCGCGACATCTACGTCTCCAAGGTCGCGGACCGCACGGGCGTGCGGCGTGAGACGCTCGAAGCGGAGATGAGGCGCACCCGCCCGAGCCCGACCGCCTCCCGCCGAATGGTGCCCGAGGCCCTGCCCGGGCCGAGCGCTCGGCCCAGGATCCCCAAGCGCAACGCGGAGCGCTCGCTGCTTCTGGTCATGGTGCGCGGCTCGGAGTGGGTGGAGCGGGCGGCGGAGCTGGTCTCACCCGAGGACTTTTACGATCCGTACTACAGGGCCATCTTTGAGTTGCTTCTCGACGATCCCGAGGTGCGCTCGCCGCCTGCGTCCATGGATCCCGTCGCCGCCCAGCGGTTCGAGGAGATCCTGTCGGATCCGGAGGAGATCTCGCACGGGATCGATGTCTTCACGCAATCGTTGAACCGCATCCGCGTGGTGGCGCTGGACCGCAGCATCCAGGATCTGCAGGGCCGGATCGAGGCTGCGTCGAGCGACGAGGAGAAGCTCGAGCTCACGAGCGAGAAGGCCGCGCTCGCCAGTGAGCTCCGCCAGCTGGACCCCAATTACTGGGCGTCTGCCCTGCGCAGTCGCTCCAACGACGACAACAGGAACGAGCCAGGCAGATGACGGAGCAGCGCCGCACCGCCCTCAAGGCACTCCAGAAGCTGGATCTGAGGATTCAGGACGCCCGCAAACGGATCGGCGAGTTCGACCCGCTCTTCGAGCAGGTCGAGGAGCCGGCGCTCATCCTCGAGACCGAGCTCACCAGCAGCGGGACGCGCCTGAAGGAGATGAAGCTCGAACAGCGACGTCTCGAGCTCTCCACCGACGAGAAGCAGGAGCGGCAGAAGCGCCTCGAGGAGCGGCTGTCTTCGGTGCGCAACCTGCGGGAGGAGGCAGCCGTCAGCGCGGAGCTCGAGATGGTGAAGCGGGCTCTGCAGAACGACGAGCAGGAAGCCTACACGCTCATGGACCAGATCCGGAAGGTGGAGGAGCGTCTGGCCGAGGTCGGGGCCGCGTTCGAAGAGGCGACGGCGCTGGTCGAGCCCAAGAAGGAGGAGCTCCTGAATCAGAGGGCCGGCGTGCAGTCGGAGCTCGAGTCGCTCGGGAAGGAGCGGGAGACCTTCGTCGGATCGATGGCGGCCGAGGAGCTGCGCATCTACGAGGCCATCCGGGCGGGGGGGCGGAGGACCGCGGTGGCGGAGCTGACGGAGGACGGGGCGTGCAGCAACTGCTTCGGCGTCGTCCCCCTCCAGCTCCAGAACGAGGTCCGGCACGGCGACGCCCTGATCCGCTGCGAGGGGTGCGGCGTGATCCTGGCGGCACCCGAGCCCGAGTCCGCCCGTGAGGTCGAGCGCGAGGTGGAGCGCGAGGTCGAGGCCGCACCGGTGACCGAAGCCTCGGGTCCGTCCGCCGACGGCGAAGGTGACGCGGTCGCCGACGAGGAGGACGAGGAGCACGCGGGCGCCGCGGCCGTCCGGGACGACGAGGCCGAAGGGACGCTGGACGGAGAGTGAGCGCGCGGGGGCCGAGCCGGGCCGAGACCCGCCTCCGGCCCCCGGCGGCCGTCTGGACCACGCCCGAGGCGCCGGATGCGGACGTGGTCGCCCGTCTGGCGGAGGCGCTGGGTCTTCCCGAAGCCGTCTGCGCGGTCCTCGCCGTGCGAGGGCTGACGGAGGTGGAGGAGGCGAAGAGCTTCCTGCGCCCCCGCCTCGAGCACCTCCACGACCCCGCGATCCTGGCCGACGGGGTGTCCGCCGCCGAGCGAATCCGGCGGGCGATGGCTCGGGGCGAGCGCATTCTCGTGCACGGCGACTACGACGTGGACGGGATCTGCGCCACCGCGGTGCTCACGCGCTGGCTGCGCGAGCTGGGGGCCGACGTCGTGCCCTTCGTGCCCCACCGCCTGCGCGACGGCTACGACTTCTCGGAGGCGGGTGTCGCGGCGGCCGAGCGGGCGGGAGCGAGGCTGGTCGTCACGGCCGACTGCGGCACGGTGGCTCACGACGCCATTGCCCGGGCCGGGGCCGCGGGCATCGACGTGATCGTCACGGACCATCACACGGTGGGCGGCACGCTGCCGCCCGCGGTCGCGGTGGTGAACCCCCACAGAGCCGACTGCGCCTATCCGGACAAGGGACTGTGCGGCGCGGGGCTCGCGTACAAGGTGTGCGAGCTCGTCGGGCGTGCGGTCGGGGCGGACGCGGCCCCTCTGGTGGAGTACCTGGACCTCGTCGCCCTGGCGACCGTGGCCGACCTCGTCCCGCTCCGGGGCGAGAACCGCATCCTCGTCCGCTACGGGCTCCGGCGCTTCTCCCACACCCGGGTGGCGGGCGTGCGGGCGCTGCTGGAGGCCGCCGGCCTCGTCGGCGACGAGATCACCGCGGGTCGGCTCGGGTTCGTGATCGCGCCCCGCATCAACGCCGCGGGACGGATCGGCGACTCGGCCGACGCGCTTCGCCTGCTGCTGACCGAGGACCGGGACGAGGCCACGGCCCTGGCCGCCGCGCTGGAGGCCGTCAACACCCGACGGCGCGAGGAGGATCGCCGCACGCTCGACGAAGCGCTGGATCAGCTCGAGGCGACGTACGAGCCTGAGCGGGACCACGGGGTCGTGCTCGCCGCCGACGGGTGGCACCCCGGGGTGATCGGCATCGTCGCCTCCCGGGTCGTCGAGCGCATCCATCGCCCCGTCGTGATGGTGGCGCTCGATGGGGAGCGCGGGCGTGGAAGCGCGCGCTCGATTCCGGGCTTTCACCTGTACGAGGCGCTCGCCGAGTGCGGCGGGCACCTCACGCGATTCGGTGGACATCGGCAGGCCGCCGGGATGGATCTGCCCCGCGCCGAGGTCGGGGCTTTCCGCCGCGCCTTCAACGAGGCGGCGCGGCGGCGCCTGGGCGCGGAGCCGCCTCGGCCCACGCTGCACCCCGACGTGGAGCTCGCGCTCACCGACGCCGACCTCCAGCTCGTGCACTGGATGGGCTACCTCGGGCCCCACGGGATCGGAAATCCCGGTCCGCTCTTCCTGTCCCGGGGGGTCGCGATCGAGCGACCGAGCGTCGTGGGTGAGAACCATCTCAAGGCTGCCGTCGTGCAGGAGCGCACCCGGCTCGAGGCGATCGGCTTCGGGCTCGCGGACCGCCATCCCGTGACGTCCTTCGGGGATGCCCCGCACGACGTGCTCTTTCGGCTCGAGCGCAACGAGTGGAACGGCCGGGTGAGCGCACAGGCGCGGCTCGTGGACCTGCGGCGGTCCGGATCGCCGTGAGGATCATCGCCGGACGGTGGCGTGGCCGCCGTCTCGGAGCGCTCGAGGGCCGCGGCGTCCGGCCGACGACCGACCGGGTCCGCGAGGCGTGGATGTCCGCCCTGGGCGCCCGCGTCGTCGATGCGGTGGTCTGGGACCTCTTCGCCGGCTCCGGTGCGCTCGGCCTGGAGGCGCTGAGCCGGGGCGCGCGGAGGGTCGTGTTCGTGGAGCGGGCGAGGACGGCGCTCGCGGTCCTTCGCGCCAATATCGCGCTGCTGGGCGCAGAGTCGGAGAGCGTGGTCGTGGCCGACGACGTGTTCCGCTTCCTGGGCGGCGCCGAGGAGCCCGCGGACGTGGCGCTGGCCGACCCGCCGTACGGCGGTGGCGACGCTGCGCGCCTGGTTCGGCTCTTCGTCGCCGAGCCGTTTGCGAAGGAGCTCTGGGTGGAGCATCCTTGGCGCGAGACGCTTGCCCTGCCGCCCGGCGCGAGGACCCGCCGGTACGGCGACACCGCCCTCTCGACGCTGACCGCCTCGGAATGACCTCACGCCACCCCCTGGTCGCCCTGTACCCGGGCTCCTTCGACCCGCTCACGCACGGGCACGAGGACATCGTCCGCCGCGGGCTCCTCGTGGCGGATCGTCTGATCATCGCCGTCGCGCACACCGCGACCCACGTCAAGAAGGGTCTCTTCACCGTCGAGGAGCGGGTCGAGCTGATCAGCGAGGTGTATGCGGAGGAGGATCGCGTCGAGGCGACCGCGTTCCGCGGGCTCCTGGTGGATTTCGCGCGCGAGCGTGACGCGCGCCTCGTGATCCGGGGGCTACGGGCGGTCTCCGACTTCGAGTACGAGCTGCAGATGGCCCAGATGAACCAGGAGCTCTTTGCGGACCTCGAGACGATCTTCCTCGTGCCGGAGGTTCGCCACTCGTTCCTGTCCTCGTCGCTCGTCCGGGAGGTCGCCACGTTGGGCGGAGACGTCTCGAGCTTCGTCTCGCCCTCGGTCCTCGAGCGGCTGCGGGCGAAGCTGGACGGGTGAGCCGAGGCCGTCGTGCCTGAGCGCGCGGCGCTCCCCTTCCTCCAGAGCCTCCGCGAACGCGCCGCGGCGGCCCGCTGCGCCCTCGTCTTCCCCGAGGCGGGCGAGCCGCGGGTCCACGAGGCCGTGCGGCAGGCAGTCGAAGGGGACCTGTTCCGGCCGATCCTGATCGGTGAGCCTCGGCCCATCGAGCGAGGGCTCGCCCGCTTGGGCGTCGAGCTCGGACGCGTGGAGATCGCGGACCCCCTCGACACGGGACGCCGCGCGCGCTGCCTGGAGGTGTTGACGGACGCTGCCGTCGCTCGCGGCGCCTCGACCGCGGGCCTCGAGGATCTCTCGCGCGATCCGCTCGTGCAGGCAGCGACGCTCGTCCGTGACGAGGCCGTGGACGGGGGGGTCGCCGGCTGCGTGCGCACGACCGCGGAGGTCGCGCGGGCGGCGCTCGGTGCCATCGGGCTCGCGTCCGGGACCCGGACGCTGTCGTCCGCGTTCTACATGGTCTTCGAGGAGGATCATCCGGTCGGCCCCTCGGTGGTCACCTTCACGGATGCGGGCGTGGTGCCGGCGCCGACGGCGGAGCAGCTCGCCGAGATCGCGGCCGCGGCCGCGAGGGGGCATGAGGCGGTCGTCGGGGAGGAGCCCCGGGTCGCCTTCCTCTCCTACTCGACGAAGGGATCGGCCGAGGGCAGCGCCGTCACCCTGGTGCGCGAGGCCGTACGCATCTTCCGCGAGCGGCTCCCCGAGGTCCCGGCGGACGGGGAGCTGCAGGGCGACGCGGCCCTCGTTCCCGAGGTGGGCCGGCGCAAGGCACCGGACTCGCCGGTGGCGGGGCGGGCGAACGTCCTCGTCTTTCCGGACCTGGCGTCGGCCAACCTCGCCTACAAGCTCGTCCAGCACTTCGGCCGGGCGCATGCGCTCGGCCCCATCCTGCAGGGGCTCGCGCGCCCCTTCAACGACCTGTCGAGGGGCGCCACGGCCGGCGACATCGTCGCGGTCGCCTGCGTCACGGCGCTCATGGCCCGGGACGTGCGGCGTGCGGCCATGGAATCGTAACGGGCACAAAGGCTTGGGGTTGCCCGCACGTCCGTGCCATTTTTAGTATTGTGGACGCCGATCGGGACATGCTGCTAGCTTTCCGTCCCCCGTTCGATCTCGGACAACTCCAAGGAGCAGCGGGATCATGAGCTTTCAGGTGTCTCAGCAGGGGGGCGTCACGCTGGTCGAGGTCGAGGGGCAGCTCATCGTC
>JABAOE010002487.1_pt8 | contig 14766 bp, 9 predicted proteins | sample 7062141 | NCBI WGS metagenome assembly JABAOE01 (sample SAMN14538627, study PRJNA623070) | marine sediment metagenome | biome: marine biome [ENVO:00000428]; feature: marine pelagic biome [ENVO:01000023]; material: deep marine sediment [ENVO:00002113] | place: India: Gulf of Khambhat ... | reverse complement strand
CGGTGAAGCGACGATTCCGACCTTACTGACGCTGCACGACCTGCTCAAGATCAAGGAGCAGGATTTTGTCTCGGCCGTTCAAGGTACGTTCAAGCTCGGGATATCCTTCGAAAACTGGAAGAACGTGGGCGAAGACTACATTCACGCCTTCGGCTTCACCGGCAAGGACTGCTGGGCCGCGGGTTTCCAGCATTTCTGGCTGAAGGGCGAGAAGCTCGGCATCGCCAAGGACTACGGCGAGTACTGCAAGGAGTGGATTGCCGCGAAGCGCAACCGCTTTGCAATCATCCAGGGCCAGGGCGCACAGCGGGGCCTTAACTATGCCTATCACATCGACGCGTCACTGTACGCGAAGATGCTGCGCAAGATGGCGGAGGAGAACGGTGTGGTCCGCCAGGAAGGCAAGATCGACGAAGTCGAGCAGGATCCCGAGAGCGGATACATCACGGCGCTGAAGATGGATTCGGGCGAGCGTATAGAAGGCGACCTCTTCGTCGATTGCACGGGCTTTCGTGGCCTGCTGATCGAGCAGACACTCAAGGCGGGGTATGACGATTACACGCACTGGCTGCCCTGCGACAGCGCGGTCGCCGTCCAGACGGAGGCGGTTGAAGATCCGGTTCCGTACACGCGCGCGATTGCGCGGGAGTCCGGCTGGCAATGGCGCATCCCGCTGCAGCACCGTGTCGGCAATGGCCTCGTTTTCAGCAGCAAGCACTGGTCCGACGATGAAGCCACCGACGTCATTCTCAAAAACATCGAGGGCGAAAGGAAGACCGAGCCACGCGTCCTCAAGTTCCAGGCGGGCCAGCGCAAGAAGCACTGGAGCAAGAACGTGGTTGCGGTGGGCCTATCCTCCGGCTTCATCGAGCCGCTCGAGTCGACCAGCATCCACCTGATCCAGCGCAGCATTATCCGGCTGATGCAGCTTTTCCCGTATGCAGGAATACGCCAGCCCGACGTCGACGAGTTCAACACCCAGATGCGCACCGAGATCGAGCATGTGCGCGATTTTATCGTCCTGCACTACCACGTAACGGAACGTACCGATACGCCGTTCTGGAATTACTGCAGGACGATGGAGATCCCCGAATCACTGGCGCATCGCATCGAGTTGTTCAAGCAGACCGGGCGAGTCTTCAGGATTCCGACAGAGCTGTTCGGCGAGAATTCCTGGGTCCAGGTAATGCTGGGGCAGGGCCTGGCCCCCGAGCAGTACCACTCGATCGTCAACATGATGTCAGACGAAGAGCTCGACCAGTTCCTGACCGGAATCCGCAACTCGGCGATCAATCTCGTCGATCAGTTGCCGGAGCACCAGCGCTTTATCAATCATTACTGCAAAGTGGCCGAAGCCTGACCGAGTGCCGGCCGCGCTGCTATGTTTCTGTAAATGAAAGGAAAAGATGGGGCCCCAAGTCGGCCCGCAGCCGCATTGTCACAGGTGTCCGGACGGGATTTTTTCGCTGTCAAAACTTATATCCACCATGATCCGGTCTTTTTTGTCCCGACTCGCAGTTAAACGTGCTGTTATACGGCCGGAGGCAACGGGATGGTCGACGGCAATAATTGCTTTTGTGTTACTCGGTGGATGTCAATCACCAGGCGTTGAATCCGACGTCGTCTGGGCAGTGAATGTCGGCGGACCCGGGTACGTGGCTGTCGATGGCACCCGGTATGTCGCCGAGGAGTCAGTCAGTGGCGGTGAGGTGGCGCGTCTTGCGTCCGTCAAAGGCTCGCAGGATCCACAGCTGTATCAAACGTATCGCGAGGGTGACATCCGTATCGCCCAGCCGATTGCCGACGGCACCTACGATCTTACATTTCATTTTGCCGAGCCCGAGGAACTTGCGAGAGGCGAACGTGTTTTTCACGTGTACGCCGAAGGCAAGCGGGTAATCTGGTTTACCGACGTTATGCTGTGGAGAGACGGCAAGGTCCGTTCGGCGCTGACCGTCACCGCTCCCGATGTGATTGTCGATGACGGGGAGCTAAATATTACCTTCGAAGCGCTGGTCAGACAGCCGGTCCTCAGTGCATTGCAGGCTCGCAAGAAACACACACGCAAGCCGTCGTGGCAACTGGCGTGGAGCGACGAGTTTGACACGGACGGCCCACCGGACAGCTTGAAATGGAATATCGAGGAGTGGACTTCCGGTGTCGTCAATGACGAGGACCAGGTGTACACGGCCCGTCTGAAGAATGTTCGCGTAGAGGATGACCACCTCATCATCGAGGCCCACAAAGAAGATTATCTCGATGCGAAATATACGTCGGCTCGGATTCAGTCCAGCGGCAAGGCCGACTTCCTGTACGGGCGTATAGAAGTGAAAGCGAAATTGCCCAAGGGGCAGGGCAGCTGGCCGGCGATCTGGATGTTGCCAAGCAAGCCGTTCCACTACGCGACGAACTGCAGCGAAGGTGTGCAATGGCAGGGTAACGACGACTGCGACGCGTGGCCCAATTCCGGCGAGATCGACATCATGGAACATGTCGGCTACATGCTTTACAGCATTCACAGCACGGTTCACTCCAAAGCCTATTACTGGAAAAAATGGAACCAGCGCAAAGGCCGGATAATGCTGGGTGACGTGACCGACGCATTTCACGTCTACGCACTGGAATGGTCGCCAGAAAGAATAGATATTCTCGTCGATGACACCGTGTACCTGACTTACATCAACGAAGGCAACGGATGGCAGGAGTGGCCCTTCGACCAGCCGTTTCACGTGATTTTAAACTACGCGGTCGGCGGTGCCTGGGGTCGCGCAGGCGGTCCGATCGACGATTCCGTTTTTCCGCAGCAGATGCTGGTCGACTACGTTCGCTACTTTCGGCAGACCGACTAACCAGTCAATGAATACCGGCCTTCTGGCTGGCAACCGCCGCCATCGCAACCGCAAGAATCACGAATAACACGGCGATGGCGCGTCTCATGATATGTGGCGTGACGAGCCCCTGCAGCCTCGGGCCGATTTGTCCTCCGATCAGCACGCCCGGAATGTCCCAAACCAGGAGATTCCAGGGTATGGCCGTCCAGCCGCCGTCCCGGACGAGTTGTGCGAACAGCGTCGTCGATGCAAATACAATTGTCAGGATTACGACCAGGACGGAGGTTGCTGCGGCGACGGGAATGGGTACGCCCTTGCGCGACAACTTGGAAATCGTCACCTCCCCGATACCCACCGACACCATGCCGGTCAGGAAGGCACCTGCACCGGTCAGCGAATAATGTCGCAGTGCGAGCTGCGGTTCGTCGTAGGTGTAGGTTTGCCCCCTGGAATCGGTTAGTTTGCGGCTCGTGATGACGCCGTGCTCGGATAGTGCCCCGTGACGGGGCACCGGATTCACCCACATCACGACAGCGAGAACGGCAACCAGCAACGAGTAGCTCGCAAGCAGTACACTTTCGTACACGAGACCGGCTACCAGAGCCCCGGCAACAGCGGCCGGGACCGAGACGCGCGCGATTCTCCAGGCAAGGGCATAGTCGATCAGTCGACGCCGGTAGTAACCGATAAACCCGGACAGGAAGCCGAATGTTTGTGTCAGCAGTGCAGCGGCAATCGCCGTGATCGTCGACTCGAGTACATATTCCGGGCCCAGCAGCGGAAACACGAGAACGAAGATTGGCGTGAACAGCGCAGCACCGCCGATGCCGCTCAGCATTGCGCAGGTCGCGACGACGATCGAGACCGGAAACATGAACCAGTAGAGAGTAAAATCCAAGATTGATCCCGGGCGTCAGGTCACAGCAGTGCCCGATTCTGAAGTTCACAGAGCATGTTGCGAAATTACAGAATTCGAGCCGGGTTTGCGACAAATTGTACGATGAGGTTGGATGGCAGCAAAGACTCTTCTTATCGGCGACATTGGCGGCACCAACGCCAGGTTTGCGCTGGGTAACACCGGGAAACCGGGGTTCGCCGAGCTCGCGACCTTCCAGTGTGCCGACTTTGAATCCGTCGAGTCCGCCATTCGCGAGTATCTCGGCATCATCGCGGCACCGGATCCCCGTGTGATCTGCCTGGCGGGTGCGGGGCCCGTTGTGGAGCAGCGCATCCGCATGACCAACAACCACTGGTCGATCGGCATCGAATCGCTCGCGGAAGAGTTTTCGACCGAGGACGTGCGCCTGCTTAATGACTTCGAGGCAATCGCTTACTCGGTGCCATTTTTCTCGGAGAAGGACTGCGAACCGGTCGGACTGCCGGAGCCGCGCCCTTTGCCCGACGACAAATACACCGTTGCCATTCTCGGCCCGGGTACAGGACTCGGCGCCGTCGGACTTCGCAAGCAGGGTGAACTGCTGCTCCCGATTGCAGGCGAAGCCAGTCATGGTGGCTTTGCCCCGGAAACCCGCGTGCAGATCGACGTTCTCCTTGCGCTGCGCGAGAAGTTCGATCGCGTATCTTCCGAGCGCCTGGTGTCCGGGCAGGGCCTGGAAAATCTTTACTGGGCGCTCGGCCAGTTACATGGCGACAAGCTGCCCAAGCTTTCGGCGGCCGATATTTTCGCGAAGACGATTGAAAACAGCGACGCGCGAGCCGCCGAGGCGGTGGCGCTGTTTTTCGAGGTGCTGGGGCAGGTTGCGGGCGACCTCGCGCTGGCACTGGGCGCCGAAGATGGTGTCTACATTGCCGGCGGCATCGTCAAACGCTATCCGGCGCTGCTCGCCAACAGCGGGTTTCGCGCCGGTTTCGAACGCAAGGGCCGGCATCGCTCGCTGATGGAGCGCATACCGACACAACTCATTCTGCACGAGCAACCGGGCCTGCTCGGCGCCAGCTACTGTGCGCTGGAAATGACGAGAAAATAGCCGGGCCAGACGGGTTTATTGCCCGCGCGGTGTCGCCGTAATTCCCACTTCGTGTCGCGGAAACGCATCCGCATCGATCGTCTCGAGATAGCCATGCCATGCCGCATAGCCGATCAACGGAATAATCACGATCAGCCCGATTCCGAAAGTAACGAACCCGATTATGAGCATCGACACGATCAGGGCGAGCCAGACAAACATCGTGTACTTGTTTCGCAGGACGGCGTTAATAGACGTTACGATGGCCGTCACGCTGTCGACGTCACGGTGCATGATCATGGGCAACGAGAAAGCGCTGGCGCTGAACGTCACCGCGGCGAAAATAGAGCCAACGACGCTGCCGATACCGAGGTAGCGCGCATACTCGCCAGGCGTCGGCTCGCCCTCGGTCGGGAAGAACACACCCACCATGACGGCGGCGCGCGCCCAGACCAGAAAGATCACCAATAATGCGATCGCGAAGATCATCTCGTTACCGAGATGGCGCCTGAACGCTGCGTGCAGGCTGCGTGCCAGTGACGGCGGCTGATCGCGCTCGAGTTGAGCGCTGATAGCATAGAGCCCGACGCAGGTCAGGGGGGCGAGGAATGTGAAACCGCCGATCATCGCGAACATGATCCAGCGCACGTCCTGCATATAGGCCAGCAACGCGACAGCAGCCATCAGGATTGCAACGATGAGACCATAGAAGAGGCTTGGCCGCGGTGCACGAAACAGGTCTTTCGCGCCCAGCATGAGCCACTGGAACGGCGCCCAGGGCTTGAGGTCCCGGCAAGGTGCCACAAAAGGCAAAGCGTCGCGATCGACCGTTGTTTTATCCGTATCCGTCATCGCTTGTTCCCCCGGCCAGACCAGCCGATCATGGGGGAAATCGATAATTGGGGCAATCACGGTAATTGCTTAGAGGTAGAATGTTGCGAAATGTCGCGTGATATCAATTACATGCCACCGCTCGGCCAGGCCGTGCCGCTGGGGCTGCAACACGTACTGGCGATGTTCGTAGGCAACGTCGCCGTGCCGCTGATTATTGCCAATGCAATCGACCTGCCTGCGGCACAAACGATCTTACTGGTGCAGGCGGCGATGTTCGTTGCGGGAATTGCCACGATCGCGCAGGCATTGGGCTTCGGCCCGATCGGGGCGCGCGCACCCATCGTCATGGGAACGAGTTTCGGTTTTGTGCCCATCGCCTTGCCCATCGCGACAAACCACGGCCTGCCCGCCGTATTCGGGGCTGCATTGATTGGTGGCCTCGCGATGGCGCTGGTCGGAGTCGCCTTGCGACGCGTTCGTTTCCTGTTTCCTCCGGTTGTTACGGGCACGTTCGTCATCATGATCGGCATCATCCTGCTGCCTGTCGGCCTCGGCTACGTGGGTGGCGGAGCAGGCGCGGCGGACTTCGGCGCGCTTCACCACATCGGGCTCGGCGTCCTGGTATTCGTCGTGACGGTCGGCGTGCAGCAGTTTGCCCGTGGCATGCTCTCGGAGATGTCGGTCCTGATCGGCATTGCAACCGGCTACCTGGTGGCCATTCCGCTCGGGCTCGTCGATTTTTCGGCGGTGGGCAACGCGAGCTGGGTGCAGCTGCCGATGCCATTTGAAATCGGCCTGGAGTTCGTACCGGCGGCGATCGTCGGCATGGTCCTTATTTCCGTCGTGACCAGCGCCGAGTCCATCGGGGACATCGAGGGCACGATGATCAGCGGTGCCAGCCGGCCCGCAACCGACAAGGAATTGTCCCGCGGCGTCATGACTGACGGCCTCGCGAGCAGTTTCGCCGCCATCTTTAACGCGTTCCCGCAGATAAGCTTCAGCCAGAACGTCGGATTGATTGCGCTGACCGGCGTTGCCAGTCGCTATGTGGTGGCTATCGGTGGCGGATTCCTGTTGATGGCCGGCCTGTTGCCGAAACTGGGAGCGCTTGTTACGTCAATTCCCAACGCGGTGCTTGGCGGCGCCGTCACAATCATGTTCGGCATGATCGTGTCGGCTGGCATCAAGATGCTGGCGAGCGTGGCGTTCACACGACGCAACATGCTGATCATGGGCGTGTCGATTGCCGTCGCAATCGGGCTGCGCGCGCAGGAGGGCTTGTACGCCGGCGCGCCAGTGGACGTTCGCGCGATTTTGCACTCGGGCCTCGTACCCGGCGCATTGATGTCGATTATGCTCAACCTGGTTCTGCCGGGCCGTAAGACAGAGACCTGAGAAGGAAAGAGTGTGATTTCACCTCGTTTATTACTCCTGGCACTCGGCCTGCCCGTAATTTCAGGTGCGGCAACCATCAACGTTACCGATAGCGACGGCAATCCGCTGGCGACGGTAATGGTGACGCGGACAATCCCGGATGCCGATGCCGTCGATACATCAGACAACGGTTACCCGGCGCCCGGCCAGGAAAACAGGGTTGCGCCGCAGCACACGCGGTTTACCGGGAAAGACGGCGTCGTCGTTTTCGACACTATCGGAATCCACGGACAGCGTCTCTTTCGTGTGCGCAAACAGGGCTATGCCGACGCCATCGTCGCGGCGGCAGACGACGATGTTTCCCTCGATGTCGAGCTCGAACCGCTGACCGATCCGAAAGAGATCGCGGAGTCGAAACCGGCAAACCTGTGGTTGTCCGAATTGCGTTTCGACTACGCCGAAAACCCGACACAAACTCGCGAGCATTTCCTGCGCCATTGCGGCTTTTGCCACCAGCAAGGTTCGCTGTTCATGCGCCTGCCGCGCACCGAGGAGCAATGGGTCGAAATCATCGACCGGATGCAGACCTATGGCGCAATGGCCGCGGAGGATTTTGTCGACGACGCGGCGGCAGGACTCGTCGAGGCCCATGCCGATCTCAACGCACGTTACGCAGAGCTGCCGGATTACGAGACCTGGGATGCCAAGCTGGCGGCAGCGACAATCACGGAATGGCCGATCGGCGACGAGTTTTCGCAAATGCACGATTTCATCTTGCACCCGAACGGCAAGGTGTATGTCGGCGATAACCTCATGGACCGAATTTATGCCGTCGACCCCGCGACGGGCGAGTTCGAAGTTTTCAAGGTGCCACACGACGAAGGTGCCGAGCGGGGTGGCATCCTGGCCGGTCGCATGGCGGCCTATCCCAAGACCGATAACTACATGGGCGTGCACTCGTTCGCGATCTCGCCCAGGGATGGCCACATATTCCTGACGCCCTCGATGCAGCGCGAACTCGTCGAGTTCGATCCTGACACCGGCGAGTTTCGCCGCCACAAGATGAACGATGGCTTTTATCCGCACACGATCCGGACGGACCAAAAGGACCGTGTCTGGTTTACGCTCGCGCTGTCCTCGCAGGTTGCGATGTTCGACCGCGAGACCGAAGAATTCACGTATTACGACCTGCCTTCCCGCAGCTTCAAGGAATGGCTGACGCTCCGAGTCATCGATTTGCGGCTGGCCCTCGGCTGGGTAGGCAGCCGCCCGGACATGGACTGGGACACGAGCGGCTTCCCGATGCCCTACGGCATAGACGTGTCGCCGGTCGACGGTTCGATCTGGGTGGCGCGGCTATATGCCGACGACATCGCAAGAATCGACCCCGAGACCGAAGAGGTCACGATGATCGAGACGCCGTTCGAAGCTCCGCGGCGCCTGCGTATCGACGCCCGCGGGGATCTCTGGATAGTTTCCTTCTCGGAAGGCAAGCTTGCTCGTTACGAGCCGAAGGCCGATCGCTTCAAAGTTTTCGATCTGCCGGTCGCAAGCGAGACACCGTATGCGCTGAACGTCGACCGCCAGCGCGGCGTCGTGTGGGTCAATGGCAACCAGTCCGATACGCTGATGTCATTTCATATCGACACGCAGACCTGGCGCGTGTATCCGATGCCGCGCAAACGCACGTTTACGCGCGACGTCGAAATCGCCGATGACGGCAGTGTCTACACCAGTAACTCCCACTTCCCGAGCTGGATGATCGAAGGCGGCAAGCCGACTTTGATCCACATAGACCCGGGGCTGCCGGCAGATCCGCTTGTTGTACAGGGCGCCGAGCTGTATCACGCGCACTGCGACAGCTGCCACTCGACGCCCGAGACGAAGGCGCCACAGCTAGCGACATTGCAGCGTATGCCGTTCACGCGAATCGCGCGAGCTATCGAATTCGGCATCATGATGCAGCAGGCCGTGCACCTGAATTCCGACGAGCGCCTGGCCATTGCCAGGTATCTGAGTTCGCACAGTACAGAGGCACGAGACGAGTGGATGGCCGACCAGATGTGCCCGGCGGGGAAATCCCTGCAAGTGGAGCCGGGCGACGAGGACAACTGGGGCTACGGAAATGGCAACAGGCGCGCCGTCGAGGCCGGCGTGGCGATTTCGCGAGACAACGTAAAGGACCTCGAGCTCAAGTGGTCAATTGCGATCCCCGGCGCGACGGAAATGCGATCGCAGCCCGTTGCCGCCGGAGGTGTCCTGTATCTCGGCACGGCCAACGGTAATGTGCTGGCCCTCGATCAGGGCACCGGCTGCATACACTGGCGATTCTCTGCCGACAGCACGATCCGCTCGTCATTGAACCTCGACACCACGAGCGACGGCGTGCCGACGCTGTTTTTCGCGGACGACCTTGCCAATGTTTATGCCATAACAGCCGACGACGGCAGGTTGCGGTGGAGACGGTCGCTGCGCTGGTTTCCCGTCACGGTCATCAGCGGTTCGCTGGCTTTTCATGACGATCGGCTGTATGTGCCGATCTCGACCTTCGAAACGACGCTTGCCGGCGTCGACACCTATCCTTGTTGCCGCTCGCACGGTGGCGTTGCTGCTATCGACACGAATGACGGGTCTGTCGCCTGGGAGTACCACACGACGCCAGATGCGATGAATGTCGGCACGACCTCGGCCGGGACCGACATCTGGGGACCGTCGGGAGCCGGCGTATGGACGACCCCCGCGATCGATGCCGAACGCGGACACTTATATATAGGCACGGCGCAGAACATGTCGCCGCCCGCAACGTATAACAGCGACTCGGTCATTGCGCTGAATATGGAAACCGGAGAGGTGGGTTGGGTGTTTCAGGCGCTGGCCGGAGATATCTGGAACGTGGCCTGCCTGACCGGCGGGGCGAATTGCCCCGACGACCCGGGCCCGGACTTCGACTTCGGCGGCGGCATCACCCTGACGACCGATTCCGCCGGCAAGGACATGATCATCGCGGCCCAGAAATCGGGCCATGTCTATGCCCTCGACCCCGCAATAAAGGGCAACGTAATCTGGCAGCAGCGCCTGAGCATGGGCACGACGAATGGCGGCATTCACTGGGGCGTTGCCACATCGGGTGAGACCATCTGGGCCACCGTCGCCGATCCACCCCGCAAGCGGGAGGGTTATATACCGCGTCCCGGCATTTATGCGCTTGGATTGAGAGACGGCCGCAATCTGTGGTCATTGCCTGTCGATCGCGGCTGCCGGTTTGACCCGGCAAACGCACCGCGCGTCGGGCTCGTTGCCATGCGGGATGCGAACACGGCGAGTCCCTGGCCGGACTGCTCCTTCTACTACGGCCACTCCGCGGCGCCGCTGTACGCCAATGGGCTGCTATATGCCGGCGCGCTGGATGGCAAGTTGCGCATACTCGACGCGGCGACGGGAGAAGTGCTCAGGGTCATCCGCACCAATCATGCTGTCGATGCCGACAACGGCGTCGAGGGCCATGGCGGGGCAATCGACCTCAGCGGTGTCCTCGTCGACGGTGACAAGCTGTTCGTCTATTCCGGATACGGCATGTTCGGGCAAATGCCGGGCAATGTGCTGCTCGCGTATACGCTGGCCAGGTAGCTCGCAGATCAGGACCATTACGGATACATCCGGGCTGCCTGCGTACCCACATTAAAAGCAGGGAGCAGGATATGTCACTGATACTCGTACCCGTAGCCGATCGGCCGGAGTGTGCCCGGGCCCTGAACTCCGCGTTCGATCTGGGCAGACGCCTCGGGGCCACAATACTCGGATGCCATATGCGCCCGCATCGCGTGCAGGCCGTCAAGCGCGGTTCGGCCAGGGCGCTTGCGTTATACGAGAAGATCGCCGCCGAAAATGCTTACGTCCTGAGCAGGCGGGCGAAAGCCACTCCGACTGCGCTTTGGTCCGAGAGAGTCGGATCTGCCGATACGCTGATGGGCATCGTCGGGCCGGTCGCCGATCTGATAGTCGTATCCCGGCCCGCGAAGACGGACGGCGCGGCCGACGCGTTCATGATGTCCGCGCTTGTCAGTACAGGGCGGCCTGTCCTGATACTTCCGCAGCGAAGCAGAAAGCGCATCGGCAAGCGCGTATGCATAGCCTGGGATCAAAGCGTCGCCGCTTCAATTGCCGTCACGCCGGGCATTCCGATTCTGCAGCAAGCCGACGAGGTCACGATCGTAACCTGCGGGCCTGAAGACAAACCCGGGCCGAAGGCCACGTTGCTGGCCAGGTACCTCACTTCATGGGGGATCGAGTCCCGGCGCGTTCGAACGCGGGGCCACGATATCGAAAAGGAGCTCCTGGGCGAATACAGGAAAGCCGGCTCGGACCTGCTGATCGGTGGTGCCTATAGCCGCAGCCGATGGAGGGAGCGGGTATTCGGAGGAACTACAGAGTTTCTGATTCGAAAGGCCCGTATTCCAGTACTCCTGAGGCATGTCTGACCGGGTTAGCGGCAGAGACCTTAATCACGTTGACCACTTTGGTTGAGGTCTCTGCCGCTTTTATGCCTATCTAACATAATTCGAAGAAATCTCCTTCCGTGCCTGTCAACCTTCGCCTTTCGGCTTCGTTGTAGGTACTGAAAGCAGCATTTGTATGGATACAGCGGAGATTCACAATGGATAGCAGGAAAGCAGTGGTTATTGGCGTTGGTCTTCTCGTCCTGGGCGGTGCCGCCCATGCGGATGACGCGGCCGACGAGCTTGCCGATCGCATCGACATGCGTGGCGATCGTATCGAGGATCGACTGGACAATCGCGGCGACCGGATCGATGAACGTCTCGACAATCGCGGCGACCGGATCGATGAACGTCTCGACAATCGTGGCGATCGTATCGATGAGCGCCTCGATGAGCGCGGTGATCGTATCAATGATCGCCTCGACCATGCCTCGGATCGCGCGAGCGATGCGGGCAGGGATCGTGTTGCCGATCGCCTCGACCGGAAAGGCGACCGCATCGATCGTCGCCTGGACAAGAAGGGTGATCGCATCGACCGCCGCCTCGACAGGAGGGGCGATCGCATCGACCGCCGCCTGGACAGACGGGGTCACAGGATCGACCGGCGGCATGACCGACGTGCTCACCGCGTAAGGAAACGCGGCTGACAGGCTATTTTCACCCATTCAAAGGCGGCCTTCGGGCCGCCTTTTCGTTCGTGGAAACGGTTAAACTGTGCCGCAGCCGGAAAAACAACAGGGGGTTGGCATGAAAAAGCGCGGCGTTACGATCGATGCACTCGTCCTTATTTTCTCGTTCATCATCGTTGCGCAGCTGCTGTCCTATGTTATTCCGCAGGGGCAGTTCGAACGGCAGGCAGACCCTACTGATCCGCACCGATCGATGGTTGTGGCCGGGACGTTTGAATTCGCGACGGCCGACGATCAGGTCAAGATGAAGCCATGGAATTTCCTGCTGGCCATCTCGAAGGGCCTGGCCGGGGCGCAGAACGTCATTTTCCTGATATTCCTCGTTGGCGGCGTCATCGAGGTCCTGAGGCGCAGCGGCGCGATCGACGCGGCATTGCATCGCGCCGTCGACCATCTCGGCCACAGCCCATGGATTCTGATTGGTGGCTGTCTCCTGATGTTTGGTGTCGGCTCTTTTTCGATCGGCATGGCCGAGGAGTACGTGCCGCTGATACCGATAATCGTCACGATGTCCCTGGCGATGCGCATGGATGCCGTCGTCGCGATGGGTATGGTCTGGATTCCCTACGGCATTGGCTGGGCCTGTGCGGGCATCAATCCCTTCGGCGTCATGATTGCGCAGAGTATCGCCGGTGTACCCCTGGCGCAGGGCGCCTGGCCGAAATTCATCATGATGTTGCTGTTCCTTGCGCTGGCGTTTCACCACGTCTATCGCTACGCGCGCAAAGTACAGAAGGATCCCGCCGCAAGTCTGGTGGCGGATATCGATTACAGCGACGGCTTCGATCCGCCCGAGGACATAGATTTCACGTCGGCGCGTATCGCGATCCTCGTGGTCTTCGTGCTCGGGCTTGCCGGCTTCGTGTATGGGGCAGTCAATCTCGGCTGGTACATTACCGAGCTCAATGCGGTGTTTCTCGGTATCGGACTTGTGACGGCATTGATCGCCCGTATTCCGGCGGGTGAAACAAGCCGCACGTTTCTCGAGGGCTGCGCGAAAATGGCGGCGCCTGCCCTGATCGTCGGTTTTGCCCGCACGATCGAGGTCGTACTCTCAGAAGGCCAGGTCATCGACACAATCGTTTACTCGATTGCCGGACTACTCGAGGGCCTGCCTGCGGACATATCGGCAGTCGGCATGCTTGTGGTGCAGACAATTTGCAATTTCTTCATACCGTCGGGCAGCGGCCAGGCGTTCGTCACGATGCCGATTATGTCGCCGCTGGCGACGCTCACCGGGGTGCCGCAACAGACGGCGGTGCTTGCGTATCAGTTCGGTGACGGGTTCACGAATATGATTGTTCCGACCAACGCCCTGATCATGGGCGCACTCGTTCTGGGGCGAATTCCTTACGGCGCGTGGGTGCGATTCGTCGGGCCGCTGCTGTTGAAGATCTTTGCACTTGCGGTCGTATTCCTCGTCCTCTCGATTCACATCGGCGACAAGGTCGGTCTGTACTAGGCGAGCGCTGTCAGGTCTGCTCGTACCACAGCACACCGTCGTCATCCGCATATGCGCCGAGCCCGCCGTCCGCGACGAGATAGTTGAGGTGCGCGATCGACTCTCCGGTCGCCATGATCATGTTTCTGTCGGTGACACGGCCCTTGAACAGCGCCGGAAATACATCGATGGCGCGTTTGGGTTCGGCGCACAAGGCGTACAGGGCGTCGAGTCCGTCAGTGTGCTCTTTTGTGAGTTCGTCGAGACGCTGGTGTGCGCCCCGGAAGGGACGGCCATGCGCCGGCAGCACGAGCACGTCTTCCGGTAGCTTGCTCTTGAGGTGTTGCAGGGACTCGAGCCAGTCCCGGAGCGGGTTGGCCAGAGGCTCCGTCGGGTACACGCTGACATTCGACGAGATGGTCGGCAGAAGCTGATCACCGGAAATAAACAGGTTGCGCTTCTCGTCATAGAGGCATGCGTGTTCGAGCGAATGGCCGCGGCCGACGACGATTTCCCATCCGTGTCCCGCAAACTCCAGCGTCTCGCCGTCTTTCAGGCGGCGGTAGGATTCAGGCAATGGCGAAACGTATTTGCCGAAAAAACCGAACAGTTTGATATAGCGTTCGAGAGCCTCCTCGGGGAAACCTGCCGCTTTATAAAACCGCAGGCCTTCTTTCGGCGCGATCCTGCCGGTGTCCGCAACAAGAATGCGGCACAGCAGATACTCCTCGCGCGCCATCCATAAATCGACTTCGTACTCGTCAACGAGCCAGCCGGCGCAGCCGACGTGATCCGGATGCAGGTGCGTGACGACGACGTGATCGATCGGTTTACCGCTCATGACAGTCGCAACCGTCTTGCGCCAGACTTCACGGCTCGTTTCCGTATCGATACCGGTGTCGACGACGGCCCAACCGGTGTCTTCCTCGAGCAACCACAGGTTGATGTGCTCGAGTTCCATCGGCAGCGGCATGCGCAGCCAGTGGACACCATCGGCTACCTTCTGTGTTTCGCCATGCCCCGGCTTCTTGTCGAACTCGTAGGTGACCGTCATCCGCGCATGATCGCATGCGACGCGATCTTTGCGCGAGCCTCGTCCGCGGCTTTTTCCTTGACGGGCCCGTAGCCGCGAAT
>JABAOE010000948.1_pt1 | contig 14768 bp, 19 predicted proteins | sample 7062141 | NCBI WGS metagenome assembly JABAOE01 (sample SAMN14538627, study PRJNA623070) | marine sediment metagenome | biome: marine biome [ENVO:00000428]; feature: marine pelagic biome [ENVO:01000023]; material: deep marine sediment [ENVO:00002113] | place: India: Gulf of Khambhat ... | reverse complement strand
TCTGCCATCAAAACTAATTCTCCTTTGATTGCAACATTTGGTCCTCCCATGACTGGAATTCCTAACATTGTAATTCCATTTTCTTTGAATTTTTGGGTAATATCTCTAGATGCGTTAGGGTTAATGGTGCTCATATCCGCAACAACTAACCCTTCATGCTTTCCTTGAATTATCCCATTTTCTCCAAATGAGACTGATTTTACAGCATCTGCATCTTTTACTACTGTAATTACAAGTTCGGTATTTTGTGCGACTTCTTTTGGTGAATCTACAACTTTAGCACCATGAGATGCAAGTTCATCTGTTTTACTTTTTGTTCTGTTGTAAACTATTAACTCAAATCCTGATTCTAAAAGATGCAACCCAACTGCATTTCCTAGCATGCCAGTTCCAATAATTCCAATTTTAATCATAAATTATCTAATGGGCAATTGATGTAAGTTATAATTTCTTTGAAGATTATCTTCTTTCTTCGGCTTTGATCTTCCAGCCTTTTCCACCTAAAATTGGGGATTCAAATTGTAGATGACCAATTACCTTGTCACCTTTTCTTACCATTGCATAATCTAATTTCTTTAATTGAAATGTTCTTTCTTTTGTTCTGTATCCACCTTCGATAACTTTGACTTTGAAGCGTTTACTAGCTTTGATGATTAGTTTTCGTGCGATTTGCACTTCTCCCATCCATGAAAACATCTCAAAGGTTCCAAAGTTTGAAGTAATCAATTCTTTTCCATATAATCTGGCTTCGAGCTTTAGACCTTGCTCTTGAGCATACTCATTTACCCAGTTTACAAGCTCTTCTCCATGTCCTTTCTCCACGCCAAATGTCTCTGAATCTTTCATCTGATTTTGAGTTCAAATAACACTAGAATAATAATTGTGTCAGCAAGCATTCTCCTTTTGTTAAACTAAAATAGAGATTTTGCAAAATTTTGGTATGATAACTGTAGATTGCCGAGAAGTAGAATCAATAAAACACGAACTTCTAATCTATGTCTCAGATCAAGTAGCAGCAATTCCTGCTCTAAAGATTCATGAATTCATGCTTTCACCAATTGAAGACCATATTAGAATAGAAATAGCAGAAGTCGTGACTGCCATCAAAGAATTTTTAGACTCTATTGGTGAGGCAAGAAATTTTGCAGTATTATCTCGAGATGATTTAGTTATGATAAAATCTATTTCAGGAAAAACAATCGAGCGAGAACCAACAGGTCCTGTTCAGATGTTTTCATGTCCTCACTGTGGATTTGTAACACAATATGAGGTAGAGTTTAACACTCACAAGAGAATACATTATCTCTAGTCTTTTTTAAAAATCAAATCAAAGATAGTTTTTCTTTTTACCTTTGGTATGTATGATGCTAAAGAAAAACTGTATTGTGGAAATGTTTTCTGATACTCTTTGATAAAACTTGAAGCTACTTCTCTTCTAGAAAAACTTGTTCTGATTCCATCAATTGTATTTTCTTTTCCAAAGACATCATAGACGATCAGTGAATATTGTTTTGGTCGTTCATAATACTTTGTACTAAAAAACCACATTATTGCAAAAATTGACACAAAGAATCCTGTAATCATTTTATTTGCAATTAAGCTTGACACGATGTATGATTTTTAACAGGATGTTTATAAGCACTAAGATCCAAAGATTTCACATGGACAAGTCCTGGAAAAAATCTAACGTCTCCAAAGTATACTGCGAAAAATGTGATATTGTCTTTGATTCAAGAAATGAATTTGATAAACACTTTGAGCGACACTCTGGAAGCATTTCTTCTGAGATGTGTCCTCTAGATACTGCAGCTGCAAAATTCTGGAAGTTTTTTAAACGAAAAGACTAGTCTTTCTGTGAAAAAAATTTGGAACAAGTTTTTTATTGAATTGACCGCGTCAAACGATATGGTAAAAAAAGGAGCTATTGCTGGTGGAGTAGCAGCTGCTGTAATTATTGCAATTATTGCCGCATATGTATCACAACCTGCTTCAGAAACCATGAATCTAGATATGACACGAACTCATGGTACGGTTTCTACTGCTCAAGGCTCTCCAATTTTAGGAGATCCTGATGCTCCAATTACTATAGTTGAATTTGGTGATTATCAATGTCATCAGTGTAAAAACTGGTTTCATAATACAAAACCAGCCATAACTCAAGACTATATTGAGACTGGTAAAGCAAATCTTGTGTTTGTAGATTATGCATTTTTAGGACGTGATTCTTCAGTAGCTGCTAGAGCGTCTTATTGTGCTGAAGAGCAAGGTGCATACTGGGAATATCATGACTTGTTGTATAACTCACAACAAGAAATTGATGATGGTTGGGCTAATGCAGAAAGACTACAAGCATTTGCATTTAGTTTAGGATTGGACATGGAATTATTTGATAGCTGTTTAGAGTCTGGAAAATATCAACAACGTGTACAGTACAATACTGGTGAAGGAAGAAAGCAAGGCGTTCAAGGAACTCCAACATTTGTGATTGTCGGACCAAACGGTGCTGAACAAAAGATTGGTGGTGCACAACCATACTCAGTTTTTAAGCGTGTAATTGACTCTATGATTTAGATTGACAAATATTGTAAAACTAGTCTTTTCAAATTCCAAGTATATCGTCCTAGCCGGAGCAATCTTTACTGGGTTGCTTTTTCCTCTTTTACTAATTTCAGAGTACATCTTTTTAGAGCCATATGTTGTCGGACACATACCCTCAGGAACAGAATTTGGTTTTGCACTAATTGTAATTCTTTGTGCACTAGCTGCACTGGTATTGCCAATGAACATCTTTAGAATCAAGATGTTTAGTGGCTCTAAGAAAAAGATTAGTGGTGGGGTCTTTGGTTCCTTTGTTGGCGCTGCAGCAGGAGCCTGCAGCTGTGGACCAATAGGTCTTGCAGTAATCTCAACTTTTGGAAGCATTGGTGGTGTTGCAACATCATTTTTGACAAACTATGAGATACCAATTAGAATTGCAGCTATTGGTTTGCTTGCAATTACATACTATACAACAGTAAGATCCCTCAAAGTTGAATGCAAACTAAATAACTAAAATTGGTTGGCTGAATCTCACTCTCACAAAAACACCGAGATAGGACGTAGGGTAAAGCGAGATCCAGTCGACCTAATACTATAGTACAGTATCCAGAGGTTATCTCAACTTGTTTGTCATAGAAAGACAAGCTGGTCACAATAAAACCAGACAAACTTTCTTTGGTAAGTGATGGAAATCATAGGATATTCTTGGTTGATCTGCCTGTGTTGATAAAACATCAACAAAAAAGGCAAACTTTTGCAACCCTAGGACGTATCTTATGGACTTGTGACTTAGTCTCAGTGTCAATCATATACGTTCCAATCAGGCCAAACAGAAGTACAAGCGAGGCCGATGAAATAGAAGACGCCCAAGAGAGCTAACAGTCTTCTATCCAATTACTTTGTAAGAATTTTCAGGAACGGTAAGGTCTCTAAAATTTTCTGGATGGATAATCTTTGCTAAGATCTCACTACCAGTAATTGTTCGAATACTTGGCTTGCTAAAGTACGAGTTTGCATCAACTGCAAAAATTCTTTTGTTTTTTACAGCACGCAATTGTTGCCATTTTTCGTTTTGTTGCAGATACTTTTGATATTCATCAATTGTTCTCTGAGTATCAAATCCACATGGCATCAAAACAATAATGTCTGGATCTGAATCAATTGCTTCTTGTAAATCCATTCGCCTCGAATGCTCACCTGTCTTGCTAACTGCACTTGCGCCTCCTGCAACTTGAATCATCTCTGGAACCCAATGTCCTGCAGTAAAGAAAGGATCAATCCATTCTAATGCAAGTACAATTGGTTTTGAATCATGATTTTGTTTTTTTAGAAATTCAATTCTTTTTTCTAGTGATTGTTTTAGTTCTTTACCTTTTGACTCTTTTTGGATAATCTTTGCAAGCTCAGTCACACTTTGTAGGATTTCATCTAGATTGTGAGGATCCATCGAGAGAAGTTCTGGTTTTTTTTCAAGAACCTGAATTGCCTTGTTAACTTGGTTTGAATTTGCTGCGCAAACTTCACAGGTGTTTTGTGATATTATCAAGTCTGGGTTTGCATTCTTTAGAATATTCTCATCTAAGACAAAAATCTCTTTTCCTTCTTGTAATAGCTTAGTATGCACCTGATCAATTTCTTTACTAGAAATTGAATCTGAATTAATTACCGATGTAATTACACGAGGTTTTGATTTTGCATCCTCGGGATAAAGACACTCATGTGTTACTCCAAAGAGTTTGTCTCCAGCATCTAGCTCATAGAGCAATTCAGTTGCACTTGGCAAAAATGATACTATTCTCTGAGCTCCCATGAAAATCCTTTAGAATTTTGTTTCTTAAACATCATACGTTCACACAGGGTCAATCTGGTCTATTAGGCAACTTAATAGAAGAAATCCGTCCATTTTGTGATAGTGTCACAAAACTCTCAGGATATACGTAAGGCAATTGAGGCTAAATGGAATGAATATCTCTCAAAATACGGGAATCTATTCTCATCAGACTCTATATCTGGCTCTAGTCCGCCTTCAGTTTTTGTGGGCTCGTATAGTTATCCTAAGGTCTTTGTTGGGCCCATGGTTCCTCCAATTCATGGAGATACAACACTTTTGGATGCTCCAGAAAAATGGGTAGGAAAATCACTTGAAGAGATTGTAAACTATCGTCTAAATCTGGTCAGAGGAATTCAGAAAGTTTCCGTAAATGATCCTTCGGGCAGATACATTGAGAATTTGCAAGAAGTTGCAATGGCAGAAAAACCAACTGATTCAGATATCCAGTTTCACAAAGCAACTAGTCCTGTTACACTAATTGATGGACAAAGCGCACCTTTTGGCCCAATTGGTGAGATAAAATCTGCAAAGTTTTCAAACTCTTCATCACAAAGACAAATCGAAAAAGCATACTATGATAGAGACCTCAAAGCTGGAGATGCTGTCCTAAAACTTTACAACAGTGGAATTGATGTTTCAAAAATTCAAAAATGTTTTAGTATCGGAATGCTTGGTCATAAACGAAAACTTGTTCCAACACGTTGGAGCATAACTGCAACTGATGATATTATCTCAAAAGACCTAGTTGATCAAGTTTTAGAATTTTCTGTAATTGATTCTCACAAAGTTTTTTCCTTTGAACACTTGGGGAATTTGTTTTCTGTAATATTGTTTCCACACCGATGGATTTACGAGATGATTGAAGCATGGTATTCTAAAGGAACACTTGGATTTGGTTCAGACTATGAAGATGCAAGAGGAATTGATCATCCTCCTACAATTGCAGGTGCATACTATGCTGCAAAGCTTGGAGTCGCTGAATATCTTGTGAAAAATAAACTTCAAAGTGGTGTATTGATTCTTCGAGAGATTAGACCAGAGTATGCAATTCCAGTTGGTGTCTGGCAAGTACGTGAAGGGGTTAGAGAAGCAATGAAGCAAACTCCAATTCAAGCTGATGGTTTTGAACAAGCGCTTGATATTGCATGCAAGAAACTTAGTATCTCAAAATCTGAGTGGCTCTCCAAAGGAAATATCCTCAAGCTAATGAAACAAAAAACCCTCTCAGACTATTTCTGAGAGGGGTTAATTTGTATACGACAAAATGATATACACAGTAAGATAACGTTGAAATTTCATTTTAGTATTCTATTTGGAGTTTTTCTAGTGGCAATTGTACCGCAGGCATTTGGTGTTGAAATGTATCGTAGCCATACTACTCAATTTGACATGGATTTTATTGATATGAAAGTTTTAGATGTGCAGCTCCTTTACTTGGATGATACTCCAGGGTACTATCTTGATAATGCAGATTTGATTAAAGTTACAGTTGAAGTCACAAACAATGGTTACGAGTTTTTTGTATTACATGATAAGATGTTTAGAATTTGGGTAATGGAGCCTGACATTAGAAAAAGTACACCTGACAATGAAGTACTAGAGATTGTTGATAACTATGATTCAATTTACGATGTTCATCTTGAAGTAAACTTTGATGATTTTAATTCAAAGGAATTATTTGATGAATGTGATTATACCAATACCCTTGTACATCGAGACAAATCAAAAACTCTAACTGTTTGTTATGAAGTGCTACGGATTTGGGCAAATGAAGCACTCTCACTTGAAGGAAACAAAAAATATTTTCTTGTAATGATGGATAATACTCAAGCAACCTCTTGTCCTAACTGCAAAAAAGAACTATTGAGTTTTACAAAACCTACTTCATTAGAGTTTGATATGCCTCCTTGGGTGGAGAATCTATTTTCTTGGCATGCAAGAGGACTAATTTCTGATTCAGACTTTGAGAACTCTTTGATTTATCTCAAAGAAAGAGGAATTGTAGTTGAATTAAATCCTCAACTTCCAGAGATGACACTAGAGCAAAAAAATCAGATGCTAAAAGAACATCAGGCAAAACTATCAGCCGCAATGCCTTACAATCTCTATGTTAGCGCATCAAACTTTTACGAACCACGATACTTTGATCAGTTTTCTGGAGTGTTATGTCGTCAACAAAATAACATCGTGACATTTTCAGGTGACTATCAAAACGCTGATCAGCTTTATGATGCGATATTCTTCAAGTTGTTACTGTATAATGACTTGGGCGATATTATTGATACAGGACTTGCTAAGGAAGTAGATGTTGCACCAGATGAGCTACGACACTTTGAGATTTCCACGCCATATTCAGGAAAGATAAATTATTGTCTTGGAATGATTGATTCAAAATTTAACTAGACTTTTTCATTACTGCTTCGACTTTTTTCTCTTCTTCAAGCATTACTTTTTCAAACTCTTCTCGGAGTGCATCCATCTTTTCTTTTTTCTCGCTTTCATCCATTCCTGAGAACCTGATTTGGCGAATCTCTTCTACAATTGCAGAGATTTTTCCATTTGTCTCATACATTATCTCATCGATTTTGCGCTCTTCTTCGGGGTCCATATACAGAATTATGATCTAATTGTTGATAATATTATTCCTTTTTGCTCATTAGCCATTGGGGCTTTAGATTCAGTACACGAGAATGGTTGGGAAGAAGACTCTAGTATTAGCATTATTTCCTCTAATCTTATCAATTGGAATTGCACCTGCAATTCCTTTTGCCGATTCCCAGCGTTACATGGATACGATTTATCGAGATGATTCTATGACTGAATGCCGACAGGGACTATATCTTGTTTACAGAATCCCAAATGCAGATTACATCTGTACTCAAGATACTACTGCACAAAGATGGGAACAGCTAGGAATTGCCGAGATTGTTAGTAAAGGAACGATTGGAGAAATGCTAAAAGAAACTGAAGACCAGATTGAAGAAGAAATTTTAGAAGAAGGACTTCGCGTAGATATCATTCCAGTCAAAAACAACATCTCAATGCTAATAGGTGTAAATGGATTTTCTGGTGGAAATGTTGGGGTATTAGCAGGAGATGATGGATTACTAATGATCGATGATGGTCTAGAGTCTGTATTAGATAAAATAACAACGCAATTAGAACAACTAAAGACGTGTGAAACTTGTGGGGATGTAAAATTTTTAGTAAATACACATTGGCATGCTGATCATGTTGGAGGAAATTCTCATTTTGGAGAACAAGGTACTGTAATTGTTGCACATGAGAATCTAAGAAAAGTTTTGTCATCGCCTCAAACGTTAGAATATTTTAATGCAACATATGATACCTACCCAAAAGAAGCATTACCAGTGATTACTTTTGAAGAGTCAGTTACCTTGCATTTTAATGAAGAAACAATTCAAGTAATTCATCTGCCAAATGGTCATACAAATAATGATAGTATAATTTACTTTGCAGAATCAAATGTATTGCATTTGGGGGATATTTTCTTTAAAGGAAATTTTCCATTCGTTGATTTAGATCATGGAGGAAGCGTTATTGGGCTAACAAATAACATTGAAGAGGTTTTAAACAAATTCCCTGAAGAAACTATAGTTATTCCTGGCCATGGAGAACTTTCAACAATACAAGATGTTAGAATGTATCATGATATGCTAGTTGAAACAACTAATATCGTTAGAGAACAAATATCTGAAGGAAAGAGCTTAGGAGAAATTCAGAATTCAGAATTTCCTGAAAATTGGACTCTATGGGAATCTGGGAGAATTGATACTCCAACTTGGATAGAATTCATTCACACTGATTTAACTCGAAACTCGAATCCTTAAATTTGGTTTTCAAAAAAAGATCATATGCGTGCTAGGGCATTTGTTCCAATAATACTTGTTATTCCTTTGATTTCATTTTTATCACTTGATGCAGTTGCACAAAGCAATACAATTCCTGAGTGGGTAAAAAATAATGCAAAATGGTGGGCAGAAGGTTCTATCAGTGAGGCAGATTATCTTACCTCATTAGAATATCTAATATCTAATGGAATTATTGATGTCCAAATTCCTTTTGCCCAAGTAACGGCTGCTCAAAACATTCTCAGTGAAGAAGAACGTGGTCAGTCTTTCTCAGTAACATTCTATGAGGGATTGATACAACAACCTGTGACTATTGATACTTTTTTCAAATTTGAAGCAACAAGCTCATCTAGAACTTTGGATGGATTTTACCAAACTCCAATCTACATATTTGAGGATAAACCGAGTTTTATTCTAGAGGGATTGCCAAGTAAAGACAAACAACCACTCTATGAAGGAATTCATAGGTGGATGACACAAAAAACAATTCTCAATCCATTTGATGTTGATGTTGGAGTAATTTCAGGTGATGGTACTACACTACTTACATGGGAGTTTACTGACTGTGAACCAACAGCATTTGGAACCTATCTTCAAGACATTACAAACTTTTACCAATTTTCAGAACAAAAGCAAGCAGAAATTCGTGATCGTGCTACTTTTGAATGCCTTGGTGCTGACTTACGCGTTCCTGAAAATTAGACTTTGAGTATAATCTCCAAGATTATTTATGTAGCATTTTAATTCGAAACTCTAGTGCAAAAAAATCTCATAATTGGAATTGGTCTGATTGCCAGTCCCATAATATTTGCCCTAGTAGCATATCCTGACTCGTTTAGTCTTAGCTGGAACCAAGGGCGTGGAGGATTTTTGTTTGCACTGGCATTTATTGTAGCAGAGCTCGCCGGACTGAGACTAGGAATATCTACAAAAAGACTGTTAGCAGTTGTTCCACTAGCAGCACTGGTAATTTTGTATCTTGTCGCACTAGATAATGGACTAAGAGACTACATCAATAATGGCGCTGAATTCTACGATGTACAGCTGATATACTCGTGGACATGGATGTGGGACTTTCTCATAATGACTGCATTTGTTATTGCAGCACTTTCAATTTACTTTGGAAAACGTTGGATTAGAATTGCTCCTGCTGGCCCAATCTTTTTGGGTGGCAGTGCAATAATTTTATCACTTGATGCATTCTTCCCATATGATTCACTGGGACCTTTACAATACTTTGTTCCATATCTTGTGAATCTTAATGTCTGGTTGATAGGACTCTTTGATCTTGGAGTTGCAACTGCACGAGATAATCTAATGTATCTTAGAGGAGATCATGGACCATTTGCACTACAAGTATTCTGGCCTTCTGCAGGAGTTCATAGCATTATCATCTACTCTCTTGTAATGATGGCATTTTTACTCAAGATGAATATTCCAAGAAACCGCAAGGCAATCTACTTTGTGGTAGGAATACTTGGAACAATTACTGTAAATGTAATTCGAATCTTTGCATTATCTTGGTATGCATTAAAAGTAACAACTAATGCCGAAAAGTGGGAAGAGTTCCATTCAGTAGCTGGAGAAATAATGTTTTTGCCGTGGCTCTTTGTATTCTTGATGATTGTAATGGTAATAGAAACAAGACGACTCAAAAAACTAGAAGCTAAAGCAGAATCTCAAAAGTAACTATCAATACTACTTTGACCTTTGATGTCTGATAACTCAGAAACTTTAACACCTAATCTTCGAATTAGTTTTTCTTGATCTTCTAATGCTTCTTGTAGTAATTGCTCAGAAACTTTCTCTAACTCATCTAGATTTGAAGTAGGATTTCTCAGCATTCGCGATTTTGATTTTCCTGACAAATCTGACTGGAAAAACTGAATTCCAACTGACTTGAACATCTTATTTTTTTCTACTACAACTTGATGCAATTCTTTGCAAATCTCTTTTAGACTTTCCAAAAGAAAATCAAAATCCTTTGAATCCTTTTTTAACGTCATTATTTTGCTGTACTGAACACTTGGCTCTCGTTCTGCAACAGGCTCTTCATCAATTCCACGTGCAGCATTGTATATGTAAGTGCCAGATTTTCTTCCAAACAACTGGTTTAGCTTGAAAATATCCAGTTCACGTAACTGCCCAATAGTTTCTATGTTCATTTCAGCAAATTTCTCTTCAGTCTTCTTCCCAATCCCTGGAATATCTCGAATTTTCAGTGATTCTAAAAAACTCTCAACTTTGTCTGGTGATACGATTGTTAATCCATCTGGTTTTTTGTAATCAGAAGCAATCTTTGATACAAGCTTGTTTGGTGATATTCCAATAGAAAAAGTCATCTTGAGTTTTTCTCGAATTGAATTTTTTATTTGCTGTGCAATGTGGCTTGCTGCCTCATAATTTTCTTCTGCCTTTTTTGTAACATCAAGATACGCTTCGTCTTTTCCAACATATTCGAAAATATCTGCATACTCTTTCATGATGTCCATTGCTTTTTGTGAAATTTCAGAGTAATACTCAAAATCTGTTGGCAGAAATACCGCATCTGGTCTTTCTTGCAATCTTTTTTTGGCAAATGCAATTGGCATTCCAGATTTTACACCAAATTTTCTTGCAGTATAGTTTGCAGTAGCAATTGCACCACTATCGCCACCTCTGTCAGAAAAAACACATACAGCTACAGGTTTTGTCTTTAGCTCAGGTTTACGAATCTCTTCACACTGGGCATAAAAATAATCAAAATCGATATGAAAAACTATTCTATTCATTGCTTATCAATTACTAAAAAAAGCATATTATGATATCGGGAAGTGGTTCATCTAAATATTGTAAAGATTTAGCATATCTGTGAGTTATCCTCTTACTGCAGAGAACGATGGTATCAAAATGAAGCCAGAATTAATGAAGCCCGACAAGCTATATCACTGTATTTTCCAAGACAAAATCATGATAGTCTTTAAAGATCACATGGAGATGCTTCATTGCTATGAGATTGAAGAAAAAGAACTAGTCGACAAAGTAAAAGAATGTCCAAATATTGATGATGTTGAGAAAATTTTTGAAGATTATATCAAAAAAGAAAACCTGAAAAATTAAATAAATGAAGATCAAAGTCAAAGCATAGGAATAACGAATTTGAGCGAAGAAAAAAAACCGAGCGACGCAGAAGAGATTTTATCTGAATTTCAAAAAACACATCAGCCAGAGCCAGCTCCTGCACCAGAACCTGAATCAGCTCCTGAGCCTACACCTGAGCCAGAAGCTGCTCCAGAACCAGAGCCAACTCCAGAACCTCAAGAAGAACCACAGTTAGAATCCCCAGAACCAGAACCACAGTTAGAATCCCCAGAACCAGAACCACAGTTAGAATCTCCACAAGAACAAACTCAAACTAGTACAGAATCAAGTGAAGACGCAAGTCGCGAAAGAAACGTAATCTTTGTTGGAACAAAACCAATCATGACTTATGTTACTGCAACACTAACTCAGCTAGCCGCTCAACCAGTTGTTACAATAAAAGCAAGAGGAAAAAGAATCACACAAGCAGTAGATGTCTCACAAATGATTGTAAAGAGAATGGACTCTGTTGGATATGTGATTAACGATGTTAGAATTGCATCTGATTCATTAACATCACAAGATGGTAGACAACGAAATGTTTCTACAATAGAAATTGACGTTACAAAATCCTAAATTAAAAATCATCATAGCAATTGTAATTATAATTCCTGCATCTGTTTTGTTAGTATCATTTTCAACAGACTCTTGTGGTATACAGCACATTTCAATTCTAAATGATATTCAAAAATACGAAGAGTCTTTTGATCCAGAATTTTGTGAAGAACTTGTCTATAGAATAGATGATTACAATGAAATCTGCAAACCAGAGATTGAAATTCTTGATTGCGGCTAACCATACATTCCTTCTTTCATACGCTGTGCTTGCTCTGTAGCCTCTTTTAGTGCAACTTCTGCTTTTTCTGCTTCATTTTGTAGTGTTGTAATATCACATGCAGCGCCTGGAACAAGTTTTGACATTGCCATACAAAGTTGTGCACTTGACTTGAAATCAGGACCTTCTTGTAAGGAGTTGTACAAAACAACAATTACGTTTTGATCATTTAGCATTCCTTGATTCAGCAAAGAACCGGGAATTCCGGGAATCGTTCCATGCTCTAAGACTTCGATTCCCGCTTCTTTGAGTTTGTTTCTTGCAGCTTCGGTACTTCCTGCTGCAATAATTTTTTCTTCCTGATTTGACTTGACTGCAACACTGCTGATGGTGTAAGATACTTTGTGTTTTCTTGCCCAGCTTAACATGAATCTAGCCATAGGTTTGTGTGTCATTTCTTGTAGAGAAAGATATGACGAAAAAACAGCAACATTAAGAGAATTATTCACAAATATCCTAGTTGGATAGTTCGGTACTCCATTTTTGACTAAACTTACTGCAGGAAAACTATCTGAATCAATAATTCCTGCCAAATCAAACTGGGATGTATGAATTAGTGATTCAGTTGCAATTGCACTTGTAAATCCAGCAGATGGAAATCCGTCAATTAGATAACCATTTTCAATGTTAATTGGCGTTAATTCTTTTAATCTAAATCTAATAGCTGCACTCACAAGATAATTCAGCTTGCACAGAATAATAGTTTTTTTCCAACTAGTTTTTCTTTAGTCTTGCAAGTAATGCTGAATACAAAAAAGGCAAGATGGTTGTTGCTTCTGCATGAAGCGTTGCCTGTTTTGCTTTTTGTGTAACTTTTCCCCAAGAGATTGCTTCTCGGACTAGTGCACCACTAAGGCTTCCATCAAACTCTTGTGCAGTTGTGATGTATAGTGCATAGTCTAGTCCTTCACGATACTGATTCCACCATAGTGTATGATGCTTTGAGATTCCTCCTCCAATCATCAATGCACCTGATGTTTCTGCCTTAAAGATTAAACCAGATAGGGTATCGGAATCTCTTACAAGGTTTAATTTAAAATCAGAATGCTTCTGCGAGAATAACCAAATCTGGCTGCCTACAGCACCATCCATTATTCCTGGTACAATAACTGGAATCTCGTTTTTGTATGCCCAATGTAAAAAAGAGTTCTCACCAAGATGTTTTCCAATCATCTTTGAGATGTCTTCAGTTGACATCTCTCTTACTCCTGCACTGTACTCTTCTTCTAAAAATGACTGCATCTTTTCTTCAATTAGTGGACCGTAGCTTTCCATTGGAACCAAAACATTTCCCAATCTGTGAATTTTTTGGTCTGCAAGCTCAGAGTCATCCATTGTAAATGAACCTTCTTTGTAGTTTGAATAGAATCTTGCAATGTCGTGATCAAGTGCGCCACATGTAGTTATTACAACATTGAACATCTTATTTTTGATCATATCTTTGATTATTCCACGAAGTCCAGTTGATACAACTGCACCAACAAATGAAAGAAACTTTAAACATTTTTCATCAGAAATCATGGATTCTAAAATGTCAAGACCATCTGAAAGATTAGTTGATTCAAATCCTCCTGACTGAGATAACTCTTCAAAAATTTTCTCAATGTTAGTTTCTTGAGAAATATCAATATCTTTTACAGGACGTCCTGGCTCTACCATGTTGACAAAGCTCGAATTCGGTTATAAAATTCTGTCTTGCATTATTCCTGAATCAAATGAAATCCCGCAGTAATTGAGGAAAACTTTAAACCACCTCGAGCAACAAAAATTGCAAATGGCTGGTAAGATTAAGGTTGGATTAGTTGGAATCGGTAACTGTTTTTCTGGATTAATCCAAGGAATTGAATATTATGCAAAGAATCCTTCCCAGCAAGTTATAGGAATCATTCATGACAAGCTTCAAGATTATGGAATTCATGATATAGAATTTGTATGTGGATTTGATGTTGGCGAAAACAAAATTGGTAAAACAATCAACGAAGCAATCTACGAGTATCCAAACATGGTTGATTGGATACCAAAAGATGAGATGCCAAAAACCGATGCCAAAGTCTATGAAAGTCCTGCATTAGATGGTGTTGGATTATGGGTAGAAAATAGAGTAAAACCAATTCATAGTACAAAAACAGAAGAACAATTAGCTGAAGAGATCAAAAAAATAATCAAAGATACTGGGTGTGAAATTATTGTATCATATCTTCCAGTAGGTTCTGATAAAGCGACACAATTTTGGGCTCAAATCTGTCTAGACACTAATACTGCATTTGTAAACTGTATTCCATCCTTTATCTGCTCAGATGAAGAGTGGGGCAAGAAATTTGCTGAAAAGAAAATTCCAGTAATTGGTGATGATATTAAAGGTCAAGTAGGCGCAACAATCGTTCACAGAACGCTTGCAAGACTGTGTAATGATAGGGGCACAAAGATCGAAAAGACATACCAAATCAACGTAGGTGGAAATACTGACTTTTTGAACATGAAAGAGCAAGAAAGACTAGTCAGCAAGAGAATCTCAAAGACTGAAAGTGTTCAAAGTCAACTTGATGAAAGATTAGATGATGATCAAATCTAT
>JABAOE010022512.1_pt1 | contig 14777 bp, 10 predicted proteins | sample 7062141 | NCBI WGS metagenome assembly JABAOE01 (sample SAMN14538627, study PRJNA623070) | marine sediment metagenome | biome: marine biome [ENVO:00000428]; feature: marine pelagic biome [ENVO:01000023]; material: deep marine sediment [ENVO:00002113] | place: India: Gulf of Khambhat ... | reverse complement strand
TGCAGGGCGATTTCGCGGTCATCAGCCAGGGCGAGTTACTTCAAGTGATCGCGGCCTCGACGGGCGCGTTCGTCGATCAAATCAACGTTGCCCACTTGATCGGACGGACGGGGATCTGCTCGGCAAGCGGAAGCGCCTGCGACGCGGACACGGATTGCGGCCCCGTCGGCGGCGAAGTTTGCGAGACCGCCGTCGATCTTCGCGGCATCGCCACGTCGATTCCACAGGTTTTCCAAGACACCGTCGCCGTCGAACGCACGTTCATCTACATCGCCGCCAACGTTCGGATCAACCCCAACGACAGGCGGCCTTGGTTCATCGTGCTCGATCAACCCTCCGCCCTGGACGGCTCCGGCGGCCTGGCTTCGCTGGTCCAGAACGGAGACCTGGAGATCCCGTTTGCCGGCGGCGACGCCATCGCCGTCGACGTGACCGTCGTATCGAGGCCCAGCGCTAGCGATGCCACCGAACATCAGCGCGCGTGGTTCAGCGCGCGCGGCAACGGCACGAACGATACGTTCGCCCGGTTGTTGGCCACCACGGCCGACGTGAATCCGCCCGCCTGGACCCTGCGGCGCAGCGTCGTATCGTCGAGCCAGGGCGGCCCGCCTCCCGAGCAGATTCAAATCGGCGCCGGACTGCAGGGCGAACTCGCGCTCAAGCCGCGCGGAGACCAGGGCTCGTTGCTCGATCTCGAACTCGCGGTCCCGACGACCGTCTGCAATCTGTCGGGAACGCAAGTCGCGGTCGAAGTCGAAGGGCCCGCAAGCGGAAGCTACACCGCGTACGCGGTCGATCAGGCCGGCGACCTGGCCACGATCGTGCGCGAGAGCGACATCGACGGGGCCACCTGTCCGACGGCGGTAACGGTACCGGTCGGCGCCCAGCCGACTGCGGTCGACGTGCTGGGCCAGTCGTTCAAGGTCAAAGCGTTCGTCTCCAACGGGGCCTCCCACAGCGNNCCGTTGCTCCCGGGGGATTTCACGCCCGTCGACATCGCGGTGCGGCAGACCCCGAGCCGGTCGTGCAACGTGCGCAACATCGTTGTCGCCGACGGCGAAGTCACGTTCGACACCGTCGGCTGCGATCCCGACGAAATCTTCATGATCTGGTGCCGCTGCACCGACGCCAGCGGGCTGACCTGCCCGCCCGAGTGTCCCTACAACCCGTCCGAGAGTTGCCCCGGCTGCGAGGAAGTCGGCGACAACCCGTGGGAGGAGGTCGGCGCCGGCGAAGGCGGCTCGTCTTCTCAGACACCGCAGGGCAACAACACGGAAACCACCGTGACGTCGGAACGGCGCGAGCCGGTCCCCTGAGCCCGCGTTGCCCTCCGGGTTAAACTCCGGCGGTGAACCGCAATACGTTTTCGAGCGCGGTATCGGCGCTGGCCCTCGCTCTGGCGCTGGCCTGCGCTCCCGAGCCGGTCGAGTCCCCGCAAGCCGCTGAAGCGGGCGGCCGGGACTTGCCCGCGGAGGCCGTCCCGCTCGAGGAGTGTCCGCCCGACGAAGGTCCGTGGCAGGATGCCCTGGAAGTCGCGCGCGACAGCGCAACGTTGGGTGAATTCGCCGCACGGGTGACCGAGTTGGCGGCGGCTTGCCCGGATCTGTGGGCCCCGCGGCGTGCCGCGGGGGAAGCGTTCTACTTCATGCGCGAGTGGGACAAACTGCCGCTCGCGCGCGAACATTTCCAGGCCGCGATCGAACTTGCGAGAGCTTCGGGCTCGCCCCTGGGCGTCGCTCGCGCCGCGACGCTCCTGGGCGGTTTTTTCGTCCGCGATCGGGACTACGCGGAGGCCGAACGAATCTACCTCGAGGGACTCGACGCGGCGCTCGAATTGGAGCGGACGGATCTCGAAGGGTTGCTGCTCACGAACTACGCGCGGGTGCTGCGCGAGACGGGGCGCTTCGCCGAAGCCGTCGCCGCGTTGCAACGAGCCCGCCCGCTTCTGATCCGGCATCGCCTCGATCCCGCGGCTCTTTCCGCCGGCTACAACGAAAGCGTGATGCTGCTCGACCTCGGCAACACGGCGGAAGCCAAGGACCGCTTGGAGGAGGTCTTCGAGAGGGCGACGGCCGCGAACAACGCACGCATCGTGGCCAGCAGCAGCATCGCTCTGGGCAACCTGCACCGGCTGCAAAACCGGTTGGACGAGGCCCGCGAATGGTTCGAGCGTGTCTCCGACGGCGATCGAAAACGTTACGCCGATCTGGGCCTGGCCCGGATCGCGCTCGCCGAAGAGCAGTTCGACGTCGCGGAAGAGCGGCTGCACGGGCTGATTCAAGAAACGGGACTCGTCGCATTCCAGGCACGCACGCTGCAAGCCGAGATCGTCCTGCGACGCGGCGATCCGGAAGGCGCCGCGGCGCTTGCCGAGCGGCTGGTCGCCGAGGCGTCCGACGACCCGGGCGCCGCCGGCTTCACGTCCCGCGCGTTGCTGGGGAAAAGTTTGCTTGCGCTCGGCGGACGCGAGGACGAGGCGATCGAGGCTTTGCGGCAGGCGGTCGAAAAGATCGAACGACAAGGCGAGAGCTTGACGGTCGAACAGGAGGGCGTCGCCTATTTGCGCGAACGCGCCGAGCCGTACGCCGATCTGGCCGCGGCGCTGGCGCTGAGCGGCGCGGATCCGGCAACGATTTTCGAAGTCGTCGAGCGCGCTCATGCACGGGCGCTGAGGCGGGTGCTCGGAGGCACGCAGGTGATCGACGTGCCCGTGCTCGGCTCGGTCCAGGAGTCCCTGGCGGAGCGCGACGTCCTACTGACCTACCTCTTGGGCGAGGACCGCGGCACGGTCGTCGCGGTGACGCGATCGAGCGCCGAGGCCCACGTCATCGACGGCTTGGAGACGCTGCGCCCCTCGATCCGGCGGCTGCGCCGGTTGACCGTTCGGCCGGCAACGACCACCGAGGCGGACCCCGACTTTGCCGTGTTCTTGGACGGCGCCCGGGATCTGCGCCTCCGTTTGCTGGGTCCGGTCGAAGACTTGATCGCGGCTCCCGATTCGCGCGTGTTGATCGTCCCCGATCAGGACCTCGCCTTGGTGCCGTTTGGCGCGCTACCGCTTCGAGACGCGCTGCCTCCGGGCTTCTTGGCCGAGGCCCGGGACGTCGCCGTTCTTCCGCTGGCCGGCGCGGCGCCTGCGTGGGACGGGCCGCGCCTGCCGCTGCTCCTCGCGGGCGATCCCCTACCCGACGCGAGCGGGGAGTTCGAGTCGCTGCCGATGACGAAACGGGAACTCGCCGGCATCTCCGCCGTGTGGAAACCGAAACGTCTGAGTTGGCTCCCCTCCGGCTGTTCGGACGACGGCGGGCCGGTCACGAAGCTTGAACGCTCGGGGTTGACGGCGGAGGCGATCCGCCGCACCGAGATGTCCGCTTTCCGGACCATCCATCTGGCGACGCACGCCGTCGCATCTTCGTTGGACCCACGGCGTTGTTCCGTGATCCTNNTGGACGAGGTCGCCGAATTCGAACTGGACGGTGCGCTGATCGTGCTGTCGGCGTGCCGGACGGGTGAGGGCGAGATCATTCCGGGTGAGGGTGTCGTCGGTCTGACCTGGGCGTTCCTTCACGCCGGCGCGCGCGGTGTCGCAGCGAGCCTGTGGAGTGTCGAAGACGAATCGGCCGCGGAGTTGATGCTCGCCTTTCACCGCTCTCTTCGTGAGGGCCACGATCCCGTCGCGGCGTTGGGGCTGGCGCAGAGGGAACGCATGAGGACGCATCCGCATCCCGCGCACTGGGCACCGTTCGTCGTCGTCTTGAAACCCGAAACGAGGTGAGCGTCAGCGACCCAGCAGCTGGAGCAGCCTGGCGGCGTTCGCGGCGTTGGGGCCGCCGTCTATCCCACGCAGAAGCTCGCGCGCACGTTCGTGGTTGCCGAGTTCGATCTGCGCCAGCGAAAGGTAGTACGCCGCCTCGTTCCCGCTCAGCCCATCGGCGATCGCGAGTTCACGGGCCAGGGTCAATCGTTCGACCGCCGGCGGATCGTTGTCGTTCAAGAGGTGGCTGACACCGGCGTAGAACGCCGCGTCGGAGTACAGCGGATCGGACTCGTCGACCTTCTCAAAGGCGGCGGCGGCCTTGGCGTAGTCGCCGTCGGCGAACGCGTTGCGCCCACGCGCGAACAGACCGCCGTCGCGCACCAGGGGTGGGGCCGCGGGAGCTTCGAACGTGTAAGCCTCCCCGCCGGGGAGCGTCACCGAGGGAGCGGTCGCGCCCGGGTCGAGCAGCTGCAAGGAAACAAACCCGACGATGGCGACCATCGCCGCGGCGCCGAGCACCCACGTCGGGACGACGCGCCGCCGGCGCGGTGTCGCGCTGCGCTCCAACTCTCGTTTCAATTCCGCCCGCTGGCTCGCCGCCCGCGAATCGAAGTCGCGCCGCTCGGCGCCTTGAACGCCGTCCTCGATCACGCTGCGGAAGGCTTGCATGTCGGCTCCGAAAACGGAGCACGGGCGGCAGCCTCGGGACTGGTGTTCGGAAAACGCGGTTGCGCGCTCGGCGTCGAGCGTCCCCGAAAGAAACGCGTCTATCTCCGCGTCGCTCAGGAAACCACATCCGGCTCCACGGGCGCCGTCGATGAGTCGAAAACCTTTGGCCATCGCGGTCTACTCCACCGACGTCACGCCGGAGCGCTCGAGGCACCGGCGTAGCTTTCGTTGGGCGGCGATCAACGTAGCTCGCGCGCCGCTCTTGTTGGTCATTTCGAATCGGTCCGTCAAATCCTGGAGCGAAACGCCTTCGTAGTAGAGGCCCAACACGACGGCCCGTTCGACCTCTTGAAGATGCGCGAGGCAACGGTGCAACCGGTCTTGAACCTTGCGCCGGTCGACGATCGCATCGGGCGCCTGGTCGTCGGAATCCCGGAGTTGATCGACGAGATCTTCCGGAGCGGCGTCGGGAAGTTCATCGAGGTGTGTTCGCCAGCGCCGCCTCAGGTTCGAGAGCCTGTTCTGCGCCAAACGGAACAGCCACGTCTTGAAGCTGGATTCGCCGCGAAACCGGTCGAGAGACTGGATCACGCTGATGTAGAGTTCCTGGTTGAGTTCGGCCGCGAGATCCCGGTTGCCGATCCGCCGCACCAGGAACGCATGCGTCAGCGGGCCGTAGCGTTCGAACAACTCCATGATCGCGGCTTCGCGATCGATGCCGTTTTGAAACCGGCGAACGAGTTCGTCGTCGCGTGCGGTTTCTGCGGTCGTCGGCTGCATCGAACCCCCACCCCTACCGTTGCGCCGCAGGCAGGGCTGTTCTACCACACGAACGCGAACCGGCCCGGGCGGCGGGGAAAGCGCCAGACATCCTTCGAAGAGAGGGCGGACGGAGCCGGGGCCCCGCCCGCCCGGGGGGAGGTCTCCGTTTCCGGGGCGCTGAGTCCCGTTCCAGCGCGCCGGTAAACCGCAAGGACGGCCGTCGCACGACCCCCGATAGGCTTGTCGAGCCCCCTTCTGGAACCCCGCAAGTGTTCTCGGCAGACCGTGTCGCATCGTCTTTGCTTACCTCGTCAGGGATGGAACCGCGGCGCGAGCGATTTCACGGCTGCTCGCTATAATCAGCGCGAAACCCCAAAGGAGCGGAAATGTCCTGGAACCGCGGCAAGTTTGCCCTGGCCCTGGTTTTGTTGGCGGCGGCGGGTTGTGCGACGTCGCCGCAAGAGGCGCGGGAAGAGCTGGACGCACGCGGATTGCCGTTTGACGAGGACGGTTTCGGCAACGCCGTGCTGGCCGCCGACGCCGAACGGGTCAAGCTTTACATCGCCGCGGGCTACGACGTCAACGCCTACAGCGAAACGAAGCTGGCGCCGTTGATGCTGGCCGCGCGTCGAGGCGACTGGCCGACGCTGAAAGCCGTGATCAAGGCCGGCGCGCGGGCCGAAGCGCTCGACGGCATCTTGACCTTTCCCGCGTCGCGCGCCGACTTGAAGACGATGTCGGCGTTGCTCGACGCCGGCGCCGACATCGACGGACTCGGCTCCACCGGTCAATCGGCCGTGATTGCGGCCATCGAGACCGGCCAGTTAGAAGCCGTGCGGTTCTTGCTGGACAAAGGTGCGGCTCCCGACGGTTCGATCAAACGCGTCGGTCGATTCGGTTTCAACCCGCTGATCGAAGCCATCAAGCGAGGTCACTCGGGGATTGCGCAGTTGTTGATCGACGCGGGCGCCGACGTCGACCAAGCCGGTGGCATGCCCGTCGTGACGCCGTTGATTGCAGCGGCCCGCCGCAACCAGACCGATACCGTCGATCGCTTGCTGGTTGCCGGCGCCGACCCGCGCGCGCGCCCGGCGGGAATCGATGCGATCCAAGCGGCCGAGAAAGCCGGCCATCAGGCGCTCGCCGAGAAGTTGCGCGAGGCGTCCGCCCCGTAATCGGGTTTACGCGTTCTGCAAGGTGAACAGGGTGCGGTAGACGCCCTCCGGCTCAACGATCAGCTCTTCATGCCGGCCTTGCTCGATCAATTGCCCGTGGTGCAACACGAGGATCCGATCGGCGTCCCGCACGGTCGTCAGCCGATGCGCGATCAGGATCGAGGTGCGGCCCGACATCACCGTGGCGAGGGCTTTCTGGAGGCTGCGCTCCGTTTCCGGATCGACCGAGGCCGTCGCCTCGTCGAGAACCAGTACCGCCGGGTCGAAGGCGATCGCGCGGGCGAAAGAGAACAACTGCTTCTCGCCGGCGGAAAAGTTGTTGCCGCGCTCGCGCACGTTCTCGTCGTAGCCGTGGGGCAGGCGCTCGATCAGGCGATCGACCCGAACGGCTCGCGCCGCGGCGCGGACACGCTCACCGCTCACTCGAGAGTCGCCTAGAGAAATGTTGCTCTCGACCGTTCCGGCAAAGAGGAACTGGTCTTGGAGCACGACGCCGATCGAACGGCGAAGCTCGGGCAAGTCGTAATCGCGGATGTCCACGCCGTCGACGAGGATCCGACCGGACTGCACGTCGTAAAGGCGCACGAGTAACCGGATCAGCGTGCTCTTCCCCGAGCCGGTCCAGCCGACGACACCGACGCGTTCGCCCGGCTCGATCCGGAAGGAAACGTTGTGCAGCACGGGTTGATCGGGATCGTAGCCGAAGCTGACGTCGTCGAAAACTATCTCGCCGTTCAAGCGTCGGCCGAGGCGATGCGGCCGCTCGGGCGAACGAATCGTGACGGGCGTGTCGAGCAGGTCGAAAATACGCTCGCCTGCGGCCATTGCGGCCTGCATGACGGTGTAGCGCTGCGACAATTCTTGCACCGGACGGAAGCATTTCGCCGCGTACTCGATGAACGCGACGAGCGTTCCGAAGCTGACCCAGCCTTCGAGGATGCCCCAACCGCCGGCCCAAACGATCCCCGCCAGCGTGATCGATCCGATCAGCTCCGCCAGCGCCGAGAAAATCGAGTCGTAACGTACGCCCTTGAGTTGCGCTTTTTCGTGTTCTCGATTGGTTTCGCCGAACGATTCCATCGTCTCGCGCTCGCGGGCGAACAGCTGGACGATGCGCATGCCGCTGACGTTCTCCTGCAGCTCGATGTTGAGCCGGGTGAGCATCGCCCGCACCTGCCGGTAGGTCTCGCGCATGCGCGATCGAAAGAACCAGGTCAGCACGAGTGTCGGGGGTATGACCGTGAAGGTGATCAACGCCAGGCGCCAGTCCATCCAAAGCAGGATCGCGGCGATGGCGACGAGCTTGAGCAAGTCGGCGAGGATCATCACCACGCCGGAAGTGAACAACTCGTGCAGCGCCTCGACGTCGCTGGTCAAGCGCGTCATCAGCTTGCCCACCGGGTTGCGATCGAAGAATGACGAGGGCAGCCGCTGCAGGTGGGCGAAACTCTCGTTGCGCAAATCGAAAACGACGTTCTGGCCGGTTTGTTCGAGAACGTAGATCTGTGCGAAGCGCAACACGAACTCTCCGACCAACGCGCCCAGGAACAGCAAAGCCAGAAAGCCCAGCCCGTCCAGCCGGCCGGCGCTGATTTGATCGTCGATCACTCGCTTGATCAGGTAGGGCTGGACCAATTGCACGCCGCTCACCGCGAACAACAGCACCAGCGAAACGGTCACCAGCATGCGGTGCGGGCGGATGTAGCCCCACAAACGACGCATCATCCTGGCGTCGTAGATCTTGCCGCGTGCGTCCCCGGCACTCATCGGTCCTCCAGGTCCTGGCGCAATCTCTGGCGTTCGAACAACCGCGCGTAGGTTCCACCGAGGCCCAGCAACTCTTCGTGACTCCCCTGCTCCACGATGTGGCCGTCGTCGAGAACGACGATTCGTTCCATGCCGACCAGCGTCGAGGGCCGGTGCGTGATGAAGATTGCGGTCCGCTCGCGCATCAAGCCGTCGAGTTCCTGCATGACCGAGCGCTCGGTGTCGGCGTCGAGACTGGACAAGGCGTCGTCGAGGATCAACAGCGAGGGCCGGCCCAAGATCGCGCGGGCCAACGTGGCGCGCTGGCGCTGGCCGCCGGACAAGGTGAAACCGCGCTCCCCGACGACCGTGTCGAGGCCGTCCGGCAGTTGATCCAGGTCCTGCACGAGCTGCGCCCTCGCGACGGCGCGATCGACGCTGGCCCGATCGGCGTCCGGATCCCCGAACGCCACGTTCCCGCGCAGCGAGCGCGAAAACATGAAGGGCTCCTGGGGAACGTAGCCGATTGCGCGGCGCCAAGCGCGCACCGGGATCTCGCGCAACTCCCTGCCGCCGACCTCGACGGTGCCGGCGGGCGCCTCGTAAACGCGAGCCAGCAGGCTCGCCAGCGTCGACTTTCCGGAACCGACCGGGCCGACGACGGCGAGGCGGCTGCCCGCGGGAATCGACAACGAGACGTTTTTCAACGCCGGTTCACGTTCGTCGTTGGTGCCGGATCCGGGGTAAGCGAAGGTCAGGTCGCGGATCTCGACGTCCGGCACGGGAAAGGCCGTTTCCACCGTTTCGGCGCGGCCGTTGCCGTCGAAGCCGGAGTCGATCCGCGGCTTGGCCACGAAGATCTCGTCCAGACGAACCATCGCCCCGAGCCCGCGCTGGAACGTATTGATGATCCAGCCGAAGGCGATCGTGGGCCAGACCAGCAAACCGAGATAGGCGTTGAACGCTACGAAGTCGCCGAATCCGATGCGGCCGGAGATCACGAAGCGCCCGCCGACGTAAAGAACGACCAGCGTCCCGACGCCGGTGACGATGCCGATCAGCGAGAGCATCACGCCGCGTAGCGCGGCCATCGAGAGGTTGCGGCGGCGGAACTCGACGCACAACTCGCGGAATCTCTCGATCTCGCGCTTTTCCTGAACGTAGGTCTTGACCTGCTGGATGCCGCTTATGTTTTCTTGGGCATGGTTGGAGATCGTCGCCAACTGCTCCTGGACGGCCAGCGAGCGGTTGTAGACGCGCCTGCTCGCCCGGTTGACGGCAAACATCAGCGGGGGGTAGATCGTCAGCGAAACCACCGTGAGCAGCAACGGATCGATCCTCAACAAGAGCGCGATCGCGGCGACGTAGACGATCGCGGTGTTCAAGAGGTTGAGCACCGCCGGGCCGAAGAATGCCTGGACCAGGCGGATGTCGTTGACCCCGCGCGACATCACGTCCCCGGTGCGGTTGACGTCGTAGAACGCCGCGTCGAGGCGCAGCAGGTGCAGGAAGAAACGCTGCCGCACGTCGTGGGCGATCCTGCGGCTGTTGCCCAGGATCTGGAGTCGCGAGGCCGTTCGCGTTCCGGCCTGCAGGACCGCGATCCCGGCCATCGCGAGTGCCAGCCACGCAACGCCGGAAAGCGGTGCGGCGTTCTCGAGCAGGCCGATCGCGTCACGCAGGAGCCACGGGATCCACAGGCTCAGCCCGTTGGTGGCCAGCAGCAGTAGAAGTCCGACCGCGTAGGATCCGGAATACGGGCGGGCGAATTGCCAAAAGCGAGATTTGACGGCCCGGCGCATCGCGCCAGTTTAGAGGCCGCGCGAGAGCTCTACCACGTGACCGGGAACGTGTCAGCGCATCGGCAGCAGATACATCGCGGTGAGGGTGAAAGAAACCGCGACGACGGCGACGAGGACGAAGACGGCGATACGGCCGGCGAACCTCAACGCGCCGCGTGCCGCCGTGGCCGAATCGCGGGTCGCCCGGGGTCGCCGCCGGCTGCCGATACGATCCAGGCTGAACGCATCGCCCAGATCTCGCGCCATCTCGGGGGAGAGCGTCTCGAGCACGCCGCAAGACCCGCGGTTCGGGGGCGTTCTAAGTTGTCGGACTCCCAATGCCTTGACTCCGTGACTGGTAGTACGGACACCGCCGGACATGTCCATCACGTTTTTCGTAATTCGAATCGAGCCGGCTTGGGAGGTGATGCCGAAGAGTGAAAATTTTTCGCCGAAATCGCGGGCCATTTCCGGAGAAAGCGTCTCCAACACACCGTAGGACCCCCGTCGGGGTCTCGCTCTCAGTCGTCGAACGCCCATCGGCCTGAACTCCGGGAGCGCCTCGGAAAACGCGCACTACGTCTACAATTCGACGCGGCGTGACCCAAGGTTAATGCCCATGCCTAATTCCGGTTGCATCCGGATCGCCCGATAGGGTACCGCAAAATCAATCTTTTTACGAGAAGCAGTTTGAGATCTAAAGTTTTTTTAAGTTATTCTAATTTTAAAGGGACAAAAAATTGTTTTGGGTGCGTCGGTGACGAGCGCCGGAGGCTTGAAGCCCGCTACCGCATCACCTTGGACACGAGATCGGCGTCGACGTTCCCGCCGCTGACGACGCAGGCGATGGTCTTGCCGGAGAACCCGGTCTTGCCGCTGAGCACCGCGGCGACCGAGGCCGCTCCCGAGGGTTCGGCCACCAGTTTGCACCGCGTCCAGAGCAGCTCGAGCGCTGCGAGGATTTCCGAATCCTCGACGATCACCACCCGGTCGACGCGGGCCTGGACGTGCCTCAACGTGTGCTCGCCGGCAAACGGCGCGGCCAGCCCGTCGGCCACGGTCTCGGGCGTTCCGGATTCGACTTTCCCGCTGGCCAGGCTCCGGCTCATGAAGTCCGCTCCCGCCGGCTCGACGCCGAGGACCTCGACGGATGGCCGCCGGGCCTTGATCGCCGAGGCTACCCCCGCAATCAGGCCGCCCCCTCCGACGGGAACCACGACGGCGTCCAGATCGTCCGCGTCCTCGAGAATTTCGAATCCGACCCCGGCGTGACCCGCGATCACGTCCGGATCGTCGAACGGATGGACGAAAGCCATCCCCCGCTCTTCTTGGACCCGACGGCAGTCGCCCATGAAATCGCCGTCGGTGGGGACGACCTCTCCGCCGTAACCCTCGGTCGCCTCGACCTTCGATCGCACGGCGGTTCGCGGCATCACGATGGCCGAGCGGCTGCCCATTCGGGTCGCGGCCCAAGCAACCGCGGCCGCCGCGTTACCTGCCGAAATCGAAACGAAGCCGGCCGCACGTTCTTGCGCCGGAGCCCGCATCAGCCGGTACAGGATCCCGCGGGGTTTGAACGAACCGGTCTTCTGAAACAGTTCCGCTTTGAGCAGAATCCGGTTGCCGCAAAGCTCGGACAGCGCGGCCGAAGGGATCAGCGGCGTGCGCTGCACGGAGCCGGCGACCGCCTCGCGCGCGGCGCGCATCTCCTGTTCTTCCACCAAGCCGTGTTTCAAGCCGGGATCCTCGCGTCCACCGGAAGGTTACACGCGGGTTGAGATTTTTATTGATCAAATCTATACTCTTGGGTCGTCAAAAGGAAACATCGATGCGCTTCCTGAGCCTGATCCCGGTCCTTTTCATCGCGTTCCCCGCGCTGGCCGAGACCCCGGAACTGGTCACCGACCGGCCGGATCAAACCGAGTCGGCCGAGATCGTCCCGCAGGGTTTCGTGCAGACCGAACTCGGCTTCGCCGACGCGGATGCCGCCGATGCGTTCGCCGCCGGTCTCGTGCGCATCGGCTTGTCTCGACGGGTCGAGCTCCGCGTGGCGTTGGACGAGGCGTTCCTGGAAGGGCCCGAGGAAGCCGTCGACGTCTCGCTCGGCGCGAAGTTCCGCGTCGTCGACGAGAAGGGGCGGCGCCCGGCGATCGCCGCGATTGCGGCGCTCAACCGGAGGGTCGGCGATTCAGCGCTGCCGGTGTCCGACGGGTTCCGGCCGTCCTTCCGTTTCGCCTTCGGCCACACACTCGGCGAGCGGCTTTCTTTGGGCTACAACGCGGGGGTCTCGTGGGACGAGACGGTGCGTTTCGTCGGGATGCCCGCGGTCCCCGACAAGCAACTCGAATCGCGCTTCTTGTGGACCGTGGCTTTGGGCATCGCGGGCCCCGAGCGCATCGGCTTTTTCCTCGAGGCGTTCGGGGACACGGGCCTCAGCGACGACGGATCCGCGGAAACCGCGCTCGACGGCGGTGTCACGTTCCTGATCCGCCCCAATGTCCAACTCGATCTGTACGTCGGGGCCGGCATTTCCGATGCCGCCCCCGATTGGCTCGCCGGCGCGGGAGTGAGTTTCAGGCTGCCGGGTTAGCGCCAGGGGATCGGGTACGTGTAAGGCGTGTAGGGCGTGTCGGGCTTGCTTTGCAATTCGAGCTCCGAAACGACGAGCGCCGGGCTGATCGTCGACACCGGGACGTAACCCGATTCCGCGCCGCACCAAGCGTTGTCCACCTCGGGTCGATCGCCGGCGGCGATGATCCCGCGAACGGCGTTGAGCGGGGTACCGACAAAGTTGACGCCTCGAACCCACTCCTCGCGGCCGTCGGGATAGACCTTCGCCGCCAGGTTGACCTCGCCCAGGAAGGCCTGGAAGTTGTAGGCGTCGGTGGCCGTCTCGCCGCTGGTCGCTTCGAGGATGCGCACCCCGTACGGCACGCGCTGGCGCGCGATCTCGTCGAGCAGGACTTGTTTCAAGGCCGAGCGCGAGTGAGCTTCGTCGGTCTCGGCGATCAGCACGCCCATGCGGCTGATCGGACGCTGGTGCAGACGGCTCCGCGCGTGCCCGTTTCCGGCGTGTCGTTTGAGCACTTCCGTCCGCCCGCTCAGGTAGCCGACGAGGTGACCGGACTCGATCAACCGGGCGTTCTGCGCCGGGCTGCCTTCGTCGTCGTAACGGTAGTGGCCGACCAACGATCGGCCTCGGAAGCTCGAAAGCGTGGGGTCGTCGCGCAAGTGCATGTAGTCCGGCAGGATCGGCTCGCCGAGCGCGCCCTTGAGCGTCTGGCCCTCCCCCGAGGCGAGCAAACGATGACCCTCGAGCCGGTGGCCCAAAGCCTCGTGCAACAACAGGCCGGCCGGGATCGCTTCGAGAAGCGCCGGCCCGCTGAACGAGTTGATCAGGGGCGCCGCGCTCAGCGCGGTCAACGTTTCGACGGCGCGCACGATCGCGCGCATGAACGTCTTCTCGTCAGGAAGCTCGGCGGGATCGGTAACCGTGTAGCGCACGGTCCAGGGGAACGCGTCGCCCTTCGACGACAGCAACCAAAGGTATGCCTCGAGCGACCAAATCGCCGAGCACTCGATCAACCGCGAGCCCTCCGAATTGGTGAACATCCGGCACAGCTGATCGGCTTGGAACTCGACGTGCGAGTCGGCGATGTCGACGTAGCGCTTGATCTTGCGCGACGTCCGTTCGACGAAACCGCGCCAGTGGTCCGCATCGACGGCGGGCAGCTCACGCCAGGCAAGATCGACCGCGGGTTCGGCTTTGCGAAAGGAGTGCAGGTGACGGTTGCCGTCGCGATACGTCAACTCGTGAGACTTCTTGTCGAACAGCGTTTCCACGGCCTCGCGGTAACGCGCGTCGATCAAACGCCACAACCCGTGCCGCAAGCCGTTCGCGTCCGAGCCCCACGGCAGATCGATGTAGCCGTACGACTCCGCGTCCATGTCGTTGTCGTCGAGGCCGCCGTCGCGGACTTGGTCGTTGCGGTACGAGCCTACGCGCACGTCGACATAGGCGTTGCGCTTGCGATCGCACACATCGGTGCAAAGCGAGCCGTACTTGGCCTGGATCGTCCACGACGTCTCGTCGCGAACCAGCGCGGACAGGTAGTAAGGCCGCGGCGAGCCGCTGATGCGCATCGTCGCCAGCGCGCGCTCGATCTCGGCGGCGGCGACGTCGACGACGCGTCGGGCGGTGTTCCGATCCAACGCTTAGCCGTCGATTCCGAGGATGCGGTCGATCGTCGCGAGCAGCCCGCGGATCTCCCATTCCTGCGTGTCGCCCATGTGGGCGATGCGGAAGGTCTTTTCCTTGAGCACGCCGTAGCCGTTGGAGATCATCGCCCACTGCCCGGCGAGCTCGTCGTTGAGGTCGGCGACCGAGATGCCGCGCGTGTTCTCGACGCAGGTGATCGTCGGCGATTCGTAACCCTCGGCCGCGAACAACGCGAAATTTCGGCGCGCCCAATCGCGGACGATGCCCGCCAGGAACGCGTGGCGCGCGTAGCGTGCGTCGAGCCCTTCGGAGAAGAAGTCGTCGAGCTGGGCGTCGAGCGCCTGGATCTGCGGGATCGCCGGCGTGGACGGCGTCTGGCCGCGCTCGTCGTACTTGAGCATCTCCAGGAAGTCGAAGTAGTAGCCGCGGTGCTCGATCCCCTTGGCCTTGTCCAGCGCCCGGTCGGAGACGCTGGCCACGGCCAGACCGGCCGGCAGCGAGAACGCCTTCNNGGCTTTCTGAAGGCCCGCGAGGCAGACGTCGATCCCGAGTTCGTCTACGTCGATCCCGGTCCCCGCCATCGAAGAAACCGCATCGACCAGGAAACTCACGCCGGGATGTTTCTTCAGCACGGCGGCGATCTCGTCGAGGTGGTTCATCACGCCGGT
>JABAOE010005217.1_pt2 | contig 14784 bp, 14 predicted proteins | sample 7062141 | NCBI WGS metagenome assembly JABAOE01 (sample SAMN14538627, study PRJNA623070) | marine sediment metagenome | biome: marine biome [ENVO:00000428]; feature: marine pelagic biome [ENVO:01000023]; material: deep marine sediment [ENVO:00002113] | place: India: Gulf of Khambhat ... | reverse complement strand
ACATCTCACCAAAAATTCGCTAGAGTAGTAGCTTCGTTTTCTTCCAAATCTCATCTGCCACTCTAGATTTGTCAGGACTGAGATTGCGGGGACATACCATGAATAGGCCGATCGACAATCAGCACGTTATCGAAATTAAAGCCCTCCCGTCCCCTCGCGCCATCAAGATGAAGCTCCCCATCACCGATTACGCTGCAGCCCTGGTGGTTGAGGCACGCAAAGCGATCCGCCGAATACTGCATGGCCAGGACCGTGAGCGACTACTGGTCATCGTAGGTCCTTGCTCCATCCATGATCCGGAAGCCGCCTTTGAATACGCCGCCAAGCTTGAGTCCCTCGCCGATGCCTTACGCGATCGATTACTCATTATCATGCGGACTTACTTTGAGAAACCAAGAACCACTGTGGGATGGAAAGGACTGATCAATGATCCCCATCTTGACGGTACGTGTGACATAGCTACGGGCATGGAACTGGCCAGAACCACTTTGCTCAAGATCAACGAATCCGGTTTGCCTTGCGCAACAGAATTGCTCGACCCCATTAGTCCTCAGTACGTCGCCGATTTGATCAGTTGGACGGCCATCGGAGCCAGGACCACCGAAAGTCAGACCCATAGGGAAATGGCGAGTGGTGTCTCAATGCCGGTTGGCTTCAAGAATGGGACTGAGGGCACTTTGCAGGTCGCCGTCAACGCCATGACAGCCGCACGATCCCCACACCATTTTGTCGGTATTAACGCTGATGGACAAACATCTATCATCAAGACAATGGGGAATCCCGATCGTCATATTGTCTTGCGTGGTGGCGGCGGAAAAAGCAACTACGACGCTGAGAATGTTGCAAAAGCCGAAGCTGCCGTGGCTGGTGAAGGCATTTCTCGCCCGATCATGATCGACTGCTCCCATGATAACTCCCAGAGAGATTACACGCGCCAAGGGCTTGTCGCTCGGGAGGTCCTCAGGCAATTCCGAGAAGGCCGCCACTCCATCATGGGCCTCATGCTAGAAAGCAATCTGAACCCGGGTAAGCAGACCTGGAAAGAGGGCATTACCTTACATCACGGGGTTTCCATTACCGATGCCTGCCTCGGATGGGACGAGACTGCCGCGATGTTGGCCGAAATGGCTGAAGCCCTCACTCCCCGGCCCGCTTAGGATCCCCTCTGCAAATCATCTCTCACCGCTCCTTTTACCCTCTCTGTCACCGTGCTAGGATATATCGCGATGCTTATCGACACCCATACACATCTGGACGATGCGCGCTATAACGATGATCGGGATACGATGATCGCGCGCGCACGCAAAGAAGGTGTAGAGGCATTTGTAACCATCGGATGTGACTTAGGGACCAGCTATTCAGCCCTTTCGTTGGCGGAGCAACATTCGTATGTGTATGCCTCGATCGGCGTTCACCCTCATGAGGTCCGGCATATCAACGACCATTGGTACGACGAATTTCGCCGCTTAGCCAAGAACCACAAAGTTGTTGCTTACGGAGAAATCGGACTGGATTACCACTACAACCATTCATCTCCCAAAGAGCAACGTTCACGCTTTCGCGAACAGATTCAACTCGCACGCGAGCTTAGACTTCCCTTGATTATCCATACAAGAGAGGCTGAGAAAGATACGATGGCGATTTTGAAGGAAGAGAACGCGTCAGAAATCGGTGGGGTTTTTCATTGCTTTTCAGGGAATGCGCAGCTAGCACAGGATGCGTTGGCCTTGGGATTCTATCTTTCGTTCTCCGGTATCCTGACCTTTCAAAATGCCTCGAGGCTGCGCGAGATCGCCAAGACCGTTCCACTCGATCGGCTGCTCATTGAAACCGATTCACCCTATCTCGCACCGGCTCCACACCGTGGGAAACGCAACGAACCCGCCTTTGTCTTCTTCGTCGCGCAGCAACTCGCGACTCTCCGCTCCAGTGAACCGGATGTGTCGATTGCAACAATCGGCGACTGGACGACACGGAATGCGAAGAAGCTGTTTAAAATCGCTTGAGGCGCGCCCGCCGTTGACGAATCGCCTTGGGAAGCTTCCGCGGATTTGGATTTCCCTTCTTCATCGGATCGCGGTACGGAATTTCTTCTTCCTGTGTAGCCAATTCTTTATGTGCAAGCCTTTTGCCGCTTGGAGCAGCCCAGAGCTTTCTAGCAAATTCGTGGGCCCCTAAGACGAATGCTCCCGAGCCACTCGCTGAACGTGCGACTTCCTGGTCAGAACTCACAACTGTACAGCCGGCTCCATACTCCCGCGCCAACCGCTGAAGCACCTGATCTGCCCGCTCTCCTCGTTTCGAATAAATAACCTGCAGCCCAGCTCGATGCTCACATTGCTCAAGTAGGGTCTGCTGTTGCCATCCATCAAAGACTACGATAATGGGGTAATTCTTTCGGTGATGGTAGGTCCTCAAGTCAGCCAAGAGAGTTTCACGCGCCGACGCAAGATTGCCAGAAAGGCTCCCAACATACCCCAACAAATTATAGCCGTCGATGATGAGGTGAACTGGCATTGTTATCTACATTACCGTACGCAAAAATCCGCAGTCAACGTACTCGGCAGAGTAATCATTCGGCGTAAGCCCTTGACAAGGAAGTAAACATCTGAGAATAGATTGTAATGTAAGTTTCATTAACGCCCATGTCTACACGCGTCCGACAACGGATTGCCTTTCTGTCCTCCACGGTCTTTTTTATCTGTGCTTTTGTTTTGATCGCGACGGACTCTCCGTCCGGGCAAAGTGTGTACGCAGCGTCTTCCACGAGTCGTGGTGATCACCGCGGCATCCCATCAGGTTCCAAACCTGCGCGCGTCAAGGCCGCACCTGCTTCCCTAGCACTCGTTACCGTTCACGACGTCCGTGTTGCCGCGGGCCCTGACAAAACTCGGCTGGTCTTGGATTTAGACCGTCATGCGAAGGTAATCGAACGCCGGGCACACAACCCCAGCCGAATTGTCATTGCCTTACCCAACGCTTCCATGAGTCGGTCCGCTCAAATCAAGGCATCCAACGGCACGATCCCTCCCCCGTTTGTGGTCAAGCAGACAAAGACTCCAGCCGTCGCTGTTTCGCTCCCACTCGCCGCGATTCGTACCTACAAGCAATTCACGCTCTCGGATCCCCCCCGTCTCGTCATTGATGTAATTCCATCGAGTAAATCAAGGCCGTCTTCCTCAAGTGAAGCCCCGAAGGCACGCTCGCTCTCAGCCCCCTCTCCCATTCAACCAGCTATGCCACCGGATAAAGGATATCAGACCATCGTTATCGATCCAGGCCATGGGGGAAGAGACCCCGGAGCACGAGGTCCGCGGCGCACCGTAGAGAAAGACATCACGCTCAAAGTTGGGTTAAAACTTCGCGAGCTTCTCCGTAAACAACCAGGAGTACGGGTGCTCATGACACGAGATCGCGATGTGTTCGTTGACTTGGAAAACCGAGCCAATTTCGCCAATAGCAACGAAGCTGACCTGTTCGTCTCAATTCATGTGAACTCACACCCTTCACGTTCTATCAAAGGCCTCGAGATCTACCACTTCGGGGAAGCCAAGGACCAGCGGGCCCTGGAGGTGGCCGCACGTGAAAACGGCACCCCTCTCAACAGCACCGGTGTTGGATGGGAGTACCTAGTGGCCGATCTTTTGACGACAAAGAAGATCGAGGCGTCGCTCGAACTGGCCTGGACCACGCGAGAGGCAATGGTCACCCATATAAATAAACGTTATGCAATCAAGGACCACGGTGTGAAGACAGCCCCGTTTTACGTGCTGCGGTTTACCAGCATGCCAAGTATCCTTGCCGAGATCGCCTATATTTCCAACCCCACCGAAGAGAAACTCCTCCGGAAGCCCGCATTCACCCAAACTGTTGCTCAATCGCTCTTCAAGGGTATCAACTCATTCCTCGCCAACAACAAAAGGTAGCCTGAGGCTGATGTTACAGTTGAGCGAAGAGTCGATTAGTCCTATCCCAACCTTCGCCTTGACTTGAACTTCCTAGAAGTTTGCGGGATTCTTCTGCACCCTGTTAGGATCAGACATCACCATTCATGCCCACTATCAAACTCATACTCGAGTATGACGGGACAAGCTATGCGGGGTGGCAACGTCAACTGCATCAGCCTACCATTCAAGAGGCTGTCGAAACCGCGATCGAACGGATCACACATACCAAGATATCAGTCATCGGCGCAGGACGAACTGATGCGGGGGTCCATGCCGTCGGACAAGCCGCGAGTTTCCGCATCGACCGCAACATGACGCCACGCGAATGGACAAGGTCGCTGAATGCCCATCTGCCTAATACAATCGCTGTGCAATCAGTCGCCATTATGCCAGANNCATGCCAGGCACTCTGCTAAAGGAAAGCTCTATGAATACCGTATCCTCAATCGGCCAGACCGACCAGCCATAGATCGCCTCTACTGCTGGCATGTTCACAAGCCATTGAATGATGCAACGATGAATCGGGCCGCATTAGCTCTGATCGGCTTGCATGATTGCTCGTCGTTTGAGACTCAACCAACTGAAAACGACAACCCAATCTGCCATGTCCAGCGATTCGCCGTCTATCGCCATGGCGAGCAACTGTTGATAGAAGCATACGCCGACAGGTTCCTGAAACAAATGGTGCGCTCGATCGTCGGGACGCTTGTGGAGGTCGGCTTGGGAAAACGACCTCCGAACAGCCTCACAACAATCCTCCACGCACATGACCGTGCAGCCGCCGGCAAGACTGCTCCGCCACAGGGACTTTTCCTGATACGAGTCGATTACGAACCCCCGTTCTCTATCGGATAGGATTCCCCCTGAGAGGTTCTCATCAGCAGATTCGGGATATACTTGAATGGTCGCGTGCGAGAATTGCGGAATCGTCCAAGGCGGGCGTAACAGGGACTAGAATGAGGTGAAAAGCAGGGGTTTGCTAAACAGGCGGTTGAGAGTCGCGGTTCTCGAGTTTCTTCCGAAGTTCTATCAATTCCTGCTCAAGAGCCAAGATCCGATCAGCGATCGGATCAGGGATGTTGATGTGGTCCATCGTGGCGTCAGGCAATCTGTCCCCCTGAGTTTTGATAATACGGGCCGGCACACCAATGACCGTTGAATTGGCCGGCACATTCTTCAACACCACTGAATTAGCACCGATTTTCACATTATTTCCGATCGTAATGCCGCCAAGAATCTTTGCTCCGGCACCCACAACGACGTGATCACCAAGCGTTGGGTGCCGCTTGCCTCGCTCTTTCCCCGTACCTCCCAGCGTGACGCCTTGAAAGAGCGTGACATAGTCTCCAATTTCAGCAGTCTCACCGATGACAACCCCCATCCCATGATCCATGAAAAAGCCCTTTCCAATCTTCGCAGCAGGGTGAATCTCGATCCCTGTAAGCCAACGAGCCAGCTGCGAAATTAGACGTGGGACAAAACGCACACCATGGATGCATAGCCAGTGGCCGATCCGATAAGCTACCAACGCGTGAAACCCGGCATATGTAAAAATAACCTCGATGCTGCCAGTTGCAGCCGGATCTCGATCGAATATCGCTCGAAGATCTTCCTGAATCGCTCTGAGCATACTTACATACTAGTCTGGTTAGGCTCCATCGATCAAACACACTGCGTGGGCGACCATGCTTTCTTCTTTGCCCACTGCGTCCAATCCTTCTCCGCTCTTGACTTTCACATTGATCAGGTCGGAATCAATTCCCGCTGCTTCTGCCATACTCTTCTGCATGTCAGCCAAATGCGGCCCTAGGCGGGGAGCTTGTGCCACAATCACGGCATCGATATTCCCTATTCGATAGCCCTTGGTCTTGAGTAGGGACATTATGTCTTGCAGCAATGTGAGACTAGATATATTCTTAAACCGCTGATCAGAACTGGGGTAGTGACGACCTAAGTCACCTTCTCCCATTGCTCCGAGCAATGCGTCACACACAGCATGTACCAATACATCTGAATCTGAATGACCAATAAGTCCCTTGCTGTGTGTTATTTCGACACCTCCTAATATTAGCTTCCGTCCGGGTCCCAGCTGGTGAATGTCATAGCCGTAGCCGATGCGCATGATTCCTCTTTTTCCAGCCATTATTGGTCACCGCTAATAGGTTGGAAATTCATACTTCGCGCTTAGCCACTTATCATGCTTCCCTTTGCGCCCTCGCATCTTTCGATCGAGCCAGCAATATCGCCTCTCCAATGGTTATATCTTCAGGTCTCGTGACCTTGATATTGTCTCCGCTGCCTTCCACCACACGTACAGGATGACCTAACCATTCAATCAGATATGCATCGTCCGTTGCACGAATCCCTTCCGCGTGTGCTTTCCGGTGCGCTTCCAGCAGCCAGTCCCTACGAAAAGCCTGCGGAGTCTGAGCGAGCCACAAAGACCGTCGATCGACCGTGCATTCAATCACTTGATCGGATCCCACCTGCTTCACCGTATCCCTCATTGGCAGGCCAATGATCGCTGCGCCTTTTGAACGTGCAAGTTCCACAACCTGATTCAGCATATGTTCAGTAACAAAAGGGCGTACTGCGTCGTGCACAATCACTACATCGACATTATCCCAAACCTCCTCAAGTGCGTGCCGAACAGAGTCTTGACGCTCCTCCCCACCCGGAACTATTTTTCTCACCTTCGAAAAGTCATATCGATCAACAATCTGGTTCATGCAGTACTCCATATCGCTTTGGGGCACAGAAAGAATTATTTCGTCGACGAGAGGACAAAACTGCAAGACGCGGAGAGAATGAATAACAACCGGGTGCCCACCAAGCGAGAGATACTGTTTGGGGATCTGCCCGCCCATCCGGAGCCCTCGTCCTGCTGCAGGGACAAGGGCAACAGTGCGACTGGCCTGAACCGAATATGGTTCCGTACTAGGCGGACAGACCATGGCCATGGGAGATGACGTACAACATAAAGAGGTCGACAGAAAGTCACTTCAAGCCAAGAAGAATTGAATCACTCGGGTTTGATACGCACCGACTCCTCCTTCCTCATGGACGCAGCGTGAGATAAATCGTTCGCCCCTGTCGCTTCAACAAGAGCAAGACCGATTGATCCTTCGGCAACTTACCCGCAATCTGCTCATAGGACGTCACCGACGTCACGGCCTGCCGGTTAATCTCCAGCACCATATCACCTTCTCGAACTCCGTGTTCTTCGGCTGCACTTCCCGGTTTTACCCGAACGACAATCACCCCGCGTTCCCCGGACTTGATACCATAACGCCTCGCCAGTTGTTCATTCAGCTCCCGCACTTCCAGGCTAGACAGGACTCCGCTTGGTGTGGCTGATTCACCCTCGTTCTTCCCACCAGCTTGCGTCATTGACTTGGGTTGTTCAGCAATGGCCAATTCGATCGTTTTGGGTTTCTTATTCCGCATAATTTCAATCGCTACTTTCTTCCCTACCGGTGTCTGCGCCACCGCATTGCGCAGATGGGTTGGCGAGTCCATCTTCTTGCCGTCATATTTAACGATCACGTCAGCTCGTTCGAACCCAGCTTTCTTAGCTGGACTATCGTCCATAACATCGCTCACCAACACACCCTTTGTCTCCTCGATGCCGAACTGTCTGGCTAACTCAGGCGTCAGCTCTTGGATGGAAACACCCAGCCATCCACGTACAACTTTCCCAGTTTGGACTAGCTGCCCCATGATCGACTGGGCCATATTGCTCGGCACAGCAAACCCGATGCCCATATTACCGCCACTCTGACTGAAAATGGCCGTGTTGATGCCCACCAATTCACCACGCACGTTAACCAACGCGCCGCCGGAATTGCCTGGGTTGATCGCTGCATCCGTTTGAATAAAGTCTTCGTACTCAGCGATCCCCGCGGCCCGGCCCAATGCGCTGACGATTCCCAATGTCACCGTTTGAGTTAATCCAAATGGATTCCCTACCGCAAGAACAAATTCCCCCACTTCCAACTTGTCAGAATCGGCCCAGGCAACCGTCGGTAATTCTGTAGCGTCGATTCGAACCACGGCAATGTCCGTTTTTGGATCCGTACCAATGAGTTTCGCTTTGAATTCCCGCTTATCGGAGAGGGTGACTCGAATTTCATCTGCCTTGCCCACCACATGATTATTGGTGATGATCAGTCCGCTGGATTCAACGATCACCCCAGAGCCAAGACCTCGCTCTTTCCTCTCCCTTGGTTGTTGCTCGAAACGCCTGAAAAATTCATCCCCGAAAAATCTTCTAAAAAATGGATCGTCGAACGGCATCGCATGCGGGCCGTCCCCCCCCCCACTGCTCTTCGTGGCGTAGATATTCACCACCGCTGGTTTCACTGCCTTTGCAATTTCCACAAACGACTGTCCATCTGCACCTGACAGAACCGGCTGTGGGGCCGTGGCGACCGGCCTAGCGATAGGGGTGGTTAAAGAAGGTGCCGGCGTATCTGGCACCGCATGGCCAGTTGAAAGCCAATCAAGGTCGGACGCAACGACAAATCCGATGATAATCCCGGCTGTCAACAACGTCGCGGTGACAAGCCAATTACGGCTACCTTTCGTCGACCTCTGTTCGAGCTGAAATTGGTTCATCATACCCCCATCCGCTTCTGTCTACTGAACCTGACCAGCATAGATTCCCATGATGGTATTCAGGAACTTGACCGCCTCGGCCTTGGGGCGCTGGAAGGAATTCCGGCCAATAATGCTACCGAATCCCCCACCGTCCCTGATGGCCCGTGCTTCCTGAAACACATTCTGATCTTCACTCTTCGCACCTCCGGAAAAAATTACAATGCGGTGACCGTCGAATGCACTTTGCACAACATGCCTGACTCGTTCTGCCAAGGTCTTGAGAGGAATCTGAGCTGCTTCGTAGACCTTCTTCGCCGCCGTCTGCTCCAGATGGGCTGTCGGCAGTTTCACCTTGATGACGTGGGCCCCGAGCTGGGCGGCGATCTGCGCGGCATAGGCTACGACATCCAACGCAGTTTCACCTTCTTTAGTAATACCAGACCCCCGTGGATAGGACCAGACCACCACGGCTAATCCATTCTCCTTCGCCTCTTCAGCAATCTCCCGCAGCTGCTCGTACATGGCATTACAATGGACTGACCCCGGATAAATCGTAAATCCCACTGCGGAGCAACCCAAACGTAGAGCGTCTTTGACGCTCCCTGTCACGGAAGGCAATGGATCTTTGTCGTCATGAAGCACATCATGATTGTTCAACTTGAGTATCAGGGGAATTTGCCCAGCAAATTGGCCAGCGCCAGCCTGTAGAAACCCAAGAGGCGCAGCGTAGGCATTGCAGCCAGCATCGATTGCGAGCTGAAAATGGTAGTGCGGGTTATAGCCAGGGGGGTTAGGTGCGAAGCTCCGTGCGGGCCCATGTTCAAAGCCCTGATCCACGGGAAGAATCACGAGCTTTCCGGTATCCGCCAATTTTCCAGATCGCAGCAACCTAGCCAGATTCGTCTTCGTCCCCACATTATCACTTCCGTACCAGCTCAGGATTTCTTGCACTCGATCTCCCATAAATTCCTCCTCAACAAAATACCATGGATGATCATAACTACGCTCTTCCCTGAACGAATAATTCAGCCTGTTCGACGTCGCGCAGGCTTCCGATGATCAGGGGTACGCGCTGGTGCAACTTCTTCGGTTCCACTTCCAGTATTCTCCCTGTTCCCGTCGTCGCCTTTCCACCTGCCTGCTCAACGACGAACGCAAGGGGATTCGCCTCATACAACAGTCGCAGTTTCCCTTCAGGCTTGTCTACTTGGCCTGGATAAAGATAGACCCCGCCTCCAAGCAGAAGCCGGTGCACATCAGCCACTAAACAGCCGGAATACCGGGAGCTGTAAGGACGGCCGGTTGCCTTATCACTGAGTTTCAGCCAGTCGAAGTATTTTTTCGTTCCGGCTGGCCATTTGTGATAGTTGCCCTCATTGGCAGCATACACTTTACCTTTCTCAGGAATCCTGATCCGCTCGTGCGACAGGAGATATTCTCCGATGCTAGGCTCGAGCGTAAAGCCATACACGCCTTGTCCAACCGTATAGACCAACATGGTGCTTGACCCGTATAACAGATACCCTGCCGCCACCTGCTCGGTTCCCCTACGCACCAACTCCCCTTCGGTTGGGAGGCGATCGGTTCGATCGTACTTGAGAACAGAAAAAATGGCGCCAAGTGGCATATTGTTGTCCGTATTGGAAGAGCCGTCGAGCGGGTCAAATAGGAGCATGTATGTGCCATGGGGCCAGTTGCCCGGGAGAGAGATGGGCTTTTCCATCTCTTCCGAAGCTAACGCGCAAACATACCCACTATACTGAAAGACTTTGACAAAATTGTCGTTGGCAATAGCGTCCAGCTTTTTGACCGCTTCCCCCTGCACGTTTGTATCCCCCGTGGTACCCAGGACGTTAATCAGGCCGGCCCGCCTGAGATCACCAGAGATGAGCTTTCCAACAAGGCCGATTTGTGTCAAAAGACTGGAAAACTCCTCTGTCGCACCCTGATGCGAATCCTGGTTCTGGACGATAAAACGGCTTAAAGTAAGGGGAAATTCTCCCATGATAAACACCAGTATAACGAGTTTAGAACGCGTGGGCAATCAATGTTCAGACCTTTGTTCACGGACAGAGCCTCTGGGACACCTCCGCCCCAGATCTGCGACTATCGTCCCGGCCACTAGCTTGCCCTGCATCCAGAGGGAGTTCGGTGATAGTCCATGATCACCTGAACTTGAACATTTCGCTGATTCATTATTTATCCATGAAACGGCATCCTAACACGTAGTATCGATTCAACAGGGAGCATGGGTTGACCCAGATCGCTCGGCTGGTCTAACCGGATGAAAAAGCGAAAGGGCTAGCAGCCCACCCTTCAGGGCTACACAAACAAGGACGTGAAAGAATGAGAACAAACACGACCCGAGGTAGGCCAAAGGCACACTTTAGTCAGAACCTTGATCTTTGTAAGGTCCAGGCATATGCCTCGCTTCAGACAACTGATCTTCTAGACAGGCACGAATTGCAGCTATCTGTTCGAAGGAAGTTGCTTCAAATCGCAAAACCAAGGCAGGCTGGGTGTTGGAGGCCCTGATCAGACCCCACCCATCATCGAAGACTGCACGTACCCCATCGATTGTAATGAGGTCTCGGAGGACGAGTCCCGCTGGTTTGCATGGCTGCTTGCTTTTCAAATAAATATTTAACTTGTCTTGAATTCGCCGGACAACGTCAAATTTAATAGTATCGGGCAACTCAACACGAATTTCTGGAGTTACCACCGTCGCCGGCAAATCAGCGACTAACGCCGACAGAGGCCTTGTTCCCTTGGCCAAGATCTCAACGAGCCGACAGGATGCATAAACTGCATCGTCATAGCCGAAGTAGCGATCAGCGAAAAACATGTGCCCAGACATCTCACCGGCCAGCACGGCAGACTCCTCCTTCATCTTCGCTTTAATCAGCGAATGCCCCGTCTTCCACATGATCGGGCGCCCGCCGTGTTTAGCGATCTCGTCATAGAGGGTCTGTGAAGCTTTAACTTCCGAAATAATCGCGCTGCCTGGTCTATCCGCTAGAATGTCTCGAGCGTACACGATCATAAGACGGTCTCCCCACAGGATGTTCCCCTGCTCATCCACGGTACCAATGCGATCCGCATCGCCATCATACGCTATTCCAACATCGGCCTTGTGATCCTTCACTGCTCGCATTAGAGGGGAGAGGTTTTCGACGACCGTTGGATCGGGGTGGTGGTTCGGAAACCTTCCATCAAGATCACAATAGAGTCCAGTCACCTTGCATCCCAACAACTCAAGGGCTTGCTTGGCTACTAGCGAGGCTGTGCCATTCCCGCAATCAAGCACAACGTGCAGCCGATGAGCATTTACACCAGCGAAACTCTTCTTGAGATAAGCCAAGTAGTCCGGAATGATCAGATGCTCGGAACGCTTGCCAGCCCCGGAAACAAACTCGCCTTTCTCAATCACCCGCCGGAGTTCTTGAATCTCTTCGCCATGAATCGCCCTCTTGCCTATACAGATCTTGAACCCGTTGTACTCAGCGGCATTGTGGCTCCCTGTAATCATGATGCCCCCTGCTACCGGCAGGGCAAACAATGAAAAGTATAGTAGTGGCGAGGAGCAGATCCCGAGGTCGATTATGTCTATTCCACCAGCTAGAAGTCCCTTTAGTAAAGCCTCATGCAGCGTCGGAGAGCTGAGTCGCCCATCACGGCCGAGGCTGATGGTACCGACCCCACGCCCACTGACATAGGTGGCATAGGCCCTCCCCAACCGTTCGGCAAACTCCCCCGTCAGCTCGTTACCGACGATGCCGCGAAGATCATATTCTCGGAATAAGCTCATCATTTCTCGTCTTGAATTGCATATTCTTGACACACGTTCTAGCCTCGCGGTACTTCCGTACTACGACCATAGTCATCCTTGAATCTGAGGATATCATCCTCACCCAGGTAGGGGCCGGTTTGTACCTCAATAATATGCAACGTTTCCGAGCCTGGATTTTCCAAGCGATGCTTGGTTTCCATCGGAATCGCCGTACTTTGACCAATCTGCAAATTAAATATTTCGTCTCCCCTGGTCACACGAGCCATCCCAGCAATCACCACCCAATGCTCACTTCGCTTGTGATGCAGCTGAAGTGAGAGTCTCCCTCCAGGGTCGACCGTCACACGTTTCACTTTGAACCCAGCCTTTTCTTCCAACACGGTATACGAGCCCCAAGGACGCTGGACGGTGAGATGTTCGAGATGTTCTGGGGCCCGCTGCTTCTTGAGAATGTCAACGACTTTCTTAACATCCTGTGCACGCGACTTAGGGCAGACCAAGGTGGCATCTGGCGTGTCTACCACGACCATATCTTGCAAGCCAATTGTGGCTACCACTCGCCGATCGGCGTATACGATCGAACTGCCGCTCTCAATATCGACCACTCGCCCAGTCATGACATTGCCTGCCTTATCCTTTACCGCCACATCATCCAGACTCCCCCAGCTCCCAACATCGGACCATTTGAACGCCGCAGGCACCATGGCCGCTTTGGTCGACTTTTCCATGACGCCATTATCGATCGATACCGACGCAACCTCGCAATAGACTTTGTCGATCGCCTGCTTTGATGCACCCTCGGCCTTCAGTTTCCTGATTCGGTCTACTACCCGGGCGATCATGGGCTGATGCAGACGAATTTCTTCAAGAATTCTCGCAGCTCGCCAGACAAACATGCCGCTATTCCAAAAAAAGTTCCCCGACCTAAAATACTTCGCCGCCCTAGCAGCATCGGGTTTTTCCACGAACTGTTGGACTGGATAGCCGCGAAGCGTGCCTTGTATGCCCAATACAACCTTGCCATTCGGCTTAATATACCCATAGCCCGTTTCCGGCCGTATCGGTTGGATTCCAAATGTCACCAGATACCCTTGCATCGCTAGCCTAGCGGCTAGCCGGACCGCTGTTTCAAACTCCCGCTGCCCGGTCACCACATGATCGGCCGGCACGACCAACATCAGGGCATCCGGATCACGCAAGAGCACTTCTAGTGCGGCGAGAGCGATCGCAGGAGCTGTATTTCGTCCTTCGGGCTCAAGAAGAAAACTGTCCTTGAGGTCGTCTTTCCAATCTTTCAATTGCATACGAATCAGGTCGGCTTGAGCCGCATTCGTGGAAATTAAAATATTGGAGGCTACCGAACATCCGAGGACACGTTTTATGGTCTGCTGGATTAACGTCTGGTCACCACCGAAACGTAACAGCTGTTTGGGGAACAGGTGCCGGCTTAGAGGCCAAAACCGCGTCCCGCTCCCTCCTGCCATGATCACCGAATACAGTGCACATTCCTGGACCTTCATACTTCGCCTCCTATGCCCTTCTTCGTGTCGCTCCCTTCGCTTTCGTGTCATACCTGAGATTGTAGGATCATTTCTGCGACTTCCCTGATGGCCCCATCTCCACCTCTTTTTTGACACACATAGTCAACGATCTCGAGAACCTGTGGGAGGCCGTCCGCAGGAGCCGCGGATAAGCCCGCTGCTCGGAGTGCTTCAATGTCATTCACATCATCACCGATATAGGCTACCTGTTGAAGAGCGATACCGTGCCGCATCGCCATGTCGCGAATGACCGACAATTTGTCCATGACTCCTTGATGGACTTCCGGTATGGCAAGTTTCTCGGCTCGTCGTGCGACCAATCTGGTTCTCTCCTGCGTTACAATTGCCGTAATGAGCCCAGCTTTCTGAAGCAGCTTGATACCCATCCCATCGCGCGTATTGAACTTCTTCCACTCATCTCCTGCCTCAGAGTAGTACATGCCACCATCGGTAAGCACCCCATCCACATCGGTCGCAAACAAACGAATGTTCCGCAACAAATCCGGCAATGGCGTCCGACGCATAGGATGGCGTTGAGACATTGTCTTTCCCTTCTCTCCTCTAGAATCGTGGTCGGACCAGCAGACTGGAACCCATCATAGCGGCGATTACAATCTCACAAAAGGGAAATTCGACATGAGGCAACTACGAAGCTGTCAGACTCTAGGGATGAGTGGCCAAAAACCATTTGGCTGTCTTGACAAATCGCATCAATGCCAAGTCCTTGGTTAAAACTCAAGCCCTACCGAATTGAGTCAATCCTGGGTCAACATTAAGTACCAAGATCGCTTAGGAAGCCGTCTACCCTGGTGAGTGCTGATGGGATGCAGTAGAATATGGAGGCCCATTTCGCTTACGATGGTAACGGCAAATTCATGCACGGTACGCAGTCCCTGCAGGGTGCTGG
>JABAOE010004399.1_pt1 | contig 14798 bp, 12 predicted proteins | sample 7062141 | NCBI WGS metagenome assembly JABAOE01 (sample SAMN14538627, study PRJNA623070) | marine sediment metagenome | biome: marine biome [ENVO:00000428]; feature: marine pelagic biome [ENVO:01000023]; material: deep marine sediment [ENVO:00002113] | place: India: Gulf of Khambhat ... | reverse complement strand
TCTGCGATTCGCAACGCGCGCTTCTCGATCCCGGCAAAAAATCGATTGAGTTCCTGTTCGCGCCGCAGCGTACTGGCCCCCTTTCGGCCCCCCGACTCGCAAGATACCGCAAAACTCGCGACACAGGCGTTCATCCGATTTTCATCCCTGTTAGCAAAACCATGAGATCCGTCTCCACCGTCGTTTAATCTTGACTCCCCTCCGGGAATCATAGGTACTTAACGTCCGGCAGGAGCAAGGGTTGACAGTAAAGCGGCTCTTTTCTGCAGATTATGTAATATCGAGCCGGGCGAGTTACACCACCAGAATGCTTGTAAGTGATTGTTTTAATAATTGATTTTCTCGCGTGTCGCACGGGGGTCGGGTCGCGGTGACTGGAAATCGTCTGCTCCGGGTCGCGATCAGTGCGCCTTTGTCCCGCCTTTTCGACTACCTGCCTCCCGATCACGGTAAAGCCGTGCCCGGATGCCGTGTCGAGGTGCCGTTCGGCCGGCAGAAGACGATCGGCCTGGTCATGGAGCTGACAACGCACAGCGAAATCCCGGAATCGAAGCTTAGAAAAGCGACCGCCGTGCTCGACGACAGCCCGCTTCTCAACGAGGACGACCTGTGGCTTGTCGGCTTCACCAGTGACTACTACCACCACCCGATCGGGGAAGTGGTGGCCGCCGCATTGCCGGCGATGCTGCGGCAGGGCAAACCGCTCGTTTCGCTGGTGCGGAAGATCGCGGCGACCGCAGCGGGCGTTGCTGTCAATTTGCACGGCGTTGCAAAGCGCGCGCCGCGCCAGGCGGCGTTACTCGAACTGGTCAGGGACGCCGACGCGATCAGTTTCGCCGAGCTCGACGAAGCCATGCCCGGCTGGCGGCGCCTGAAGAAAAATCTTCTCGACAAATCGCTGATTGAAGAATTCGAGACGTCCGACGACACGGACGAGCGAGACTCGTTCGCTAACGTCGAGCAGACCGGCGGGCCGGAACTCAACGCGGACCAGGCAAAAGCACTGGCGGCCATTCGCTCACGCTCCGGCTTCGGGGTGAGTCTCATCGATGGCGTTACCGGCAGCGGCAAGACGGAAATCTACCTGCGCCTGATCAGCGAGGTAATCGACGCGGGTCGCCAGGTCCTGGTGCTGGTTCCCGAGATCGGGCTGACGCCGCAGCTCGTCAGGCGATTCAGGGCGCGGCTGGGATTCGAACCGGTATTGATGCATTCGGCGCTGACTGACACGGAGCGGCTTGCCGCCTGGCGTGCGGCGCGGCGCGGATCGGCAAAGTTGATCCTCGGAACGCGCTCTGCCGTTTTTACGCCGCTGGAAAAGCCGGGCCTGATTATTGTCGACGAGGAGCACGACAGCTCGCTGAAGCAACAGGAAGGATTGCGCTATTCGGCGCGCGATCTCGCGGTAGCAAGAGGCAAAAGAAAGGATATTCCGGTCGTGCTGGGTTCCGCGACGCCGTCCCTCGAGTCGCTGCAGAGATGCCGCGACGGTGCGTACGCGCATCTGCGATTGCCGACCAGGGCCGGCAAAGCCGTACCGCCACTGCTGCGTCTTGTCGACCTGACGAAACACCAGTCGAGCGACGGCTTGAGCGTTCCTGTCATTTCTGCGATCACTGATAACATTCGCCGCGGCGAACAGTCACTGGTGTTTCTCAATCGACGCGGCTTTGCGCCGACCTTGATTTGCACGGCTTGCGGCCGGATCGCGGATTGCGATCGCTGCGACGCGCGCATGACGGTTCATGCGGCGAAGCATCAGCTGATGTGCCACCACTGCGGCGCGAGTCGGCCAATCGATCATGCGTGTCCGGATTGCGGCAGTGCGTGCAAACCGCTGGGCCAGGGAACGGAGCGGCTGGAGGATACATTGCGAAACCGTTTCCCGGCCGACGCAATTGCCCGTATCGACAGTGACAGCACCCGCATCAAGGGCACGATGAAAAGGGCGCTTGCTGCCGCGACTACCGGCGAGACCAAGATCCTGGTTGGTACGCAAATGCTGTCGAAAGGCCATCATTTTCCGAACCTGACGCTGGTCGTCGTCATAAACGCGGACCAGGGACTTTTCAGCACCGACTTTCGCGGCAGCGAACGGCTGGCACAAAGCCTCATCCAGGTCGCCGGCCGGTCCGGCAGGGAGGCGCGCCAGGGCGAGGTCATCATTCAGACTGCATTCCCGCAGCATCAGTTCTGGTCGGAACTCATGAGCGGTGGCTATGAACGCGTCGCTGAAACCGCGCTCGAGGAAAGAGAAAAGGCCGTCTGGCCGCCCTTTTCCCGGCTGGCTTTATTGCGCGCCGCCGCGGCCAAACGGCAGGATGTCCATGACTTCTTGAACGCGGCGAGAAAGATTGCAGAGGATCAGGCTATTCCGGATGTGCGGATCCTCGGTCCGGTCAGCGCGCCGATGGAAAGAAAGGCCGGTCGCTACCGGGCACAGCTGCTGTTACAGAGTCGCGGGCGCCGCGGCTTGCACGCAATGCTGCAGGCGCTTCGTGCAGCGCTCGAGCGCAGCAAATCTGCCAGGCGCGTCAGATGGTCGATCGACGTCGATCCGATCGAGCTGTTTTAAATCGGATTTGCATGAGGCGTCGCGGCTCTTTGCTGTCGCACATCCATATTCAAAAAAGTCGCTCCTGCAAGCTGATTTCGTCTATATAATCCTCATCCCCCAAGACACTGATTTATCTCAGTTGAAATCCAGCATTTCACAACTCGTCGAAGAGGCGCTCAAAAGCTTGCCTGACCTCGCAAAGTCGCCGGAGGTTTCATCGGTCAGGGCAACGGTGGAGCGTACGCGCGATGCACGACACGGGGATTTCACCACCAACATCGCGATGCGTCTTGCGAAATCAGAGGGCAAGAACCCGCGGGATGTCGCAACTCAAATCATCGAAAAGATTCCGGATAGCGAACTCGTCGACAAAGTCGAACTGGCCGGGCCGGGTTTCATCAATTTTCACGTAAGCAAAATTGCCCTGCATCGCGAGCTGGCGAGGATCCACCAGGAAGGCGAACGTTACGGACACCAGGAGACGAGGCCGACACCCAAAATACTCCTCGAGTTTGTTTCCGCGAATCCGACCGGCCCGTTACACGTCGGACACGGACGTCACGCATCGTACGGTGCGACGCTCGGAAACCTGCTCGAGGCTGCGGGCTTCGACGTCGACCGCGAGTACTACGTCAACGATGCAGGCCGGCAAATGGACATACTCGGCGTCAGCGTGTGGCTCCGTCTCCTGGAGCAGCAAGGCGTGACAATCGGGTTTCCGGAAGCTGGTTACAAGGGCGATTACATCCGGCAGATCGCGGCCGGCCTGGATACGAGCGGCATCCCCGAGGTAAGCGCCGCCAGCCTGGCTGACGGTCTTCCGGCCGACCCGCCGGAAGGTGACAAGGAAGCGTATATCGAGGCATTGATTGCCAAAGGACATGCACTGCTCGGTATTCATCATTTCCAACGGATTCGAAAGCAGGCGCTGGATTCGATTCTCTCTGACATTGAAGCCGATCTGGCCGATTTCGGCGTGACTTTCGACCGCTGGTTTTTCGAGCAAAGCCTGACCGACGATCATCTCATTCGCGATGCGCTACTCATTCTCGAGGAGCGCGGCATGCTGTATGAGAAAGACGGCGCAACCTGGTTCAAGGCGAGCGAATTCGGCGACGAGAAAGACCGCGTCGTTGTCCGCGATAACGGCAAGACGACCTACTTTGCATCCGATATCGCGTATCACAACGACAAGCGGAAACGCGGCTACGACTATCTGCTGGACGTGCTCGGATCGGATCATCACGGCTACCAGGCAAGGGTGCGGGCCGGCCTCGAGGCGATGGGCTATGACGGCGATTGCCTGGAAGTCAGGTTGATGCAGTTCGTCAGCCTGTATCGCGCGGGCGAGAAGCAGTCGATGTCGACGCGATCCGGCGAGTTCGTGACCTTGCGCCAGTTGCGCGAGGAAGTCGGTAACGACGCGGCGAGATTCTTTTATGTAACGCGGTCCAACGATCAGCATCTCGACTTCGACCTCGAACTCGCCAAGAGCCATTCGGCGGACAACCCCGTTTATTACATCCAGTACGCACACGCGCGCGTCGCAAGCGTGTTCCGGCAGCTCGCGGAGAAGTCCCTGCAGTACGACGAACCAGCCGGCCTCGACAACCTCGGCTTGCTCGAGGAAATCCACGAGAAGTCGCTGATGACGACATTGAGTCGTTATCCGGAGGTCATAGAACTCGCTGCCGGCAATCGCGCGCCGCAACACCTGGTGCATTACCTGCGGGATCTCGCCAACGAGTTTCACACCTATTACAACGCACATCAGTTCATCGTCGAAGACGATGCGCTGCGTAATGCCAGGCTGGCGCTGATTACGGCAACCCGCATCGTCATCGCCAGCGGTTTGAAAATCTTGGGAGTATCGGCACCGGATTCGATGTAGTTCGCATGGCCAAACGCAAGCGCAAACGCAGTCGCAAGAAAAAGCAGCAGGAATATCCGGGCTGGGTGTGGATGCTTTTTGGCCTCAGCATCGGCCTGTCAGTGGCATTTGCCATCTACATGAAAGATCGCGAATCGAGCGGTCAGGCGCAGACGGTCGTCCCGGCGCCGACACGAGCGGCTAGCGTGGCCGCCGACAATGCGCAAGCCGATTCAGCAGCGCCCGAAGAGCCGCCCGAAAGACGCTTCGACTTCTACGACATGCTGCCGAACTTCGAGGTCATCATTCCGGAGCAGGAACCCGACGTTCGCCAGGACATAGGTCCGGATCCGATCGAGCAACCTGGCGTCTACGTGTTACAGGCCGGATCGTTCATCGAGTACAGCGATGCCGATCGGCGTCGCGCGCAACTGGCGCTGTTGGGCGTCGAGTCCCGCATCCAACGTGTGTCGATCGATGACAAGGTTTATCACCGCGTCCGCATCGGCCCGACCCGCGACCTCGATCGCCTGAACCTGTTGCGTGCCCGCCTGCGCCAGGCAGAAATAGACGTCCTGCGCATCCGCTTAGGTGATTAGAAGAACCCTCATCCTGATCGTTCTTTGCCTCGGCGGTTGCGCGACGCAAACGGTTGAGGAAGCGCCACCGGCCGAGCCGCCGCCACCGCCGGCAGAATTGCCGGCGCCATCACCGGAACCCGAGCCCGTCGCGGAACCCGCCAGGGACTTCACTGCAATGCGTCTGAGCATCGCGGCCGTCGGCGACATGATGCTCGGCACCGACTATCCGGAGAACCACCTCCCCGATGACGACGGCGTCGGTTTCCTCCGACACGTAACGCCGATAATTAGCGACGCCGACATCGCTTTCGGCAATCTCGAAGGCGTGCTTCTCGACAACGGCGAGCCGGGGAAAAAATGCAGCAACCCGGCCGCCTGTTACCTGTTTCGCTCGCCATCGCGTTACGTGGATCATTTCGTGAGCGCGGGCTTCGACGTCATGAGTCTCGCGAACAACCACGCACGGGACTTCGGCGAAGAGGGACGCCTCACCAGTATGCAGACGCTGGCGGCAGCCGGTATTCATCATTCCGGACTGGCGGGAGACTTTGCCTCATTTTCCGTCAATGAACTGAACATCGCCGTACTCGCCTTTGCCGTCACGAAGAACTCGAACATGATGCTCGATTACGACATCGCTGCAGAGACGGTCGCCGAGCATGCCGCTCGCCACGACATCGTCATCGTGTCATTCCACGGCGGTGCCGAAGGGCAGGACGTCACGCGGCTGCCGTTTGCCGAGGAGGAATACTTCGGCGAGCCACGCGGCGATGTCGTCAAATTTTCCAGGATGATGGTGGATGCCGGCGCGGATTTAATCATCGGCCACGGCCCGCACGTCGTGCGCGCGATGGAGCGATACAAGAATCGCCTGATTGCCTACAGTCTCGGTAATTTCGCCACTTACTACGGCATCAGCGTCGCCGGCATCAAGGGTATCGCACCGATCCTGGTCGCGACGCTGGACGGCGAGGGCAATTTCATCGAGGGAAGGATTCACTCGACGATACAGCTGCGACCCGACGGACCATCGATCGACCGGCGAAACCGGGCGCTCAACCTGATGCGCAGCCTGAGTTATCTCGACTTCACGACCCCGGGGCTGGTATTCAACCCGGATGGCAGTATCGCGCCCGCGCCGCGGATTTTCGGATTACCCTGAGCCGTTTTAGAATGGCGAAAACGACGAACAGACTCCGCAGGGATTCAGGATGAGAAAGATTCTTCAGCTCGCCGCGCTGGCGATGGCCCTCCTTTTTCAGTCGCTCGTGTTTGCGGCATCACTCGAGATGTCGCGGCCGGAGGACGTCGGCATGTCCTCCTTGCGACTGGCAAACCTAAAAGATCAATTCCAGCGTCTGCTGGACAACAACGAGTCGGGTGGATTCCAGATACTGGTGTCACGGCGCGGCAAGGTCGTACTGTATGAAAACCTCGGTTTCGCCAACGTCGAGAGCAAGGCTCCTGTCACCGAAGAAACGCTGTTTCGTATTTACTCGATGACCAAACCGGTCATGGGCGTCGCAATGATGATGCTCTACGAGGAAGGCCTGTATTCGCTCAATGACCCGTTATCGAAGCACATTCCCCAATTTGCCGAGCTGCAGGTCTTCGCCGGCGAAGACGAAGACGGCAACATGGTGCTCGAGCCGATGGAGCGCGAACCGACGATCCATGACCTGCTGCAACATACCGCCGGGTTTACCTATGGCATTTTCAGTAACACCCCGGTCGACAAGCAGTACCTCGACGCGGGCATGGTCGGCAACGGCCAGACCTTGCAAGACTTTATCGACAAGCTGGCCGCTATCCCGCTGCTATACCAACCCGGCACGCGGTGGCATTACAGTGTCGCCGTCGACATCCAGGGATACCTCGTCGAAAAGTGGACCGGGATGAAGGTTGGTGATTTTCTGAAGGAACGCCTGTTCGACCCGCTCGGCATGGACCAGACGGTGGCCTGGGTTCCCCCAAGTAAAGCGGCGCTCCTCGCAAACATTTACACACATAACGGCAGCGGCGTCATGGAACCATATACCGGTGACCCGCATTTCGACTTCTTCAGTCCGCCGAACGCCTTCAGCGGCGGCGCGCAGCTGATCTCGACCAGCGGCGATTACTGGCGCTTTTGCCAGATGCTTTTGAACGGCGGCAAATTCAACGGCACGCGTATCCTCTCTCCGCTAACGATCGACATGATGTCGCAGGATCGCCTGCGGGAACCGGCGCGCATGCCGGAAGGCAGGGGATTCGGTTTTAATTTCGACGTCATTACCGACAATACGCAGCTCACCTATCCAGCGAGCAACGGCGAGTTTTCCTGGACCGGCCTCGCAAGCACTATCTTCTGGATCGACCCGGAACAGGACCTGATAGCGATACTGCTGACGCAATACCTGCCTTCTCGCGGCACCTTTTATAACGAAATGCTGCATCGCCTCGTGCGAGCAGCCGTTATCGAATAACGGAACCCGTAATCAATGTCGTTGCCGCTCATCGGGCCTGACCAGGACTTCGCTATCTGGGCAGTGCTTATTGCGCTAGCCGGATTCGGTTTCTGGTGCGAGCGATTCCCCTGGGGCCGGAAATATTCTGGTGTCATGCTGCTGATTACGGCAGCCATCGTGCTCGCCAACCTGCGCATCATCCCGACCGCCGCCCCTGTCTACGATGTCGTCTGGGACTACCTCGTACCGATCGCCATTCCGCTGCTGCTGTTTCATGCCGATCTCAAGCGGATAGTCAAGGAATCGGGTCCAACGCTCATCGCTTTCATCATCGGCGCGGCCGCCGTGGTGGCCGGCGTGCTCATCGGCATATCGATGTTTGACCTCGGCCCCGAAGAAGCGAAGCTCGCCGGTATATTCACCGGAACTTACATCGGCGGCGGCTTGAACTTTGCGGCAGTTGCAGAAGCTACCGTCATGCAGGACGACAACATGCTTACCGCCGCTGTCGCTGCCGACCAGGTCATCACCAACCTGCATTTTCTCCTGATCATCCTTATCCCGGGTATCGCCTGGATAGCGAAACGTTATCCGACTCATCACATGGACAATGCCGTACTTTTCGATGCCGAATCGGAGTCCGTGCACCGAATTCCTGACCTCGATCTTGCCGGCCTCGTTATGGGACTGGCGCTCGCTTTTGCGTTGGCCGCGATCGGCAAGATCGTTGCGGGCCTCCTCGGTATGTCCGACTACTCTATCCTTGTGATCACCCTGCTGGCACTGATCGTTGCGACCGGTTTTCCAAAACAGGTCGAAAAACTCTCAGGTCACCGGGAAGCCGGCAATGTGATGATGTTCATCTTCCTTGCCAGCGTCGGTGCAGGTGCGGATGTCTGGCAGTTAATCGAGATCGCGCCAATTCTTTTTCTATTCGCTTGCGTCATTATCGCCGTCCACCTCCTGATTTTGTTCGGCATTGGAAAAGTCCTGAAACTTGACCTCGCCGAACTTGCGATGGCATCTGCGGTTCTTATCGGCGGACCGGCTAGCGCGCCAGCATTAGCGTCGGCAAAGGGATGGCGCGATCTGCTGATTCCCGGACTGCTGCTCGGCTCTCTGGGCTACGCCGTCGGCAGTTTCATCGGTGTGTCTGTCGTCGAGTGGTTAAGTTAATTCGCCAATAAGCCACGTGTCGGCTTTTCCCGAAAGCGGACATTCGCGTATCCCAAAAACCAACGACAATGAGGTCCGCTTTCGGCCATAAGCGGACAAAAAGTTGGAACCATCAAGAATTGTTTTCCATCAGCGCGATTATCCGATCCACGCGCCCGATTGCCCGGCGCAAGTTGTCATCGGTAATCTCCAGTTGCGATAACCGACCGACCAGCGCCTGCTGCAATACCTTGTCCGCTCTGAGATCTGTATAGGTTTGCCTTAGCTCCACCTCAAGCGATGGTTTTGGGCAGTATACGAGCTCGAAACTGTAACCGTTCGTGCTTGGTCGTTCGATGGTGCGCTGGCAGCCCGCACCCCAGATGTATTTCTGGACCGGCCAGGACACGCGTTCCCGAATGAGGTCCCGATATATCGGCAGCCCGCCCGCCACAAGCTCGGTCTGGTAAGCACTGATGTCGTACAGTTCTGCCAGCGCGGTCAATTCACGCGTATCGGCCACTAACCCGAGGGCGCCGGCATTCTGCGCTTCCCGGTATGTCGGTCCCGTAAGCTGGAACGGCCAGATCTGGCCGGCTTGAAAAGCACCGAGTATTGTTTCCCAAGCCGCCTCCGGGGAATTGTCGGCTTCCGACTGCAGGCCTGCGAGGGCGGATTCGCCGAATTTCGAAGCAGCGTCATAGTATTCGACCCGCGCTTGCAGCTCGACGCGCGTCGCGTAGAGATCCCGCAATATCTGCGCGCGCCATTGCTGCGCCTCGACGCGATTCTTGCGATTCTCATTCCAGTTGTCGACCTGGAGAGCGATCAGAATGCCGACAACAACAATCGTCAGCTCGAGCAGCGCAGTAGACCAGTCAAGTCGCCGCATCGCAATTGTAAGGCGCCTCAAGAACACAAACTGTCCAATCTGGTGAAAGTCATTTGTCCACGCATTTCGACCGGCTGCAAAGGATCGTTAGCGGCCCCTTGGACCAAGTCTAGCTGAATGTCCGCTTTTGCGCGCTAAGCGGACGTCGAATAGCCAGCTAATTAGCGTAAAAAAATTGGTAGCGGGGGCGCGCTTTATGCGTTGGCAATCGCTCCAGAGTTCCTCGCGTTGCTGGACGTGCCACATTTATCCGTATAGCCCCTACACTGCCAAAGGCAGCTAGATTCCCGATCCCCATGATAGTAAACCTGCGGTTTATGCGGATGACTAATGCGCATTGATGTACGATAAAGTGGTGCACTTGGCGTGGTCGGTATCAAAGATCAAGAGGCGCTCATGCAGATCACAGTACTAGGCGCAGGTGCTGGCGGTACTGCCGTAGCATTCGATTGTGCTTCGCACGGGCACGACGTTCGCGTATTCGATTTCGAGAAATTTCCGGAAAACATTGCGATGATCGCCGAGCAAGGCGGAATCAACGCGGTGGGCGAAATCGCCGGGTTTGGACCGATTGTTTATGCGGGCCACGACATTGACGAGGCCTTGCAGGATGCTGAGCTGATCTACATTGTCGGCCCGGCCTATAGCACCGAGCCATTCGGCGAAGTTGTCGCCGGCAAACTGAGTGCCGGACAAACGGTGGTCGTCAGCCCGAGTTCCTGTGGTGGCGCGTTGGCCTTCAAACTTGCTGCCGGTCTGGCACTCAAAGATGACTCCATCCGTGTCGCAGAGACCTCGACATTGCACTATGCCGTACGACTAACCGAGCCGGGCAGCATCCGCGTGTTCCTGAAACTCAAGGCTGGTAACTTATTGGCGGCACTGCCAGGCAGGCATACAGGCGACATACTAAAACTCATCGCCGACGTCTATCCGAGCATGGAGCCGGCAAAGAGCGTCCTGCAGACGAGCCTGCAGAATGCGAACCCGATCATTCATCCGGCGGTGACTTTGACTAACGCCGCCCGCATCGAAATGACGGGCGGGGATTTCCTGTTCTACGAAGAAGGTGTGAGCGATTCGGTCGGCCGTTTGATTGAAGCTCTCGACAAAGAGCGCATCGCCATTGGTAAGCGGCTAGGAATTTCCATTCTGCCCGACCCGGAGCTGGGCATGCGTCAGGGCTACATGCTGGAAGCCAACTATGGTTCTGGCTACCGTAATGCGCCGGGCTTTCTGAGTATCAGTGCCCAGCCGAAACTCGAGCATCGTTACCTCAACGAAGACGTCGGATACGGATTAGTGTTCATGTCGAAGCTCGGCCAGCAGATTGGTGTTGCGACGCCTGCTATAGACGCTGTGATCACCGTCGCATCGATAGTGATGGCACGCGACTATAGGGGCGAAGCCTTGCGAACGCCGGAATCGCTGGGCATCGCGGACCGCTCCGCTGAGGAGCTCGCAGGACTGTAACCCTGGCTTTCGTCACTGCCGCACACGCAGTTTATAGTTTTCACACGACTCTATCGAGACAAAAAAAGGCCACCCCACTCGGTGAGGGGTGGCCCTTTTTTATTCGGTAGCGGGGGTCCGCTTTCGGCCATAAGCGGACTCTGGCGGAAATTATCGCAGTCGCTAGTTCTCGAGTTCGTCCAGCTTTGCAAGCTCCGCAAGAACCTCTTCTCTATAGGTACGGCGAAAATCGTCACCGGGCACCATCTGCGCGAAATAGATCACCTCTTTTTCGGTTGCGTTCTCCCATATCCGTCGTGCTCCGGGATTTTCGTAAAGCAAAATAGCGAAGTCTCGAAGCTGTGCCGAACCAACGCCACCAAGTGTTCTACTCATCTGCGACGTGTATCGAGCTCTCCTATACAGCGAATCAACCAGCCGACCCATCACAATCATCTCGGCATTCGTAAGGTCTTCGTCATTGCTTCCTTTGAGCCAGATTTCGGAATGTTCTGCGATCACGGCGTTGACTTCGACGGTACTCTCCAATGTTTGAGCTTGAAGCACAACGGTATTTTGCTCGATCTGGGTTGATGTCTGTCGGATCTCTATGACGAGAAAAACAATGCCAACGATCACGCCAAAATTGGCAATAGTGGTTAGCCACTGATTGATCTTGTCGTTGTTCAACACCGGTTTTCCCTTGAAGGAACTCAACAGCACATTGATGTCAGCAATCACCGCTTTGGGTCGTTAGCGGCCCTTTGGAGCAAGTCTGGCTGGTTGTCCGCTTTTTGGGGCAAAGCGGACATCCAATTCAGATCGAGAACGCCAGCATCCCGGCACCCCAAACGAGCAAAGCGACACCGGTGGCGTAATCAAACCACTGGCCAGCCGGAACGGTTTTTTCCAACAGTACAAACAGAGCGATGCCGGCAATCCAGTATAGGTTCATCACGCCGCCGAAAAATAAGAGCCCCATCAGGAACCAGCAGCAGCCGACGCAGTACGCGCCGTGCACGACTCCCATTCGAAGCGCACCAAGGGCACCCTGCCGCCAGTGCGTGCTGATGAATGCAAGCGGCGATCGGCAGTGGCGCAAACAAGCGCGCTTGAGGGGCGTTAGCTGGTAAAAGCCCGCCGCAAGAAGAATACCCGCGCTAAACAAGGCGTTGTTCGAAACGAGTGACGGCGTAAGCAGGCCCTTTCCCTCGAGGGCCCACTGAGCCAGCGTGGCAACCAGGCTGAATGCGGCCCATATGGCGAGGTAACTCAGCACAAAAATGCTCGTAGCAATAACTGCGCGACCAGTTTCGAGTTGCTGATGGTTGGCCCGTGCAAAGACCAGGATCATCGGCGTGGCGCTGGGCAGCATCATCGCCACCATCATGATCCACCACATGAAGAACATCAGGACCGCGTAACCGGGCGTCCAGACGGCCGGCATCATCATCGACATCCCCGCACCAGACCACAGGTATGCCCACGCCAGACCGACGACGATGAGCAGCGCGAAAACGACGATCAGTCGTTCACGCGTCAAGCCACGCCGTGAGCCTTGATCTTTCTCGAACCAGACCATCCTGATTGAAGTGATGAACGCAGAAGTGAACCCACGATTCCTCGTAGGCCATGTCCATGTCGCCGGTTACCGTGGTGGAGCCTTGAGCGATCTCCGCATATGTGAATTCGAAGCTGCCGCTTGGGCGGGCGAAGGCAATGTGAAACGGCTCGCCACTGAACTCATTCATCAACGGCCTACCATTGCTCGTCATGATGCCCGGAATGTCGACGCTTGCGGTCCTTGCCTCGAAGTCCGCCTCCAGATTGATCGGCAGAAACAAGGTGTCGCAGAACTCAGTACACGTCGAAGCAAAAACCGCGAACATATTGCTTAACGGCTTGCAAGCATCACCGGAGATGATCGTTTCAAGCGCTGCTCGCTGCGCATCATCCGCACGCTCGTCAACAATAATCTGTCGTTTGCCGTTTCCGTCTGCTATCTCGCCCGGCCATTTGAAAAGACCGGCCCAGTTCAGGCCCTCGAGCCGCGTATCACCAAAATAGCCTTCTACAATATTGCCGACAAAAGCCGACTGGCAGTAGCCGTGAGTGCTTGGCAGGTTGAACTGGCAGCCGCAATTTACCGCGCAATTGCAGTTGTCGTAGGTCTCGCTCTTGAAGAGCCACTCTTCTGGCATCCGTCTTACCTCCGAATTAGATTATGATCCTATCCAATCGGTGAGTGGTGATTTCGATCGAATGAGCCCATCCTGATTGTAGTGGTGTACACAGAACATCGCCCAGGAATCCTCGAACGCCATCTTGATATCGCCCTCTGTCTCGGTCGAGCCACGCCCGATAGCGCCAACCGTAAACTCGAAACTACCGGCCGGTCGGGTAAGCGCAATATTAAAAGGCTCGCCACTGAATTCATTCACAATCGGGCTGGCGGCGCTCTTGACGACGCCTGGAATCTCGACTCTGGCCGTCCTGCCTGTCAGGTCCACCTCGAGCTCGATCGGAAGAAACAGCGTGTCGAAAAACTCCGTACACAGCGAGCCGAAGACCGAGAAATGATTACTCAAAGGCTCGCACGCTTGTCCGGAAATGATGGTCTCGAGCGCTTTCCTCTGCGCCTCATCCGCCCGGTCGTCTATGACAATCTGTCGCTTGCCATTCCCTTCTGCAATCTCATTTGGAAACAGACAAATCAGCGACCAGTTCAGGCCGGCCAGGGGAGTGCCATTGAAATGACCGTCGATGACAGTGCCGGTGTAGACAAAATGACAATTGCCATGCGTCGTCGGTTCATTGAACTGACAGCCACAACTGACCGAACAATTACAGTTGTCGTACGTATGGCTTTTGAATTCCCACTGGTCAGGCATTTTGGCAACCTCCCGAGATCGTCACCGCGAGTCGTTATTGCATATGGCCAAAGGTCCCCATTGGGTCGTTAGCGGCCCTTTGGACTAATTCTAGCTGAATTTCCGCTTTTGGGCGGAAAGCGGATGGCTGAATCCCTGAATATCGCTACATCACTTGCTAGTGAACCTGCTCTGCAGTCCATGTTTCAACAATTTTCAGGTATTCGGGAACATACCCACCCGTCAGGGCGCCTCTCCAGTGCGCGAGTGGGTGGCCGACGCCTTCAAACACCATAAAGCTGATGTCCTTGTCGTGTTCCTCGCGAAACGCATCGAGAAATTCCACGCACTTCTCCGTTGGAACATTGACGTCCGTCTCGCCGAACGCGTAATACATCGGCACGTCGATTTGCAGCAGAAAGGGCGCGGGATCGTAGGACGAATCGAGCGCGAAATTCCGGTAGTACCTTCGTTCGTATGGCCGCAGCTCCTCCGGTAACACTTCGTCCGCCAGCGGAATCGATTCACGAAGCAACTTCAGCTCCGCGTTGATCTCGTCCCACTCGGGGCCACGTGCGACTGAGGAATCGAATCCCACTGCCTGCATGAAGCGCCATCTTCTTTCGGTTATATCGAGCAATTTGTCGACGTCGGTTTCGGCTATGCCCGCATCCAGGAATTCGTTGCGTACCTCCCAGAGCACCGTATCGATCCACGGCAAAGGCGGCCCGACGCGATTGAAAATGAACGCGATGTTGCCGGTGCGAAACGCGATTTCGGGTGTCAACCAGCCGCTTTCGCTGTTGCCGAACAGCCCGATGCGATTAATGTCGATGTCGAGTCGGGTCTCCAGGTATTTGACCGCGGCGACAGCATCGTCGACGAAATCGACGTACAGGGCGGAATCGAAATCACCGCCACTGTTTCTGACGCCGCGCTTGTCGTACAGGAGCACGGCAAAGCCGCTTCGCACG
>JABAOE010001967.1_pt2 | contig 14817 bp, 14 predicted proteins | sample 7062141 | NCBI WGS metagenome assembly JABAOE01 (sample SAMN14538627, study PRJNA623070) | marine sediment metagenome | biome: marine biome [ENVO:00000428]; feature: marine pelagic biome [ENVO:01000023]; material: deep marine sediment [ENVO:00002113] | place: India: Gulf of Khambhat ... | reverse complement strand
GGTGAATTTGACAGGTTGATGGTGTCCATGCAGAAGACGGCCTATTTCAAATGGGCGAAGGCCGAGGGCATTCCAATGGTGGAAGGTTACGCGTTATCGGATGTTCGTGACCTTAAGCTCGAACCGTGGAAGCGCACCGGCGGTAAAGGGACCTTTATCCATCTGTACGGGCAGGAAGGGATAACCGGAATGTACGTGGCCGAGATCCCGCCGGGGGGCGCCCTGGAGCCTGAAAAGCACATGTTTGAAGAGGTCATCTGTATTCTGGATGGAAACGGTGCCACGGAAGTATGGCAGGAGGGGGGCGACGGGAAGAAGCACCTCTTTGAATGGGGCCCGTTGAGTGTCTTTGCCAATCCGTTGAATACCTGGCACCGATTGGTGAACGGGGGACGCGAACCGGTGAAGTTTCTTGCGGTCACCAATGCCCCTCTGGTCATCGACTTGTACCGGCGGCCGGAATTCGTGTTCGATTGCCCCTATATCTTTTCCGATCGCTATGCCGGGGAGGAAGGGTATTTCAACGTTACCAACAAAATCTTCGAGACCGGCATGACTCATGTGTGGGAGACCAACTTTATCCCCGATGTCGGCACAGCAAAGCTCGAGTCCGAAGAGGCCAAGGGATCGGATGTACGAATCACCCAGTTCCAAATCGGTGGAAACTCGCTGATTGGGCATATCTCCCATTGGCCCGCGGGACGCTACCATAAGGCCCATTATCACGGCTCCGGTGCTATCCTGCTGGGTCTACAGTCCGAGGGATACGTTCTCCTCTGGCCCAACGAATTGGGGCCGCAACCCTACACCAGCGGCCATGGGGATAAGGTCCATGAGATCGAATGGAAGGCCGGCAGCGTATACTGCCCGCCGGCAAACTGGTTCCATCAGCATTTCAACACGGGCTCCGGATCAGCGCGCCATCTCGCCGTTCGCTACGGCGGCCGGATTTTTCCTATGGGTTTTGCGCTGGCCGGAAAACGCTTCGACGATGGAACCCTAACCTCTATTAAGAAGGGCGGGACGTTGTTGGAGTATGAGGATGAAGATCCCCAGGTCCGCAGCCGGTTCGAGGCCGCGCTGGCAAAAAAGGGCATCAAGTCGGATATGCCGGAATTGAAGAAGTCCGCCTAGAGTGAATTGTAGGCGAAGGCCATCGTGTAGAAACGAGCGATTCGCGAACTGGTTTAAGACTCAGGGCAACCCGGATTTTCGATACAGTCGAGGGAATCGTGTCCTCGACCAACGTTGCTTAGAGCCAAAACTTTTTTAAGAGGTATGATTCATGGCTGAGATCAAATGGAACTGCTTGTACTTCGATGAATGGGTCAAGAAAGAAGGCTTGGACCTGATACGAGGTCACAAGATCGACGATGTTTTTACCCAGCCCTTGAAGCCCTGGGCGCGCACCGGTGGCAGCGCGGTTCAGATCCAGCTCAATGGCACCGGAGAACTGAACGCCGCCTACATTTGCGAGATCCCGCCCCAAAAAGAACTTTCTCCTCAAAAACACGTATACGAGGAAATGGTGTTCGTGCTGAGCGGTCGGGGTAGCACGACGGTCTGGTACGATGAGAAGCGCAAGAACAGTTTCGAGTGGCAGGCCGGGAGCCTCTTTGCGATTCCTCTCAATGCCCGCTATCAGCACTTCAACGGTTCCGGCTCAGAACCCGCCCGGTACATCGCCGTCACCACGGCCCCCATCATGATGAACCTGATGCGAAACGATGATTTCATCTTCAATAACGATGCCGTCTTTCCCGAGCGCTACCAGGGTGAAGATAATTACTTTTCCGGAAAGATCAAAACCGAGCTCTTTACCCTGTGGGATATGCCTCTTAACGTCAACTTCAGTAACTTCTACGCGGATGTCTATGGTACGCAGTTGCAGGAGTGGAATCGTGGTGTTAATACCCGGGGCTACAATTTTGAGCTGGCCAATGGCGTGCAGGGGGCCCACATGCTGGAAATCCCTGGCGGGACTTTCAGCAAAGTGCACCGGCACGGACCGGGAGCCCATGTCATCTGGTTAAAGGGCGAGGGCTATACCATGATGTGGCCCGATGGCGGGGAAAAGCTGAAGGAGAACTGGAAGCGAGGCATGATGGTCGTGCCGCCGGACTGGTGGTGGCACCAACACTGTATTGTCAGCATGGAGCCGGCCCAGCACCTGGCGCTGAAGCTCAGCAGCAAGACCAACAAAGTGAATCGGAACAGCATGAACACCCTCAAGAGCACGAAGACGGGGGGCAATCAAATGAATTACGAAGACACGCCGGCGGAGTTGATGGCGGAACTCAAGGGGATCTTTACCGAGGAGTGTAAAAAACGCGGCACCCCGGTGAACGAAGCGGTCGTTGATATGTAAGTAGCTACAAAACTGTTATCTGGGAGGAATACGATGGCTGAGATCAAATGGAACTGTCTGTACTATGATGAGTGGGTGAAACGGGAGGGGTTGGACCTCATCCGGGGTGCGAAGATCGACAATGTGTATACGCAACCCCTCAAGCCCTGGGACCGCACCGGAGGCAAGGCTGTCCAGATACAGCTGGACGGCACCGGCGAGATGAATGCGGCCTATATTTGCGAGATCCCGGTGGGAGGAGAGCTAAAGCCGCAACGACATCTTTACGAGGAGATGATCTTCGTCTTGAGCGGCCGCGGGAGCACCAGCGTCTGGACCAACCCTAAGAAAAAGAACTCCTTTGAATGGCAGGCGGGGAGCCTGTTCGCCATCCCGCTGAACTGCAGCTACCAGCATTTCAATGGATCCGGAACCGAGCCGGCACGCTACCTCGCGGTCACTACGGCTCCCATCATGATGAATTTGCTTCGCAACGACGATTTTATCTTCAACAACGAGTCCACCTTCCCCGAGCGCTACGACGGCGAGGAGAACTATTTCTCCGGTAAGATCAAAAAGGAAAGATTCGATCTCTGGGACATTCCGGTAGACATCAGCTTTAGTAATCTATTTGCGGACATCTACAGTCTCGAACTTCAAGAATCCAATCGGGGGGTGGATTCGAGAGGCTATTCTTTCGAGATGGCCAACGGTGTGCTTGGCGCCCATATCGTGGAACTGCCGGGCGGCACCTTCAGCAAACTGCACCGTCACGGGCCTGGGGCCCATGTGATCTGGCTGAAAGGGGAGGGGTATTCCTTGATGTGGCCGGACGGTTCGGAGCAGAACAAGACCAAGGAGTACTGGGGGCCCGGTACGATGATCGTTCCTCCCAACTGGTGGTGGCACCAGCACTGCGTGATTAGCAAAGAGAGAGCGCAACACCTGGCGCTGAAACTCAGCAGCCGGACCAACAAAGTGGACAGGAGCACCTTCTATACCATGAGGAGCACTCGCAACGGGGGAAACCAGATGAACTACGAGGATATCCCCCCGGAGACCATGGAGGAAGTCAAGCAGATCTTCATGGATGAATGTGCAAAGCGGGGTACACCCGTAAACATGGGTGCAGTGATTAACGTTTAATTATCCTGCAAAGTAAGTAAGGATTGGCAAACGACCGGCGGATTCCCGATGAGGGTGACCCCCGGTCGTTTTTTTTTGAGTCTAAACCCGGGTCATCCCGGGACCCGTTCTCTGTCCCGGTTGAGGGATCGGGGGTGCCCAGTTGCCTTCTTTTCTTTCGCCATAGCCTTTGGTGAAGAACTTTGCCCGTCCCAGTTTTTCTACTTCGATCTCCAGTACGTCACCATCGTTGATGGGTCCGAGGCCTTCGTGAAAGGTGCCGGTGGTAATCACGTCACCCGGGTTAAGGGTGACGAATCGAGTTACCCAAGCGATCAGCTTGGGTATCTTCTGGGCCATATCCCTGGTGTTGTAGTCCTGTCGTGGCTTGCCGTTGACCCAGGATTTCACCTGTAGGGCGTGCGGGTCCCCGACCTCATCCGCCGTGGTGATCCAGGGACCACAAGGCCCCCACGTGTCCAGACCTTTGCCCAGGAACTGTGTGCGTCGGACCATTCCCCGGGAGGAAACGTCCACGAACGGCATGTAGCCCAGGACGAAGTCCATGGCGGCGGACTCGGTGACGTCCTTGCCCCTTTTCCCGATGACAAAGCCAAGCTCCGCCTCCGGCTGGAAAACAGATACTGGAGGGATATCCGGAATGATGATGGTTCCCTCTGGTCCCAAAAGTTCAGGAGACTTGTAAAAGAATTCGATGGGGACGTTTCCGGGCTCCGCGCCGGGTCGGTCCAGATAGTTGACAAAAGCGGCCAGTACTTTGCTGGGGCGCGGGATGGGCGCCAGCAGCTTCACACTGCTGAGCGGTACGGACTTGGCCTTCTCCGCCGCCTGCTCGATTTCCCCCCGGGCGGAGCCAATCCTCTCGATGAATTCTTCCATCGCTCGATTGGGGCCCTTTTCGGCCCGGTGACTGATGACGTCGCTGACGTCCGCCACGGTGTTTCCATCCTTCGAGATCCCAATCCTGTCATCGTTGAAGCGCAAAATCTTCATTGACTGCCTCCCATGATTATTTGAAAGAGTTTTACAATTGATGCATTGGCGAAACATAGTCTTTTTGATTTGTGAGATCAAGGCGCCTTCCTACGGGGATTGTCACCCTAGGGGTGATGTGTTATTAGAGGTTGCCGGCATGTTGGATGATACAGGTAGAGAATGGTCCAGAGGAAAGGATGACATGAGCAACAACGTGATGGAGAAAACCTGGGACGATCAACGGCTCAAGCGCGATCGCGTGCGTAACCTTCAGTCCGTGATGCAGCGGGAAGATGTGGGCGGAATGTTCCTCACGGACCGGATCAACGTGCGGTATGCGCTCAACCTGCGGATTCCCGGGGGCACGGCATTCGTTCCAGCACAGGGGGATCCCATCGCCTTCGTCAGGTCCATGGATGAAGGCTATGTCAAGCTATCCCATTCGGACGTTCGGCCCATCATCTATCGAGTCGATCCGTCCGACGCGGAAGCGGATCAAAAGGCCTTGAAGTGGGCTGACAAACTCAAGGACCTGATGCGGGAATTTGGGGTTGAAGGCAAGAAACTCGGAATTGATACCCTGGATCCCATTGCGTTCATGGCTCTCAGTCACCATGAGATGCCGCTGGTAAGCGCCGAAAAGCTCATTGAGCCGTCCAAGACGATAAAAACGGAAGACGAAATCCTCATTTACAAAGAAGTGGCCAAGCTCTATAGCCACATCATGCGCATCTTTCGTGACGCGTTGGTGCCGGGGGTTAGTGAGCCGGAGCTGATCAGGCTCGTTACCGCCCGAGTTGTCGAAATGGGTGCCGAGGGTCTCTTGCAGATCAATGTTTGCACGGGTGAGAACATGAATCCCTGGCGGCGTTGGCCTACAGAGCGCAAGCTCGAGGACGGGGATCTCGCGGGACTCGATCTCCATGTCTACGGACCTGGAGGTTATATTTTTGATTCTTCCCGGACTTATCTCTGCGGCACGAAGGTGTCGGAAAAACAGCGGGACCGCTACCGGCGCGCCCATGAGTACATCAATGGTGTTACTTCTTTGCTTCGCCCCGGGCTTACCATCGCGGATTTCAAATCGAGCCTGCCGCCGGTCCCGGAGAAATTTCAAAAACTGCTTTATTCCTTTCACATCGCACACTCCAATGGCCTGACTCCGGGGGAGTATCCGAGCATCATGAAAAATCAAAAGGACGTCGACGATACCATCAAAAAGGATCAGGTTCTCTCCGTGGATTGCTATTTTGGCGAAGAGGGGGACGACGTTGCGGTCAAGCTGGAGGAGCAGGTCTTGATCACGGATAACGGAGCGGTAAAGATGGCGGACATGCCTTATGACGATCGGTTACTCTAGAGGAGAAACCCATGGCGATGACAACACGTGAGACCATACGGGGACCTTATCGGTCCTGGCATTCTGTTGACGGTGACCCGAGCTCGCACCAAAGGGCGTTTCGCATCTCGGCGGCCCACGATGAATGGAACCATCTGGCGATTCCATTGATCGCCATGGAGCGAGGTTTCTTTGTCCAGGAAGGACTTTCCCACGTGGAATTGGTGGCCACCGGCGACGAGAAGGCGCAGGTGGAGGGAATCGAACAGGGGTGGATCGATCTTGCCGTGGACCCTCTCACTTCCATGGTCCTGGCGGCCAACGACCGCGGTCAACCGGTCTTTATCGGCGGTGCCCGGCGCAAGGGGCACACCTTTCATCTCTATGGGGCCAAGAACATCAGACAATTGGAAGATCTCATCGGGAAGCGGGTCATCATCGGGGCTCCCAATGGCGCCACGGACATTCAGCTTCGCGAGATTTTACGTCGTTTTGAAATGGAACCGGATAAAGACGTCGAGTTTGTGTACCATGGCAACATGCACGATACGCCCCAGGCGCTGCGTTTTCTTGAAGAGGGCCGCGGCGAGGCCATCATGGTGAGTGTTTCATTTGCCCGCCACATGGACAGGGCAGGCTATCCACAGCTGGTAGACGGGGGGCAGTTCTTCCCTCCGAGGCAGGATCGGATCACGGCTGTTTCCGAAATGGCCTTACAGGAGCGATTCGAGGCGGTGGCGGCCTGCTTTCGCGGCATGATGCGGGCGGCCAAAGTGGTCCTGGACACCGCAGAGCGGGAGTCCATTCGCCAGCTGGTGCAGGCCAGCGGGTTTCCCGTCGAAGAGCCCGATGACCGATACTGCTTCGACGAATTGTTAAATTCCCTCTATGGGCGAATCGATCCAACCTTCACTTTGCCCATTGAGGGCTTGACGGAGATCGTAAAAGAGTGTCAGCGGGACGGGCAGATCTCGTCTAGCTTCGACATAAGAAGCGCCTTACGCCTCGAAGCCCTCAAATCCGCCCAGGCTTCGCCCGGCAGTGATTGAGGAGTTCGTTACTCCTAGGCAATTGACACAGCCGGCCACTCTCGGGCCAAGCCCTTCCGAGCGTGGGCAATGAGTCTGTACCTTGTAGGTCTCCATCCCGTCCCCTCCAGTGCAGCGATTCACGCTGCACTGGCCTGAACGCAACCTCTACGCTCCTGTGCCCACGCTCTCCAGGACTCACCCCTCGGTGGCATTATGGTCGCGTACGTATGAATTCCTTATTAATTCATGGAAACAAAAATCTGCGGCCTGTTTGAGCCGGTCTTTTACGGGGCATTGATACGCTACGTTCAAAGTACTTGTTCTTCATGATTCACCCCCTCGAGCGATGAAGCCCGGCGCAGGGGGCTTGTTACGAAGAAAGCGAGACGTCTGATACTGGAGGTTCACGCCAGCTTGGCAAGTCAGATCAAATGACGGGGCCTCAAAGACGTTTCACGTCTTGGAGCATTCGAACAATGGAAAGTAGAGCAATGGAGGAGGCGGGATGCTCGCAATCACGGGATTCGCCATTCGTCTATTGTCTATTGATCCACTGCTCAAGGGCGCTTCGCGCCCTTCGCCCATCGGCTCGCGCTGAGTGGGGGGCCACCAAGCCGAACGTTTCAAAGCAAAAACTTTTTTGAAGCGGCGTTAGTTGAGCTCCTGCCTCCCGCCCAGCAGCCGGGCAGCCACGGCGGCAACGATGACGATCAAGGTCGTTACGAGGCCGATGGCAAACGCCGATTCCATCCTCCCGGAAGCCCACAACTCGTAATTCATCACAGACAAAACCTTGGAATTGGCCGAGTAGAGGAGGATCACCGTACTGAGATCCCTGACGGCGGCGAGAAAGATAATGATCCATGTGGCAATGAACGTTGGCGCGAGTAGCGGCGCCACGATGGACCGAAAGGTGCGGAGAAACGATGCTCCGTGGACCCGGGACGACTCTTCCAGTTCGTTGCTCAGCTGCAGCAAGCCGCCGCTCATGGCCCTGATGCCGATGGGCATCTCCTTGATGATCATGGCCATCACAAGGATCCAGAGGGTACCGTAAAGGGCGAAGGGAAGTCGGATGCCGCCCACGTAGGCCCAGAAGATGCCCAGCCCCAACACGATGCCCGGAACGGCCCAGGGAAGCCAGCTCACAAATTCCAGGGCTCTACGGCCGCGGAAATTTGATTTGATGATGACGTAACTGATCATGGAGTGGAGGAGCAACCCAATGGTGGCCGCCAAGGCTCCCAACAGCAGCGTGTTTTTAAGGCTGAACCAGAAGCTCGGGTCCTCGAGGAGATAGACCCAGTGACTGGTGGTAAAGGAGCCGCCGGGTAAAAAGACGCCAAAAATTTTCATGAAGGAGCCGAACATTAACGTAAGGACCGGGAGTAAGGTTCCCACCGCGAGCCAGATCACACATATTGAAAACGTCACCCATCTCCAACGGCCCAGTAATATGGGCCTCACGGAGAAACCTCGGCCACCGATGGTCGTATAAGATTTTCCTCGAATGAAGCGGTTCTGCACAAAAATCATGAGAAACAGAGAAAGCAGGAACACATTGGTCAGGGCCATGGCGGGAGGGAAAGCGGGTGGTTCCTCATGCAAGAGGTCATACAACTTCGTGCCGTAGACGTGGATCCCTACGGGGAAGCCCAATATCAACGGGGTCTCGAAGGACTCGATGCCTCTAATAAAAGTTAAAAACAATACGCCCAAAATGGTGGGAGCCATCAGGGGGATCATGATTTGACGCACCGTTGTGAACATAGAGGCCCCAGCAAGGGTAGAGGCCTCCTCCAGGCTGGCTTCCATGCGTCGGAAGGCGGGAGTAATGAGCAGCACCATGAAGGAGGTGCTCGTCAAGGTGCTGGCCCAGACAATGCCGCCGTAGGAGTGAACGTTGAAGACCGAGCCTTCGATGAAGGGAAGCTTTTGCAAGGCCTGGTTGATGAGGCCAAAATCCGGCGCTAACAAGAGCACCCAGGCCATGGCCAGGGGCATGAAGGGCATGAAGAAGTAAAGCCAAAATCCGACTTCAAGCCAGTGGCGAACCGGCGTGTCGGTCCTCGCGATGATCCAGGCAAAGAAAATGGCCAGGATCACGGATATAAATTTGATCACCAGGGTTAACCAGTAGGTGGTCCACAGGGCTTTCCAAAGCCCGGGCTGTGAGAAGGCCTGGACATATCCGTCAAGGGTCAAGTGTCCGGGTTCCCCGGGCATGGAGCTCCAGAAGGCCCCGAAGACGATCATGGCCATGGGGTAGATGACCAGGATGCCTACCAAAGCGAGAAGCAGCCACTGGGGTATGGCGAGAAAGGTCTCCGACCAGAAGATTCGCCCCTTCTCCTGGGTTGCCTCCCATGCGCGAGCTACTGACTCCACACGCCGTCCCGACCTTAACTCGATGGCGCCGTAACCTTACTATTTGCCCTCGATGAAGATTTGCTTGCCAAGCTTTAGGAGTTCTCTCGGCTTGGTTCCCTGTTGGTCTTCAAGGTCCGCCATTAAATAAGGTTTTCCTTTGAGGTACCTTTCATCCTCCGGGATGAAATCCTGGGAGACGTCATTCCGGACGGAGATGGCCTGCGTGTTTGTGGCGTAAACCGTTTGCCCCTCCTTCGTGTAGAACCATTGGTAAAAGAGCTTGGCCGCATTGGGATGGGGAGCGTTGAGAATGAAGCAGGTCCCTTGACTGGCCATATGNNNNACCGGACGGGGGCTCCCTGTTCGATGAGTCGCCTGGTACGCGTGGTGGAGGCCGCCAGGCCGATGGGGTATTGCCCCCGGACAACGCCTTGCGGGGTATCATTGACCTTGGCCACGATCACCACCTGCTTTGCCAGGGCTCTCATGTATTTCAGTCCCAGTTGTCTGTGGGTTGCCCGAAACCAGCCGGACCCCGTGCCGCCCCTGGCCGGGGTTTGAAAGACGATTTTTCCTTTCCACTTGGGATCCAGAAGGTCCTGGTAGCTTTTGGGTTCCTGGCCGGGTGGGATAAGACTCGTGTTGATTAAAAAACTAGGGCGAAGAGGCATATTGACGAAGAGCCAATCCCTTGACTCCGGGGTTACAGACGTCGGATCCAACCGCCATACTCCCTTGTCAAAGGTAGAAGGGGCAAGGATAGGGACCACGTAACCTTTGGGCTTCAGCTGACCGTAATGACCGGCCACACCGGACATGGTGATATCCACCGTGTACTGTTTGGTCCGTTGCTCGGCCATGACCCGGGGTGAGATATCCCTTGCGCTTAACGTCGTCCATTCGATGGTGACACCATATTTGTCCTGAAATACCTTGTTGATGGCGCGCTGGGCCTNNNNTGGGCCTTTCGGTTAGCATGGCCGGGAGCCGCGTAGATAACGAGCTTTCCTTCATTGCGGGCGGCCGACTCAATCTGACTCATGGGACCCCAGGCCGAGGCGGCATAAACCTGGCTGACCCATAGGGTCAGCGAGGAAAACAGCAACAACCGGGTGGCGGCGAAGAATAGAGATTTATTTTTCATGATCGTCACTCCTCTCATACGTATGGTGGCTTCACAGGCTAACGACTTAATGAAACTATATTTAAGACGCGGACAGAAGCTTCAGAGTACAGCGCCCCGTGAGTATCTGGCGATCCTCCTGATTTTTCCCTATCAACTCGCAGTTGATCCATGGATCCGATGCGGAGGATGATTTGTCGACCACCTTTGCAGAAAAGCGCATCACGTCGCCTTCGTAGGTGGGGTAGGTTTGGCGCAGGTTCAACTTCCGGATCATTCCCCTGGGTCCCAGCCAGTCGGTAAGCATGCGCATCAAGAGAGCCTGGCGGTACTCGCCGCTGGCGATAAAGCTCCTGAGGCCGCTGTGGCTCCTGGCGTGCTCGCGGTCGAAATGAAGCTGGGCGGAATTTTCTTGAAACCCAGCCCAACAGACGGTGTCCAGGATCGTCAAGGGGCCGAAATCACGTTCTGGAATTGTATCCCCAACTTGAATGTTCTCAAAATCAGCCTGTCCCATGGTCATGCCCTCTGGGTTCATTTATCCTTGCGCGGAAATCGAACCGTGGTTTGCTGGCGCTTGAGCACAATTTCATTGTTGCTGTCCAGAATCCGGTCCTCTCGGGTAACGTAAATCCCGATGCCCGCTTTTCCCTGTTTGGCGACAACGTCCACGATGCAGGTTTGTGACAGGAACTCTTCCCCAAAGTAAACGGGCCTGAGCCATTCGATTTCGGTGTTGGCGTTCCGCGCGTCGGTGTACTCCGGGGGTAAAGGGATCTGCTTGACGATATCCTCGGTAGTCTCTGTTCCGTCGAGGCCTCTGATGCTGAAAGGTTCCCACCCTACCAGCAGGGGAGGAAGGAGGCGTCCCCGGTATCCGTGATCACGGGCAAATTCATCACTGAGCCATAGCGGGTTGGTGTCACCCGTGGCTTCCACATAACGCCGGATGTCCGTTGCGGTTTTTGTCTCTATGGTCCGCGGACGCGACGTCCGGCCGACCCACGAGCGCATTTCGTCGGTGATCACTGAACTCGGATCCTTTTCCATGGAACTGCACCTCGACTGAACACTATTTTAATGAACCCATTCTGTCAAGCTAGAGAGTAGCCTCTATAGGTGTTTCGTTTTTTGCCCGGCTCTGTTACGTTCTTATCCGGTGCTTAAAGTATTTTGGCGGCAATCTAAACGGAGTACGAACCCAAAATGATGGAGACAACTCAGGCCCAAGAGCCGGTTCAGCGTCGCTGGCTCACGGTTGCGGTCGTAAATGTGACCCACGGGCTCAGTCATCTGGGTTCCCAGGGATTGTCCGTGCTCTATCCCGTCATCAGGGACCAACTGCAGTTTGGTTACACCGGTATCGCCTTTCTAGCCGTGATTAACATGGTAGTGGAAGGTCCCATGCAAATCACCTTCGGTGTCATGACGCGGTTTTTGCGTCGGAGCCATATCCTTGGTGTCGGTACGGCGGTAGCATTCATTGGTATGTCCGGTATGGCCATGGCCCAGAGCTTCAATCAGATGGTTCTGGGTATGGCGACGCGTGGGTTGGGAACAAGCCCCAATCATCCCGTGGGTGGGTCCGTCATGGCCTACAGTTTTCCCAACGATAGGGCGAAAGCCCTGGCCTTCCATCACATCAGTGGCAACATCGGCGGCTGGATTGCTCCGCTCGTAGTTGCGGGGTTGCTCTACTATCTCGATTGGCGCCAGGCCGTCATGGCCATCAGTATTCCGCTGATTTTAATGAGCATTTCGTTTTTCTTCCTCGAAGAGCCCGCACCGCAGGCCAACCTTGCGGAAGGTACGAAAAAGCGATCACGACTCGGACTCCATGAATACAAGTCGCTTATGCAGGACCGCCAAACGCTGCTCCTGGCCTGTGTCATGATGGTGGGTGCCGCGGGCCGCGGGACGGGTTCCCTCAATACGTATCTGGCAGTGATTCTGGTGGACCGATTTGGCATCAGCGCTTCCCATGCCGCGCTTTTTGTGGCCATGTATACCTTCGGTGGCGTGGTGGGTCCCATGGTATTGGGCTGGCTCTCCGATCGGACCTCGCCTCGGATGGCCATCCGGATTGACCTGGTGTTATCCGCTGTTTTTACTCTCTTGATTTTGATCCCTCAGACGGCGGGAATCGGTTTGTTCGGAATCACTTTCTTTGCCGGCTTTTTTATTTACGGCCGCGGCTCTCTCCTGCAAAGCCTGCTGATCAGTGTGGCCCCGCAGGACACCAGGGTGGATACTCAACTGAGTATGTTTCACACCCTCTCCGCGATTACGGGTCCCCTGTGGATCCTCGTTACGGGTATCATCGTGGACCGATTCGGACTCGCGCCGGCCCTCGGCTTGATGGCGGTGTCCTACATTATCGGAGTAATCATCCTGGGATTTATACGTCCTGAATCCTCCGCAATAAAAAATACTAACAAATAGCCTATCAAAATCGTTAAAACAGTCTGCCTGGGTAGACCTTGACAGACTGGGGGGTAAATTGCGTTAATACCTCGAAGCTTGTGTAATTCAGGTCATATGGCATACCTGGAGGGAATTGAGTTTGGTACAGCCGGAAGGAAAACCGATAGAAGACGAGAGTCTCGTTGCTGGTGACGATCCGTCAAGGGCGCCGGACCTACCTGAGTTCGGGCACAGAAATTACTGGTATCCAATCATTGAAGCAAAGCGGGTGAAGAAACGCCCCGTTTCCGTAAGTCTCCTAGGAGAGGAGATTGTTCTGTTCCCGGGCAAGGAGGGTAAGGTCGTGGCGCTTGTGGACCGCTGCCCCCACCGCGGGACCAAGCTCTCCCGGGGACGAATTCTGTTCCCCGGCACCCTGAGCTGCGGTTACCATGGCTGGACCTTTAACGGCCGGGGAGAATGCGTTGCCGCCATTGTGGAAGGCCCACAGTCTCCCGTCCCCGGGCAGGTTTGTGTCAAAGCCTATCCCACGGAAGAACGGTTTGGCATCGTATGGGCGTTTATGGGAGAAGGCGACGCACCTCCACTCNNNTATTGGAGCCGGACATCCTTGTGCAGTACGTCTTCGAATATTGGCCCTGCGATTGGCGGAACGTCACGGAGAACTATCCCGATATGCTCCATGCCATCTTTGTGCATCGCAATTCCCCGGAAATCTTATTCCAGCAAATTCCCGCCTGGGGCAAAATGATCGTCAAGCCTCTCGACGATGGCAAGGGTCTCTTTGTTCAGGGACCGGGAGTGGCCATGCAATCGGAATATCCGGGTTTGGGAAGGTACCCTCGCAACCTTTGGTACCGTGTCCTGAAACGAAGAACCTCAGGTGGGGTAGGGGCCGAGGTGCGAATGCCCGGTTTCATCATTCTGCCGAAAAGGAAAGAACCTTTTTGGGGTTTTAACTATTCCACCATGCAATGGCCAATCCATGTGGGCCCCAGTAAGACCCGCATTCTCGAGCTCAGTATCACGTATCCGAAGAGCTTTCTGCATCGTTGGTTTTATATCGTTTGGTGGAAAACCTACTATAAATATATTCATCGCTGGTTTTTTACCTATCAGGATAAGCGGCTAATGGAAGTGCAAAACTATCGTGATCCGGAAGTCCTTTGTTCCTCGGACGTCGGAGTCACCATCTATCGCCGTCTTGCCCACAATATTGCCAGACAGTCAAATGGAACGGGGCACGGGAAGACCCCGGCCGACCAACAAGGAAAAGAACTTCACGAGGCTGTTTCCTCACCCGCCCGTTGAGCGTTCGCCTTTGATTATTTTGCCGTGTTAGAAAGTGAATCCGGTCAGGTGTCACATGCCGGCTTCACGTCAGTTTGTTACCGGAGGTTCAGTAACGATGGAATCTTGCCTTGTCTGGATACGCCTCAAGCTGCCAGCAATAGAACTCACTCGCCTCAAGGAAGAATTTCGGAGGCGGGTTAGATTTGAACAGTGGGATGATCGGAATACGGATCCACCGTGGATAGAAACGGTGGAAGGGGTTTTTACCAATCTGGAGATTCCGGAGCCCCTAATTGCCGGAATGCGAAAGCTGAAATGGATCCATTGCACCCGAGGAGGTGTGTACTCCTTTCTAACGCCTTCCGTGGTGGAACGTTCCATCGAAGTTACGTGCTCGCAGGGAATCCATGGAACACCCTTTTCCGAAGTCGCCTTGTCTCTCATGTTCTGCCTGGCAACCCGGTTGCCTCGGTGTTGGGAGGCTCAGCGGAGTAAAATTTGGAATATGGAAATCACCGCGGGTGAGGTTTTCGGAAAAACCTTAGGAATTGTCGGCCTAGGCCGTATTGGGAACGAGTTGGCACGGAAAGCAAAAGCATTGGGGTTAAGGGTGATTGCCACCAAGCGCGTGGTCACAGAAAAACCCGAATCAGTGGACGAGTTGGGTCCACCAGAATTCCTCCCAAAACTACTTTCTCAATCGGACTTTGTTGTGCTGTGCCTTCCCTCGGTTCCATCGACAAAAAATATTCTGGGCGAGAACGAACTC
>JABAOE010002310.1_pt11 | contig 14820 bp, 15 predicted proteins | sample 7062141 | NCBI WGS metagenome assembly JABAOE01 (sample SAMN14538627, study PRJNA623070) | marine sediment metagenome | biome: marine biome [ENVO:00000428]; feature: marine pelagic biome [ENVO:01000023]; material: deep marine sediment [ENVO:00002113] | place: India: Gulf of Khambhat ... | reverse complement strand
GACCATGTCCTCGAAGCCGATGAAGGCATAAAAGGCCAAAAACGCCCCCATGCCGACACCCCACCAGCTGGCGGAATCCCATGCTGGTATCAGTTCGGAGAACCGCTCCGGCAAATTCGCCAGGCTATCGCCTGATACTGCTACGATCACCAACAGACCAGCAATTTCAATGACCGTCGCGACGACCGCCACCGATACGGACTCGAGTATTCCCCAAAAGGCCAAAGCGCCGAGCATCAATGTCACGACACAGATCACCAGGCTGTCCGGAAGTTCAATAAAGACCCGTAAATAACCGACAAACCCATTCGCAAGCGTGGCCGACGACACCAGCCCCGAGAACACAATCAGCAAGCCGACCAATGTTGAAAGCTCGCGGCGTCCGAGACCTACGCTTACGTAGACTGCCTCCGCCGCGGATAAAGGGTAACGAGAGGCCAGTTCAGCGTAGGTGAACGCCGTAAATGCGGCAACGACTGCGGCAACCAGAAAAGCAAAGGGTGCGTACATGCCCGCAACACCGGCAACTTCTCCAACCAGCACGTAAATGCCAGCGCCGAGAATCGTGCCGAGACCGTAAAAAGTCACTAGCGGCAGCGACAGCGCGCGACGCAACGCGCCTTGCTCTGAACTCATGCTCTCTCCCCCCAGGCAGCCCGCGTGTTTCGCCGACGAGCGAATACAAGGGGCAGGGTGTACGGCCCCGATTCTACGGGATTCCGTTTGCTAGACTGTGGCGCCAACGAATATAGTCAGCAGGAGACATCCATTGCCACTTCTTCGCAAAGCGTTCATGGCCGATCGCCTGAAAAGACTTCTTGACTCGTTTTTCGCCGCGTTGCATACGTTGACGGGCGTAGAAACGCACGAACAGCGACTGTCGAGTAAACAGCAACAAGTTCAACAAGCTATCGCGATTCTGCTCTATGAGACCGCGCGCGTCGATCATGATGTAAAGAAAGAAGACTTGAATGTGGCCGAGCAATGTCTGCGCGAACTTTTCGGTCTGTCCCCGGCGCAGGCGCAGGCCCTGATAACGCATGCTGCGCAGCTCCATCAGCGGCCAACGTCCTACCACCCGCTCACGACACTCATCAACAATCACCTGAGCGCTCAGGACAAACGCCATTTGGTCGAATACATGTGGCGCGTTGTCCATGCGGATCGCGAGGTCGACATGTACGAAGATCACCTAGTGCGAAAAATTGCTGAACTGCTATATGTTCCGCATCGTGATTTTATTAATGCGAAACATCGGGCACGCAGCTAACCAAACCGGAAAAACCGGAAGAAAACAGGGACAGACCGCTGGATAACGACATCGCAGTACAGATCGCGGCAATCGGCGGACTTGCCATTCTCTGCCAATGGCTGGGCTGGCGACTGAAATTGCCTGCGATCGTGTTTCTTCTCACCGCGGGGTTGGCCGCCGGCCCTCTGACGGACTGGTTGAAGCCCGATGAATTGTTTGGCGATCTGCTCTTCCCGCTGGTCTCGCTCTGCGTTGCTGTGATCCTGTTCGAAGGCAGCTTGACACTTCGGTTCTCGGAGATCCGCGGCGTTGAAAAGGTGGTGGTTCGGCTGGTGAGCTGGGGCACCCTGGTGAGTTGGGTAATCACGGCATTTGCAACCATCTGGCTGGCCGACACCTCGTGGCAGGTGGCCATGTTGTTTGGTGCGGTCATGGTTGTGACTGGACCAACGGTGATCGTGCCAATGCTGCGCACGGTTCGCCCAACTGCAGCGATTGGCAATATTCTGCGGTGGGAAGGCATTTTGATAGACCCCATTGGCGCCATTTTGGCGATTCTGACCTATCAGTTCATTACTGCTTTGAGTTCACAGCAGGTGCTGTTACTAACCCTGCTCACGCTCGCAAAGATGGTGCTTGCCGGCGTCGCCATCGGTGCGGCAGCTGGATACCTCGTCGGTCTTGCTCTGCGTCGCAACTGGCTGCCCGAGTTCCTGCACAACTTCACTGTCCTTGGTCTGGTGTTCAGCGTGTTTGTGGTTTCCAACGCGGTAGAGCATGAGACAGGTCTGCTGGCTGTCACGGTGATGGGACTATGGCTGGCAAACATGCCCGGGGTACACACCGAAGACATTCTGGATTTCAAGGAAAGTCTTTCGATTCTGCTGATTTCGGGCTTGTTTATCATCCTGGCCGCACGAATCGACTTCGAGTTGTTCGAGCGCCTTGGCTGGTCTTCGCTGGGTATCTTCCTGGCTTTGCAATTTGTGGCGCGCCCTTTGAAGATTGCGCTTGCCACTACCGGCAGCAAACTGAACTGGCGTGAACGGACGGTGCTTGCCTGGATTGGGCCACGCGGCATCGTCGCTGCGGCGATCAGCGCTGTTTTCGGTTTGCGCCTCGAGGAAGCTGGCTTTGCTGACGCAGCTTATTTGGTGCCACTCAGCTTCATTGTCATTATTGGCACCGTGTTACTGCAGGGGGCGACTGCGGGCGTGCTTGCGCGTTCGCTAGGCGTGGCCGAACCCGAGCCGCGTGGCTTTCTCATCGTCGGCGCCAATCGCATCGCCCGCGAAATTGCTATGCAACTGCGTAAGGCAGGCTATCGCACGGTACTTGGTGATACCTCGTGGGAGAACATCGAGAAGGCACGCCAAGAGGGTTTTGACACCTACTACGGCAGCCTCGTGTCCGAGCATGCCGACCGCCATCTTGATCTGGTTGGTATTGGCGGCCTGTTGGGCCTGTCCGCACACAGTGCGCTCAACAGCCTTTCTGTGATGCGTTATCGGCGCGAATTTGGTGACGGCAACACCTATGCCCTGCACGCTGCGCTCGAAGAGCAACCTGAAAACCTGCGTATTGCTGCCGCTCAACCCGGCCATGAATTGTTTGGCAGAGATGTCAGCTACTCGCGCCTGAACAAATTTCTCAGCAAGGGTGCGGTTGCGACGGTTGAGCTGCATGAGGGCGAGAATCTCGACACCTTTCTGTCGAGAAATCCGGACGCCATCGCGCTGTTCGCGATTGACCCAAAAGGCAATGCACATGCATTTACGACCGCCAGAAGCCCCTCGCCCGGACAAGGCTGGAAGCTGATCGCGATCTCATCGATGTTCGCCAGGGACGAAAACCCGGGTCCCAACAACGGCAGTTGACCTAACCGAGTTTGTCACCTCATCCATGGCACCTGCCCTTGACTCAAGGACTTGGCCAGGGCCGGTTGCTGGCCAAATTCTTGCGTTTTTTAGGCTTGGCAAGAGGCGCGGAAATACTGAATCGTCGCCAAATAGTGACATTGCTTAACGCCGCATTTTCAATGCGAATATGCGTGAAATGTTTTCTAGAACCCAGCCGCGGATTCGTTGTTAGACCGCCCGTTTCAACGTTACAAAGCGACTACCATGACCAGTGAATTTCACGCCGGATTCCTGCAAAATCGCATCGTCCGTTTCCTCGTGACCAATACTCTGGAAGACGCGCGCGCTTTATTGCGGCGCTTTCAGGAGGTCGAGTCGTTCAACACGTACGTACATGAACGCATGGCCGGCGTTCTAGCCGCAGTGCTGGGCATGTTTCTGATCAGCATGGGCTGTGTCATGGGCATCGTTACCTTACTGCCCGACATGCACTGGACGTTCGTGCTACCGATGCTTTTGGCATTGCCGATTGTTCTCGCAGGCAGTCTGTTTGTGCAGGTCTACGTTTTCTTCTCCTGGATCGAAGGTCGCTCGATGGAACTCGCGCTCGGTTCACGGCGTATGACGAAGCGCGGGGCGATTACGCTCTGGGTACAGCAAAAATTCAAACTCGACCTCGGTCCGTCTCCGTCAGTCCCGTGGCTCCTCACGACAATTTTTCTCATCGCGCCCCTGCTCCTGCTGGCATCTTCATGGCTCCCCGCCGCGGTCGCATTCATGACGCTCGGGATCCTGCTACCGCTAACGTACGCCTTCCTTGACCGCTAGCAGTCCCAGGCACAGCGCTGGCAATAATTCAAGGTCGTTTCGGATAACCACAAGCCCCATTAGCTAGCGCTTCAGTGCATTCACTCGATGCGCTTGATCCAGAACACCATCGGTTTCGGCGACTGTGATGACTCGTCTAGGTCTTGCCAGCAAAAGGTTGTGGTCAGGTCCGGACGCTTTTCGTAACCGCGTCTGTTCCAAAATCTATCGAGTGGCTGATAGTCATCCGGCCGGCGTGGATGGTTGTCGGGGCGCTCAACGGCACAGAAAGCTGTCCATTCAAAGCGGCCGAGTGATTTTGCGTGTGCCTCACGCTCTTCAAAGAAACGTAAACCAATCCCGCTGCCGCGATATGCTTTCTCCAGCACCGACTCGCCGAAGTAAAATACGCGCTTGACATCACAGCCACGCGCAAGGAACGGACTCTTTACGTCGTCCGTACCAGCTGACAATGGCAAGCCGGTCGAGGCGCCAATCACTTTTGGCCCGTCAAATGCCACTACGATCACAGCGCCCGATACGCCGGCATAGTTGCGTAGATATTTGCGCTCGTATTCCAGATCTCCCTCGTAGAGGTACGGGAATTCACGAAAAATAAATATGCGCAGCCGGGCAAGATCGTGCAGATACGGTTGTGCGTCTATGCCGGAAAAGCGTTTAACGTAGATGCTCATGCAGCAGCCATGGCTCGCCGTGATGCAAACCACGTCGGCTATTTTGACCTCCTGCCAACATGGATTTGGTGTCAGCCAGTGAAAGTTCGTCCGCCCCAGCCATTGACTGGTTCCTAAAGGTTAGCCAATCCCATTTGGTCTTGCCCATTTCAGACCTGCAACGGCATTCGGCCTGGGCCGGCATTCGCGTCTTGCCCTCGCTGCCGCCTCAAATCTTTGCAAAGAGGCGATCTCTGTAAACACATAATGCAAGTTAACAGAAAACCTGGGAATCGGCTGAGGCCTCAACGCGCGCAGTAAAACGGGTAGACTGTGGTTCTATTCCGTTTAACCATGATTTGGGCTGCCTGCGCTGTCGCGCCCTGAACTTCCTGCACCGAGAAAGTACCAATAGCTTCAACCATGCTATCCGAACCAGCTCGAATCTTGGCTCCAATGCGAAAGAATAAAGTTACCGGCACCCTAATCACACTCGTGTGGCTGGTCAGTAATTGCGTGGCCTTGGCGGCGGAAGCCGCTACCGGCTGTTTCAGCGTCGGCACGTGGGCTCGACCGGGTCCAAACGGCACACTGATTTCGACAGCGTATGACGCACTCGATGCCGCAGACCGGTCCCAATTTGTGCTCCTTGGAGAGGCCCACGACAACGCGGAGCACCACTTGTGGCAGCTTCAGTCACTGGGAATGCTGCTCGGTTCGAGTCACAGCCTGGTTATCGGCATGGAGATGTTCCCGAGGCGTTTACAACCGGTTCTGGATGGCTGGATCGCCGGCGAACTGAGCGAGTCTGAATTTCTTCAGCAGTCGGAATGGCACCGCATATGGCGCTTTGACCCGGCCCTGTACCTTCCGATACTACGATTCGCACGTCTCAACCGCGTTCCCCTAGTGGCGCTCAACGTGGAACGCCAGTTGATCGCGGACATTGGTGCGGATGGATTGAGCACGATTGATGTGGCACGGCGAGANNCATCTGAAGCCTATAGGTCGGCATTGTGGTCGTCCTTCAAGCAACATGCTTATCCGGATGAAACGGCATTCGACAATTTCGTTCAAGCGCAGACGTTTTGGGATCGGGCGTTTGCCGAGGCGTTGTCTGAGGCACGGGTGCGCTACCCGGCAGCGCGGGTCGTTGGCATCATCGGCAGTGGCCACCTCCAGTACAAGCACGGTGTTCCACATCAGCTTCGGTCACTCGGACACCAGCATGTGACAGTTTGGCTTCCAGTCGACAGTTCAAAAAGTTGCGATGAACTTGCCAATATTGCCGATGCGGTATTCGTCGTCGACAGATCGGAGCAAACGCCGCCGCCGAGGTTGGGTGTCTACCTGCGAGATGACGAAAGTGGAACGACGGTGCACGATGTTGTGCCCGGTAGTGTGGCAGAACTGGCCGGACTGGAGTCCGGCGATCGTATTGTCACGGCGGCCGGCATTCGGGTAGTTGCGAGCGATGATCTCGTTACCATCGTACGCCGCCAGGCAGTGGGGACCTGGCTGCCTCTGACCATCGCTCGCAATGGCGAAACACTTGACATCATCGCGAAATTTCCGTCGCCGGCCGCCGAGACTGACACCGGCAAGACCAAATAAAAATCACGCGATGATGCTGTTCGAACGCACCGCCCGCTGTGCTTTGAGTTTTGCGCTGGCAGCTTCCAGTTCCGTGTGGTGCGCGCCGTTTCTGGACCTCGATGTCAGTCTCGATCCAGCCACTCAGTCTCTCGCTGCCAAAGCATCCATCACGACCACAGCGTTAGCACTCGATTTTTACCTGGCTGAGAATTTCGTCGTGCAATCGGTGGAACTCGACGGTGCCACAGTCCCGACCGACCGCAGCTTGCTCGATGGACTACAACGATTTCAGATCGATTTTCCCAACACAGAAAAACCGCAAACTGTCACGGTGCGTTACCGCGGCGAACTGCATACGCTTGACACCTCGATCAGCCACAACGAGACACTCGAAGCATTGCCGGCTATGGCGTCAACGGAAGGGGCTTTTCTTCCTGGCAACAGCAGCTGGCATCCAATGCTCGATACGGCATTCACATTCCGACTGAAAACGGCGGTGCCGGATGGCTATGTCGCAGTCGCACCAGGCGTGCCGTCAGACGAAACATCAGCCGATGGTATTCGCCACGCCAGTTTCACCATGAAGTGGCCAACCGAGGGTATCGACATGATGGTAGGCCCATGGTCGATTCAGGAGCGGCGCATCAGGGTCGATGACACTTCGGTGCTGTTGCGCACTTATTTCGGATCGGCAGAATCCGGCTTGGCTGACAGCTACCTCGATGCGACGGAGCGTTTTATAAAACGATATTCGCGAGAAATCGGGCCTTATCCCTACGCCAGCTTCAGTGTGGTGTCGAGCCCAATCCCGACTGGCTTCGGGATGCCCACCCTGACCTACCTGGGAAGCCAGGTACTCGGCTACCCTTTCATACGGGAGATCTCTCTCGGCCACGAGGTGCTCCACAGCTGGTGGGGCAACGGTATTCGGGTTGACCCGGTTCGCGGCAACTGGGCAGAGGGGCTGACTACGTTCATGGCCGATTACGCATACCGCGAGGACGACAGCGAGAATGCGGCCATGCTCATGCGCCATGGCTGGTTGCGCAACTACGCCGCACTGCCAGCCGGCGTTGAACAGCCCTTGTCAGCGTTCAGGGCGCGTCACCATATCGCCTCCGCAGCAATCGGCTACGGCAAAGCGGCCATGATGTTTCACGCGCTTCGCGAACGCCTTGGAAAGGAACTGTTCGTCGAAGGTATTCGTTCATTCTGGAACGAATACCGTTACGTGAGCGCAAGCTTTGATCAACTGCGCGACGCCTTCGAGACGGCTAGCGGATTGACGTTGACAGACTTTTTCAGTCAATGGCTTGAACAAACGGGAGCACCACTGATTCGGGTAACTAAAGCCCGCTACTCAGATACGGGTCGCGGCGAGATTCAACTTGACATGACTCAGGAAACAACCGCGTTCATCACGACGGTGCCGTTGCATTTCCATTCTGACAGCCAATCCGCGGAAAAGCGCGTATTGCTTTCGAAACCCGCACAGACACTGAATGTCACAATGCAATTCCAGCCGAGCACGGTACAGGTCGACCCACTATTCGTGGTGTGGCGCAAGCTCAATCCTCAAGAGGCCCCGCCAATCCTACGCGATGTAATCGCCGCACAATCAGTTCAGGTCATGGCCCTGGAGGCGTTCTCTCAGCAAGCAGCGGTCGCTCTAGCGGACGGTTTTAGTGAAGGCCGCGTCAGCGTCATTGAATCGCCACATGATTCCGACCCCAACAAACCATTGTTGGTAGCCGGGAGCATGTCCGCCATCGAAGCCTTTCTGGAAAACGCTGCGCTCAAGGCGCGCCCCGACCAAATCAGGGCCGGCGCAGTGGAAGTATGGATTGTTCCCGACGCCACGCGCAAGATCGTTCTTATCGCAATCGCCCCAAACGCCAGAGACGAACTTGACTGGTTGAAGCTGGGAAGACGGCTATACCACTTTGGGCGCTACGCCTGGGTTAGCATCGGTGCAGGCGGCAAGACCGAGAGCGGAAACTGGTCTATCAAATCGCCACTGTATGGAATAACCAATTAGGCAGGAATCTTGCAGAGCATCATCGGCAGATGCGACAACCGAGGCGCTAGTGCAGGACGAATAGGCCGGATACTTTTCAATTGATGCGAATACAACTCTTTGCCGTGCTCGCGATCGCCCTCGCCGGGTGCAGCGGGAAAACACCACCTTGCGCTGACGATGCTGTGATCGCCAAAGTCGGCCACTATGCCGAGCAGGCGATTCGCGACGCGCTGCACAGAAACGACCCCGCACTCAAAATCGAACAAATCATGTCGCGGATCCACGTTGCCGTGACCAACGTTGCCGCCACAGACTACGAAAGGAGTATCGACAAGCATACCTGCAGCGCAGCACTGCGCGTTACTTTGCCACCAGAGCTTGCGGTTCTCAATGAATATCGTGCGTTTCAGACGTTGGCCCTTGGCACGACCCGAGTCAACATGGAAGGAAACGACATTGTCACTCCCATTGTCTACACCAGTTACCTAAGTAAGAACGATAAACAATTAATCGTTTACTCGGAAGGCGATGACGTTCCGGCCAAATACGTCAAGGGTGCTTATAAGGTAGGTGCTCTCGATGCGGACTTGAGCAACCTGCCTGACTTGCGTGCGGGCCTGACCCTTTACAGCGCGACCGAAAAAAATCTACTACTCGAACCAGTCGAAAACGGCACCCTCAAATTTCACATCGCCCACCAAAGCCACATGTGCCGGTCGTGGACGCAGTTCATCACCGAGGAACGCGGCGATACGCTCATATACGAGAATCGGCAGGTTGGTTGCTCACTCTTTTTTTCCAGGCTCGGCCAGATCATGCTGGTTGAACATGAGGGATGCGAAATGATGGCCAAAGCCTGCTCCCCGGACGGCATTTACCACAAACAATAGCTCGCTTTTTCTGTCACTTTTTGGCGCGCTCGTTCTGCCATTCACGAATCAACTATCAAGTTGGTTGACCCGGTAGTGCGGCCAGCTTCGATCGAATTCGGGGCTTAAACCAAATACTTCGCCGGGTAATTCCGCTCCTCGCCGCAAGCGCCCAGCGGTGGCACGCCACAGACGGCTCGCCGTCCCGTGCGAAACTGCTCGACACCAGGGCCCACTTCGGTGACAAGCCCAACTGCCTCGAAGCCGATGAGGCATGGTAAAGACGGAACCTTCCAGGGATGATCGATGCCGGCTCTATGGTAAGTGTCCGCAACGTTAACACCGATAACCGTGTGGCGCAGACGTACTTCGCCGGGACCAGGCGCCGGAACCGCGACGTCCTCCCAGCGAAATACCGCCGGCGAACCCTTTTCATGTATGACCGCCGCCATCACCATGACCAGACCTCCGCACTTATCGCTTCGTGCCTGATCGTACCACCGCCCGCCCGAGGGCCGGCGGTGGTGCATCACTGCATGCTACTTCTTGGGCTTGCGTCCGCCGTCATCCAGACATGCTTGGATAGAGTCATATGGTTTGAAGTTCTTTACCCGCGCGTAGTGGCGGCTCGATGCGTCATGACAAACACCGCTCTGGCTCATCTTGACAACCACAGCTTCGCCCTCAGACCAGGATGCGAGTGGCGCTGCTGCAACGATCAAGGCGGTCAGCGCGGTGGCCAGTATCTTGGGTGAGATCAGGCGTGTTTGCATGGCTTGGTTATGGTCTAACTTCATGAAAATCTCCCTTCACATAGTCGTTAATCAAATACCACTTTTAACAACGTCATGCTCATGGCGTAACGACTTGTTGATGTAATAGCGGCGTCAGTCTCAGCCCGCACCAGCCACCTAATTGAGGCTGCAACCAGATAACCGACACCAATGCCGCCACTTTTGCGGTGCTTTTACGATTCGCCAACTCATCGTTGCCACACCACCGCACCGATCCCAACTTCTTGTAGCTATACGCCGTTGCGAGATGACGTCGAAAAGTATTCCATATGCTTATTGCAATTCGGGTATTGGTCGGCCTGGACCGTCGGTATGCTCGCGAAGTCGCATAATGCAACACGATGCGTCTAACATATCGAGACGACACGGTGACGCACAGCATTCGCTCGCGGTTGTCCCCCCAACAACGACAGAGGGTTGATCGGCTTATACGATCAACAGGTGGCCGGCAAAAACACAGCCAAATTATTTTTAATAGAATTCCAAAAACTTCACTGCAGATGTCGCGTAACTGAAGTTGCTGGAGCTGGCTCAGCGAGGAGAACGCCAGCAAAAACGCGACGGGGAACCGCCGTTGTGTGACCTTCAGCGCATTTGCGCAAAGCTAAGCGACATACGCCCTGCCAAACACCGAACCTTAGATGGCACTCAGAACGTCATAACCGGTCACGATAAAGATCTTGTCGGCCAGGAAGTCACGCACTAAAACAGCCGGATGTTCCGGCGTAATCATCGCCGCAAGCAGTGTCACCGGTGTCTGAATGTCAACATAGGGAAACGCCGTCTGCATAATTGACTCGACCGGCTGCTGACGAACAGCGAGGTCGCGAACGATGCACGCATAAGCATGCGACTCACTCAGTGAGCCAACAATGCGTTCGTTCTGCCGCACCGGAATCTGCGAAAAATCGTTCTCGCGCATCACCGATATCGCACGATCAATAGTGTCGTTTGCCATGACCCCAACCAGATCGGCGACTTCTTTGTTGCGGATCAGCTCCCGCGCGGTCGGACCTTCAAGGGTTTCGTACCCCATCTTCTTCATCCACTCAGGATTGAACATTTTGCCAACATAGCGCGTACCGTGATCGTGAAAAATCACTACTACAGTCTCGCCTTTCTTGAACCGGTCTTTCAACTGCAGCAAACCTGCAATGGCAGCGCCTGCTGAATTGCCGACCCAAATCCCCTCCTGCCGGACGATCTCACGCGTGTAGATGGCTGCGTCACGGTCGGTGACTTTTTCGAAATGATCGACAGCCGAAAAATCAACGTTTTGCGGAAGGAAGTCCTCGCCAATGCCTTCAGTCACGTATGGATAGATCTCATTCTTGTCAAAGACACCTGTTTCCTTGTATTTCTTGAAAATCGAACCGTAGGTATCGATGCCCCAGACTTTGATCGCCGGGTTCATTTCCTTCAGGTAACGCCCGGTTCCCGTGATCGTACCGCCGGTTCCCACGCCGACGAGCAAGTGATCAACCTTGCCTTCGGTTTGTTCCCAGATCTCCGGACCAGTGCTTTCATAGTGCGCCTGGGAATTGCTCAGATTGTCGTACTGGTTGGCCTTCCAGGCGTTAGGCGTCTCCTTTTCCAGTCGTGCCGACACAGAGTAATACGATCTTGGGTCCTCCGGGTCGACATCGGTCGGACAGACCAGGACTTCTGCTCCGAATGCCCGCAGCGCGTCGATCTTTTCCTGCGACTGCTTGTCGGTCGTCGTAAAGATGCACTTGTACCCTTTGACGATTGCTGCAATCGCCAATCCCATTCCAGTATTACCACTGGTGCCCTCAATGATCGTGCCGCCCGGTTTGAGCAATCCGTCGCGCTCGGCGTCCTCGATCATTTTCACTGCCATCCGGTCCTTGATGCTGTGGCCGGGGTTGAAGGTCTCTACCTTGGCATACACTGTCGCCCGAATATCACTGGCTATGCGATTGAGACGCACTAAGGGCGTGTTACCGATCGTCCCAAGAATATTTTCAAAAACTTGTCTGGACATATCCATCAATGCAGATCTGACAAGGCAACGGTATCACAACCGGCTTCACTACCGGAATTCAGGGTATTTTGGGTTTGCCCGTGTTCCCTAGTTTTGCGGCGCCGTGAACACTTGTTATTCTAGTCCACCTTAATTTGTTACCGTCAGGCCTGCTATGACGGCACTCCAAAGAACAATGCCGCAGCCAATGCCAGCGATCCATCCGGAGCCGGAGTACCGCGTCTCGGGTCAGCGTGCGCAATGGTATGCGGACATGAAACAGGTTTTTCAGGTGCCCTGGATGGGCGTGGTCACCATGGCATTCTCGCACTACCCGTATTTTTTTCAAGCGCTGTGGCACGGCCTGCGGCCACTTGCGCAGAGTACCCCTTTCGTCGAAGCGTGCGCAGATTTACGTGCTTCAACCGAGGCAAGTGTGATGACGCTTGAGCCTGGCCGTATTGTGCGTAGGCTCACGGCAGCTGGATATGCGGAAAGGGAAATCGAGCAGATACGCGCATGCATCGAAGTGTTCTCGCACGGCAATTTCCCTTACCTTCTGACTGCAACCGCTGCGCGCCGCCTGCTGGAAGGTTTCGAATTAGGCAAGTCAACCGCCGCACCCCCATATCGCGGCTGCCATGCGCCTCAAGTAGATATTCCGTTTGTCCTTATGGAAATGCACCACGCAGACCGGGACACCCGTGGGCTTTACCGGGATATCAAGACGACTCTCGGTTTACCGTTCGTCAACACCGACTACCGCGCCTTGGCGCGGTGGCCAAGCTACCTCGCACTGGCGTGGCAAGATCTTAAACAGCACGTAAACAGTGCCGAGCACAGTGCGATTTGCACACAGGTGCACAACTGTGCGGACGAGCTGGTTGGTGACCGCCTCCCCAATCCGGGAGCGCTTACGGTTGAGACGCTTCGCAGGGCCGCACAACACGATGGCAAGCCCGACGAAATATTGCAAGTCACAAGGCTGTTCCAATGGTTGCTGCCGGGTCTGGTAACGAACGTGGCATTTTTTCGCGCACAACTGGTTGCCTGAGCATAATCAATAGTGCGGCGCGCAAGCGGCAGCCGTATTCAGTGTTCAGATTCTAAAGGCCGGCCGGCATCCACGTAAGCACGCTTGAGCTGATCAAGCCGATGGCGCGCCGTTCGCATCTCAGCGTCGTCTAGCTCGTGAACCCACACCGAGTACGGTGAGCTCAGCTCGACAGCGAGGAATGCAAACCGCGGCACATTGCCGGTTAATCGCGTAACAGCCTCGATGTAGTGAGCCGCCTGCAAATCGTAACCGAGGCGTTCACGGGTAATCTTGAATGCGTGCGGCCGACAATCGCTGCTTGTTTTCAAATCAACGACAATATCGCGTGTGAAGCAGTCAGGGCGCGCTTTCCACGGAGCACCTCTTTCATCACACCAATAAATTGACAATTCTTTGCTGCCACCGGATAACCATTCGGACACGGGATGCTGCCGGCANNCATCACGACCATGACGGAGCGCACTCCATTGCGAAGCATCCAGCCACACCCGTTCCATCAATTCGTGCTCAGTAAAAGCTTGTTGTTTGTGGTTCGTATCTGCGAGCACGAGATACTGCCGGGAGAAGACCTCTGGCTCGAGGACCAGAGCGTGGAAAGCTTCGCCCATAACGGTGCCGGCCGCCAAGCGCCCGGCAGCCAGTTGCGTTGTTACCAACCCCAGCCCAGCGAACCGTCGCAACTGGGTACTGGAAACGAACTTGCGATTCGTCAGGTAGTCAGCAAGTGGCTCGCGACGCGATTGGCAATACCCGTCGGCAAAGTGCTGCGGCCTCACGTCTTGGCTTTCGTTGATCACCTGCCGGACACTACAGATTTTCCTTCTCACCCGCCAGCCACTTGATGCGATAGCGACCGTCCCCGTGCGTCGACAGCGCTTTCCACAACCAGAGCAACATCGGCGCGGCAAGCGTATCCATGCCATACGGTGGATTAATCACAAGCATGGCGCTACCACGCAGGCTTTCCTGCCAGCTTGCAGGATGAACCGAGAGCTCCAGTTTGAGCACTTTGCGTACGCCCCGCTCAACAAATAGCTGTTCAAAGCCGCGAACCGAATCAGGCTCCAGCAACGGATACCAGATTGCATACACACCGGTGGCAAATCGTCTGTAGGCAGTGACGGTTGCTTCGAAGATGCGTTCAAATTCGCCCGCCCGATCGAACGAGGAGTCGATTAGTATCAGTCCACGACGTACCTTTGGCGGAAGGAATGCCTTCAGTGCCTGATAGCCATCCATGTTACGGACCTGGACACGGCGTTCTGCGTGAAAGCATTTCTGAAGATGTGCACAATCTGGGCGATGCAGTTCAGCCAGCGCCATACGATCATTATTGCGAAGCAGACGATACACCTGCAGCGGCGAGCCCGGATAAAAACGCAGCACGCCATCGGGATTGCACTCGTGTACCGCTGCCAGGTAGTGCCGCACTGACACCGGCACGTCGTCTCGGTGGAAAATTCTGCCGATGCCATTGTCGAATTCCCTGTTTTTTGTTGCCCAGGCATGCGTTAGGTCGTAGCGTCCCCTGCCAGCATGGGTATCAAGATACAGAAAAGGCTTTTCCTTGCGCTCGAGCAGCCTGACGAGCTGCACAATGACGGCGTGCTTGAAGACGTCGGCAAAATTGCCCGCGTGGAAAAGGTGGCGATAGGCAAGCACGGTCGAAATGGACGCCCGGATACAAACAAAGAACACTGCGTAGCCGAGCGATCATACACAAAGCGGCGCCGGCGGGCGTGACAGTGCCGTCAGTCAAAACCTGCACATAGCCGGGAAGCGCAAACTCGCTGTCAGGCTGCCAACAGCCTTTAGCGTATGGTTGGTGTCGGCACCTCGTTATGGCGACAACGAGCTGACCAGCCGGTCATCGCCACCCGATGCGTCGAGTGGATACTGACCAGATAG
>JABAOE010003430.1_pt1 | contig 14830 bp, 15 predicted proteins | sample 7062141 | NCBI WGS metagenome assembly JABAOE01 (sample SAMN14538627, study PRJNA623070) | marine sediment metagenome | biome: marine biome [ENVO:00000428]; feature: marine pelagic biome [ENVO:01000023]; material: deep marine sediment [ENVO:00002113] | place: India: Gulf of Khambhat ... | reverse complement strand
CTTCGACGATGTCCACGTTAAAGCCGGACGCGGAAAGCAGCAGCCAGTCCAGCTGTCGCTCCTGAGAGCACAACCGGTAATCGTTCTCACGTAAATGAAACAGGGTACCGTCGTCGATGACCTCTCCGTCGTCATTGCACCAGACGCAGTAACCGACACGCCCGGGTTTCAGCTTGGCCGCATCCCGCGTGAGCAGACGGTTCAGAAACGGTAGCGCATCCGGCCCCGTGATCCGATGCTTGGTCATCGGCGACAAATCGAACACCGCGCACGCGTTTCGCGCCGCAAAGTACTCCATGACCGCGTCGAAGTACCGGACGGCCGAGTCGTACCCTTTCCAGCGACTCCACTCGTTGCACTTGTTCAGCTCCGCGGTCCGCGAATGAAAGGGTGTCGGGTACACCACGGTGCGAAAATGTTCTCGACTCGTCATGCAAATGCCCCCTTGTCGAGCACCTCCCTCGCTGCGTTGCGGCCGGCCCGGCCCATCACGCCGCCGCCGGGGTGACATCCGGCACCGCACAGATACAGACCCGTCACGGGCGTGGCGTACTGGGCTGCTGTGGGCACCGGGCGCAACATCAGGAACTGATCCAGCGCGAGCTCGCCATGATGCCAATGCCCTCCCGACATCCGGAACTCTCTCTCGATGTCTAACGGGGTCAGCAGCTCCGACGCAATGATTTGCCCGCGCAGGCCCGGCGCATACTCGGTCAGCACATCGATGACTCGATTCATGAACGCCTCCCGCGCGCTCTGCCAGCCCTCACGTAGTTCATAGGGAGCGTATTGAACCACGGCCGACAGTACGTGCTGACCTTCCGGGGCGAGCGACGCATCGTGCAGGCTCGGTACCACAATCTCGAGCACCGGGTCTGCAGAATACTCGCCGTATTTTGCATGGTTGAAGGCGCGCTCGACGTAGTCGGTATCGGGCGCAATCACCAGTCGCTCGCCCAGCAGATCTGCGTCCAGGCCCGTAAACTCGGGCGGCCCNNGCGAGGTGAAGCTTGGCCGCATCGCCGCGCATGCGGATCTGGGCGATGCTGTGCGCGAAGCCGGTATCGAGCTGCGGCGCTCCGACCAGCTCCAGAAATGTCGTCCGCGGGTCCGCACCGGACACGACGGTAGCCGCGGCGAGCTGCTCGCCGCTGTCCAGCTGGACGCCAGTGACCCGGCCACCGTCCAGCATGATCTGTGCAACCCGGCTGCGTGTGCGAATTGCGGCGCCCTGCGCCCGGGCCGCCGCGGCCATCGCGGCGGTGACCGCGCCCATGCCGCCCCCTGGAAGTGATCTGGCTCCCGGTCGTGTCCCGGTCAGCCGGTGCAGCACATGAAGTACGCTGTTGTTCGATCGAGGACCCAGATGGGCCCCCAGCACGCCATCGAGGCTCAGCGCACCCTTCAACAGCGGCTGCTCGAATGTCTCCTCAAGTACATCGAAAATATTGATTCCGGCAATACGCAGGAATTCCCGCATGTCTTCGCTGCCGAGGCGTCTGATTTCCAGGCCGAGCTGTGCGGCCGCGAGCATCTCCCGGCGTCCGCCGCCGCCGAGACGCGGGGGACGCCGGTCATAGATGCTTCTCAACAACTGCGAAAAGCGCTCCATGCGCCCCCGATACGCCGCATACGCGTTGCGATCAGTCTCGCTGACCTCTTCGCCGAGTATCAGATCGCCGGCCAGGGTCAGGTGCTGGCCATTCGCGTCCAGCGCGACAGTCTTCAGGTCTCTCCGGCTGAACTGCAGGCCGTGGGCACGGAGTTCGAGATCACCCTCAATGTCCGCGTCCAGCACCTCTAGCAGATGGGCGACGGCCGAGACCTTGAAACCGGGCGCGAACTCGCGCGTAATCGCCGCGCCGCCAATCTCCTCACCGGCCTCGACCACGACTACGTCGCGCCCGCCCTTGGCAAGATAGGCCGCACACACCAGACCGTTGTGGCCTGCGCCAATCACAACCACCCGCCGCGCGTCAGTCATCGGTCCAACCCGCCGGCACCTGGCTGGGCTTACGCAAATCCTTAAGGATCTCGCGAGCCGCGTTCGCGCCCGGTGCCGCCATGACGCCGCCGCCCGGATGCGTTGCGGAACCGCACATATACATGCCGGCCACCGGGCCCCGGTATTGCGCATAGCCGGGAAACGGGCGGTTGAACAGCAGCTGATCCATGGTCAGCTCGCCCTGGAAGATGTTGCCCTCGGTCAAACCAACCTCATCTTCGAGTTCCCGCGGCGTGCGCACCTCGGCGTGCAGAATCAGGTCCTTGAAGTTCGGGCTGTACTCGGCGATCTGGTCGATCACGGTCTGGCCGAAGGCGTCGCGGTCCTCGTCGGTCCAGTCGCGGCCATGAATCTTCGGCGGCACGTACTGCACGAACACCGACATGTAATGCTTGCCGGGCGGGGNNGTCGGGATCAGCATGTCGACGTAGGGATCCCGCGACCACGTGCCGCTCTTCCAGTCATCGTAAGCGCGCTCCAGGCGCTCCAATGAATCGATGAAATGTATGTCTCCGTAGATCAGCGGATTTCCGGGCCCGAGAGCCGGGAAGTCGGGCAACCCGTCGAGCGCGATATTCAGCTTGCCCGAGGAGCCACGAATCTTGAAGTTCCGTGCCTTGTGCAGCAGGTCTTCGTTGAGGTCCTTCGGATCCATGAGCTTGAGAAAAGTGCGCTTGGGATCGAGGTTCGATACCACCGTATCGGCGCGATACTCATCACCGTTCTCAAGCGCGACACCGCTGGTCCGCCCGTTGCGGACCACGATCTGCGCGACCGGCGCGTCGGTGACGATTTCACCGCCATGATCCTTGAGCGCTGCGGCCAGCGCAGTCGAAATGGCGCCCATGCCACCACGCGCAAATCCCCAGGCACCGATCTCGCCGTCTACCTCGCCCATGTAGTGATGCAGCAGCACGTACGCAGTGCCCGGAGAATAGACGCCCAACGCCGTACCGATAGTACCCGCGCCAGCGAAGTGGGCTTTGATCAGGTCGGACTGGAAATATTCGCCGAGGTAGTCGGCAACACTCATCGTGTAGAAACGGATCGTGTCGTAGATCACCCTTTCGCCGAGCTTATAGAACTCCCGGCCCAGGTGCAGTAATTCCATCAGGTCGCGCGGCTTGAATGATGCCGGGTCGGGCGGTGTGCGCATCAGCAGAGGGCGAATGAAACGGCACTGGCGCATCACGTCCGTGGAATACCGCAGATAGGCGTTCGCATCTCGCGCGTCGTGGCGTGCCAGCTCCCGGTATTGGACGTCGGGATCGATGTAGTTGCCCAGATAGTCACCGTCCCGGGTAAACGTCACACCGCCGCCGTACGGAACGACCTGCAGCCCGTATTTGGCCAGGTTCAGGCTGCGATAGATCTCCGGCCGCAGCAAGCTGCACACATAAGAGCAGTTCGAATACGTCCAGTTTTCATAGAGTTCGCGACTGACCGCCGCCCCGCCGATATACGGATTGCGCTCCAGGACGAGCACCTTGAGACCAGCTTTAGCCAGGTACGCCGCATTGGTCAGTCCGTTGTGCCCGGCCCCGATCACAATGGCGTCGTAATTACTCATCGACCGGCTTCTTTCGCTTTAGCGATTACCGGCTCGCGGCGAGCCGTTCTGCCGAGCACGATGTCCACCGCTGTTTCGAAGCGTTCCAGAGTTTCGGACAGACAGCCCTCGTCGTGAGCTTCGCAGATAAACCAGGGCTCCCGGGAATCGGGCTCACAGAGCACACCCGTAGTGTGCAGCTCCGGCGCCAGCGCCTCGTAGAAGCTGTAGTCCGTGCGCGACCAGTCTCGATAGTTGGTGGGTGGCGTCTCAGAGAAAAACAGGCCGCTCATCGCCGGATGACCCACGAACGAGTGGGCGATGTCCCGGCTGTCGAGGATCGCGCCCATACCTGCGCGGAGGCGTGTGCCATAAGCTGCAATCGTCTCCAGCGCCGGCGTCTCCTCCAGAATCTCGAGCGTTTTCTCTGCCGCGGCCAGCGCAACTGAGTGGCAGGTAAAGGTCCCGCCATGTACCACTTCCTCGCCGATCAGGCGCATGATCTCCTCGCGGCCTGCCAGCACCGAGATCGGATAGCCGTTGCCCATCGCCTTTGCGAAGGTGCAGAGATCGGCTTCGACGCCCATGAGCTCCTGAACACCGCCACGGGCTACTCGAAAGCCGGTCTTGACCTCGTCGACAATCATCACCACTTCGTACTTGTCGCATAGCTCGCGAGCCGCACGCATATAGTCATCCGTCGCGGTAATGGAGCAACAATTGCCCATAATCGGCTCGATCATGAAGGCCCCGATATCGGCGCGATGCTTCTTCAGCACGTCTTCGAGTCGGTTCGCGTCGTTCAGCGGCACCGTATACAGAAGCCTCTTCAGGATCTGCGGCACACCTTCGCTGTAGGGCAGCACCTCGGGGTCGCCCTGCGAGGGCTTCCAGCTCTTCATCGGCGTGTACCACAGTGCGGCATCGAACACGCCGTGGTATCCGCCCTCGACGACGATATACGAGTCCTTGCCCGTATACGCACGCGCGAGTCGCAAGGCGGCCATTACGGCCTCGGTCCCCGAATTGGAAAACCGCACGAGCTCCGCAGACGGCACCATCCGGCAAATGCGATCGGCGACCGCATACTCGCGCTCCGTGGACAGCGCGAATACGCCACCGATCTCGACACCCTCTAGCGCGGCGGCGTCCACACGGGGATCCGCGTAGCCCAGAATGCATGGGCCGTAGGCGAGGCGGTAGTCGATGTACTCGTTGCCGTCGATGTCCCAGATGCGGGCCCCTTTGCCCCGCGCGGCGTAGATCGTCTGCTTCTCTCCCCAGAAGCGGAAATTTGACGACACGCCCAGCGGCAAACGTTGAACGGCTTTCTTGAACTGCGCGTTGGATCGGCTCAGTGACCGATGCATGATGTCCTCCGCAAAGAACTTAGACGCTACAAGACTCGCACAGTACACCCCTGCGTGTCCACCTTGAGTGAATAATCGTTCATTCATTGCAAAGCTCGACAGAAACTGTAGTATAGGAGCCGTGCGGGACCGCCAATCAAACCAACTTATTGTTTTTTAATACATAAATGACTGCCGTTGCCACGAAACGTCGCACCGCGCCGAAGCAAGAACGTCAGCTACAGCTGATTAGGGCAACCATCCGGTCGGTAGCCAAACGGGGTCTCTCCAACACGACCATGGCGACCGTGGCCAGGGAAGCCAAGCTCAGCCAGGGCATCATCAACCTGCATTTCCAGAAGAAAGACCGGCTGCTGGTCGAAACGCTGCGATACCTGGCCGATGAGTATGAGCAGGCTTGGGAGGCGGCAATAGCCCAGGCAGGACCGAGTGCGGCTGAGCAACTGGCCGCGCTGGTCGCGGTAGACTTCGACAAATCGGTTTGTGAGCGTAACAAGATCGCCGTCTGGTTCGCATTTTGGGGCGAGACGCGATCACGTCCCACGTATCGCAAGATCTGCGCCGAGCGAGATCGCCGGTACATGGAGATGCTCATTGCACTGTGCGCGGCAGTCGCCCACGAGGGCGGCTATTACGAAGTCGACGGAGCCACTATCGCAAATGGCCTGTCCGCCATGAGCGAGGGCCTCTGGCTGGATCTGCTGATCAGCCCCGAGTCGATGGATCGCGAGCAGGCAAAACGCATTTGCTTTGCATATCTGAGCAGCGCCTTTCCGCGACACTTCAGCCACGAGGGCGCGGCAGCTCGGGACGCCTGACTTGGATATTCACCTGGACGATACCGCTCGCCAGTGGCAGCAAAAAGCTCGCCGTTTCGCGGAGCACGAGTTGATCCCGTGGGAGGTCGAGGCCGAGCTCAATGAGGGGCGACTGCCGGCGGAGACTAAGGCGCGCCACCGCAGGCTGGCCCGCAAGCTCGGCTTCAACGCGATGGATGTGCCCACCGGGTACGGTGGCCTGGGGCTGCGCATGGTCGACCAGGTCGCCGTCTGGGAGCAGCTCGGCCGGGTCACCAACGCGCTGTGCTGGTGTTTCCCGGAGCCGCAGCGCTGGATGTTCGACGTGTGCACTGCCGACCAGCTCGACCGATTCGTGCGCCCGCTGATGGACGGCTCCAAAGGCACATGTTATGCCATCACCGAGAGTGGCCCCGGATCCGACTTGGAATCCATCGAGACGACCGCAACGCGAACGGCCAAAGGCTATCGCATCAACGGCGAGAAATGGTACGTCACCAGTGCCAACCATGCGGATTTCTTTATCCTCGAAGCCAGGCTGGCCGGCGGCGCACACGATGGTCAGCACGCGCTGTATTTCATCGATATGGACAGCCCCGGCGTGGAGCTCGTCGCAAATCCTCGATTCAGCCATACCTTCGACGATCATCACCCGACCTATCGCTTCAACGACGTGAGCGTCCCGGCCGCAAACCTGATCGGCGGCGAGGGTGACGGCATGACCTGGTCGCGAAGCTGGTTCCGACACGAGCGGCTAATGATCGCGGCGCGCTGCTGCGGGGCGGCGGCGCGGCTGATCGAAGAGGCCACCGAGTTCGCCAAGGGCCGGTCGGTCGGCGGCGAGCGGCTGGCCGACAAGCAGCTCATGCAGGCCATGCTGGCCGACAGCGTCACCGAGCTCTGGGGAGCGCGTTTAATGACCTTCGAGGCTGCGGATGCGCATGACCGTGGCGAGAATCTCAAGGCCCTGCATGCCCGCTGCTCGATTGCCAAGTTGTATGCTTCGGAGGCCGCCAACCGGATTGCGGATCGGGCGCTGCAGATCTTTGGCGGCCGCGGGTATATGCGCGAAAATGTTGCGGAGCGTTTCTTCCGCGAACTCCGGGTGGACCGGATCTGGGAGGGCTCGAGTGAGATTCAGCGCCTGATCATCGCGCGGGCCCTGATCAAACGCGGTCTGGACGGTATGTAAATTTGAACGGCATCGCGCGAAGCATCGGTATCATCGCAATCATAGCGAGCGCCGCCGCAGCCGAAGAACCTGTACTGAATGTGTTCAACTGGGCGGACTATGTCGCGCCCAATACGATCTCGGNNATGTGGTCTTCCACGCAGCGAGGTACTCGGAGCGCCTGATCCCGATCGGGATCTACCGGCGCCTCGACCGTACAAAACTACCGAACTGGAAGAACCTGGATCCCTGGGTCCTCGAGATCATGGCGCGCTACGATCCCGGCAATCTCTATGGAGTTCCCTACACCTGGGGCACGACAGGCTTCGCGTGGAACACGCGGCTGATCTATGAGCGCATGCCCGACGCGCCGGTCGGCAGCGGCGACATGATTTTCAATCCGGCTATTGCGTCGCGCTTTGCCGACTGTGGCATCACATTTCTGGATGAGCCGACGGATGTGATACCGCTGGCGATGCTCTTTCTCGGTCACGATCCGAACAGCATGGACCCGGTCCATCTTGCCGAGGTCGAAGCGCTGCTGAAATCGGTGCGCCCATATATCCGCTATTTCAGCTCGGCCAAGATGTTGATTGATTTGCCGAACGAAGAAGTCTGCATCGCGATGAGCTGGTCCGGTGACTACGCGCAGGCGATGCAACGCGCCCGGGACGTCGGTGCGGATGTCCGCCTGGAATACACCATTCCGACGGAGGGTACGGTTGCATGGTTCGATGGCATCTTCATCCCGAGCGATGCGCCCCACCCTGACAACGCGCATCTGTTCATCAACTATCTAATGCGTCCCGACGTCATTGCGGCGATCAGTCTGGAAACGCAGTACGCCAATGCCAATCTCGCCTCGTTGCCGTTGCTGCCGTCCGCATTGCTCAACGATCCGGCCGTTTATCCCACTGAGGAGGAACGGCGACAGCTAAAGGTCGGCTACATCTTCTCGCCCAAGGCAGAACGGAACCGCACCCGAATCTGGGCGCGGATGAAGACCGGACTCTGAGCCGGCACGGCCAGAATGACAACGCGCGAAGAGACCGATCACCCAACGCCTGATTACTCAGAGAGCCCCTGGCTCGATCCAGCGGCCAAACCGCTGGTCGAGGTGCGCGGCGTGAGCAAGGCATTTGGCGAAGTGACGGCGGTGGACGACGTCGACCTATCGGTTTATCCAGGCGAACTGTTTGCCATTCTGGGCGGCTCGGGCTGCGGAAAGACGACGCTGCTGCGCATGCTGGCGGGATTCGAGCAACCCACGGCCGGGCAGATATTGATAGACGGCATTGACGTGACAACCGCTCCACCCTACGAGCGCCCGGTGAACATGATGTTCCAGTCCTACGCGCTGTTCCCGCATATGACGGTCGAGCAGAACGTCGCCTACGGGCTGAAGAAGGATCGGGTCCCGACCGGAGAAATTCGGGATCGCGTCGCGGAGATGCTGAAGATGGTTCGGATCGACGGGCTGGCCCGCCGCAAACCGGACCGATTGTCGGGTGGCGAGCGGCAACGCGTCGCGCTGGCTCGCGCGCTGGTCAAACGTCCCAAGGTGCTGTTGCTGGACGAACCGCTCGCCGCGCTGGATAAGAAGCTCCGCGAGCACACGCAGTTCGAGCTGATGAGCCTGCAGTATCAGCTTGGCACCACTTTCATCGTCGTCACGCATGACCAGGAAGAGGCCATGACATTGGCCTCGCGGATTGTCGTGATGAACGGGGGCCGCTTCGAGCAGGTCGGCACGCCGGCGGAGGTCTACGAGTATCCGGCGAACCGGTTCGTCGCAGATTTCATCGGCAATATTAATCTGTTCGAAGCGACCGTCGTCGGTTCTTCGGCCGGTCGCGCGCGGCTGGCGTGCGAGCCGCTCGGAGCGGAGATCGAAGCCGTCTGCGCACAGCCGCCCGCGGCCGGTGCTCGACACTGGGTGGCCACACGGCCGGAGAAGATCTTCATCAGCAAGGAGCGGCCGGCGGAGAGTAGCCGAAACGTACTGCGCGGCGTGGTGCTGGACCTGGGCTACTTCGGCAACCTGTCCGTCTATCGGGTGCAGCTGGGAAACGGGACCGTTTTGCAGGTCAGCGCGCAGAATCGGCGGCGCTCGGCCGCGCGCACCGTTGAATGGGATGACGAGGTATTCGTCTCCTGGGACGTCGCGAGTACGATCTTGCTCACGGAATGAAGCACCATCCAGCAAAGACGGTCGATGCCCGGCGACGCTGGATTCGCTGGGCCCTGGTCACGCCCTATCTGTGGCTGCTGGTGTTCTTCCTGGCACCTTTTGCGATCATCCTGAAGATCAGTTTCGCCGACCCACTGGTTGCGCAGCCGCCGTTCACCGATCTGCTGGATTGGTCAGCAACGGGGCTCGAGCGCATTCAGGCGACGCTCGATAACTACGCGTTTCTGTTCCAGGATCGCTTCTACGGGGTTATCTATCTCAGCTCGGTGAAGATGGCCGCGATTGGCACGCTGCTGTGCCTGCTGCTCGGCTACCCGATGGCCTACTTCATCGCCCGCCAGCGCGCCCCCTGGCGAAACCTGCTGCTGCTCGCGGTGATCCTGCCGTTCTGGATCTCCTTCCTGCTGCGCGTCTATGCCTGGATCGGGCTCTTGAACACGCGGGGCGTGATCAACCATGTGCTTCTCACCGTGGGCCTCATCGATACGCCGCTGCCGCTGATCTATAACGACTTCGCGGTCTATCTCGGCATCGTGTATTCGTACCTGCCCTTCATGATCCTGCCGCTCTATGCCAACCTTGAGCGACTGGATTTGAGCCTGCATGATGCAGCCGCCGACCTCGGCGCGCGACGCTTGCAGGTCTTTCTCGACGTGACGCTGCCCCTTTCGGTACCGGGCATCGTCGCGGGTTGCCTGCTGGTCTTCATTCCCGCGATTGGCGAATTCGTCATTCCAGCGTTGCTCGGTGGTGCGGATACGCTGATGATCGGCCGCGTGCTCTGGGACGAGTTCTTCATCAACCGTGACTGGCCCGTCGCGTCGGCGGTGTCCGTCGTGCTGCTGCTGATTCTGATCCTGCCCCTCCTCTGGTTTCAGCACATGCAGGCTCGTGAGAGCGAGGCGGGACCGTGAGGCAGCGGGCTGGGTTCCTGCTCAGTATCGCCGCCTTCGGCTATGCATTTCTGTACGTGCCGATCATCTCGGTCATGGTGTATTCATTCAATGACTCGAGACTGGTCACGCTCTGGGGCGGGTTCTCGCTGCGCTGGTACCGGGAGCTGATCCAGAGCGAAGACGTCTTATCGGCGGCGCTGCTCAGCCTGCAGATTGCAGTGGTCAGCGCCACCGCCGCGACCGTGTTCGGCACGCTGATCGGGGTGGCTATGGACCGGCTTGGCCAGTTCCGGGGCCGCCTCCTGCTCGCGGGCATGATCACGTCCCCGCTGGTCATGCCCGAGATCATCACCGGCATCTCCCTGCTGTTCCTGTTCATCACGCTGGCCGACTGGCTGGGCTGGCCGGCGACCCGGGGCGCCAATACCATCACGATTGCGCATATCACGTTCTCGATGGCCTATGTGGCCGTGATCGTACGCTCGCGGCTGAGCGGCAGCGGGCAGGAGCTGGAAGATGCGGCGATGGACCTGGGCGGCCGGCCGCTGCAGGTATTTTTCGACATCACGCTGCCCATGCTGGCTCCCGCGATGGTGGCCGGCTGGCTGCTCGCATTTACGCTGTCGCTGGATGACCTGGTCATCGCGAGCTTCGTGTCGGGGCCTGGCTCGACGACCCTGCCCATGCTGATCTTCTCGAAAGTGCGGCTGGGCGTGACGCCCGACATCAATGCACTGGCAACTGTGATCATCGTTCTGGTGTCGATCGGCGTGATCACCGCCGGCGTGCTGATCCGCCGCCAGGCGCGGCGCGGCGGAGTCACCGCATGACGACGACCACCCTGAGGATGCCTATGCCGCTAGGGCTGTGCGTGCTGGCCTTGGGAATCGCTGGCTGTGGTCGAGAGCCGGCGCCTGCGCAGCCGGCCGACATCGTGTTTCACAATGGCGGCATTTACACGGTCGATGCGGAACGCAGCTGGGCTGAAGCCGCCGCGGTGCGCGCCGGCGAGATTATCGCCGTTGGAACAAGCGCGCAGATGGAAGGCCTCATCGGCCCGGACACGCGGGTCATCGATCTGACCGGGCAAATGGCGTTGCCCGGCTTCCATGACGCGCATCTTCATGCGCTGGAGGGTGGTCATGCGCTGGTGGGGTGCTCGCTGGCGGGCGCCACCGAGCCGTATGTGTTTACCGCTGAGGACACCCTTAACTTCATTCGTGACTGCGCCGCGAAAAGCGCCGACGAATGGCTGGTCGTGTTCAATTTCGATCTGCCGCTTTTCCCTCCCGAAGGACCGCATAAATCGCTGCTGGACGAGATCGAACCCGACCGTCCCGTTTACGTGTCGGGCTGGGATGGCCACACCGCGTGGGTCAATTCCAAGGCGCTGGAACTCGCCGGTATCACGGCGGACACGCCCGACCCGCCACTCGGCGTCATCGAGCGCGATCAAGCCACCGGGGAGCCGACCGGCACTTTGCGCGAGACGGCCATGGATCTGGTTGAGCGAATCATGCCAACGCCGACGCCGGAGCAGGATGTGGCCGCGCTGCAAGCAGCGCTCAGCGCGATGCACGAGGTCGGCGTGACCTCGTATATCAACATCGAGTACACGGGCGCGGACTGGCAAGCGCATCGCAGCCTGGACCAGGCCGGCCGGCTCAAGGCGCGGGTTTTGAGCTCACTGACCTACGGTGTCATGTCCACCTATCCGCCAGAAACCTTTGATGCCATCCTGCGAGAACGACTGGCGTACACGTCCGACCGCCTCGCCTTTGGCTCGGTGAAGCTTTTCCTCGATGGAGTGCTGGAGGGTGAAACGGCGGCGCTGCTCGAGCCATACGAGGGCATGGGTGATCATCGTGGCGAGCTGAATTTCCAGCCCGATGAGCTGGCTGCGCTCGCGACGCGCTTTGACGCCGAGGGTCTGGCGCTGCACCTGCATGCGATCGGCGACCGTGCGGCACGAGCCGGTCTCGACGCGATCGAAGTCGCTCGCGAGCGAAACGGGAAGACCGGCAACCGGCATCACATCGTCCATCTGCAGCTGGTTCATCCGGACGATATTACGCGCTTCGCCGAACTCGGCGTCGCCGCGAATTTCCAGGCGCACTGGGCCTACCCGGACAGTTGGATCAGGGAGCTCAATCTGCCGGTCGTCGGCCAGCCGAGAGTCGATCGGATGTATCCGATCGGCAGCATTCATCGCGCCGGCGGGCGCATCGTTGGCGGCAGCGACTGGGACACGTCTTCGATCGACCCGCTGGATGCCATCGAGGCCGCGGTCCGGCGCGAGGATCCCTGGGACCTGGATCCCGGCGTGCTCAACGCCGCCGAGCGCGTGGACCTGGCGACGATAATCGACGCGTACACGATCGAAGCGGCATGGCTGATGAGTCATGATCACCAGGCCGGCTCGATCGAAGTCGGTAAGCGAGCCGACATCGTCGTACTCGACCGCAACCTGTTCGAGATTCCACCCGCGCAGATCAACGAGGCGCGCGTGCTCATGACGATCTTTGACGGCGAGGTCGTGTACGAGATGCCCGTGAGCCCAGCAGAGGAAGACTGACATGAACGACCAGGAGATCGCGCGGCTGCTCGACACACAACCGGCTGGCTGCTCCCTGCAGCAGGCGTTCTATCGTGATCCTGATATCTATGAGCGGGAAATGCAGCGTATCGCGCTGAAATCCTGGCTCTACGCCGGCCACGTCAGCGAAGTCGCGGCGGTCGGCGATTATCTGTTGTTCGACATCGCCGGCGAATCGGTCATTGTGGCGCGTTGCGCTGATGACCAGTTGACCGCGCTGATTAACGTGTGCCGCCACCGCGGATCGCGGATCTGCAATGAAACCCGCGGACACTCGCGACGCCTGACCTGCCCTTACCACGGATGGACCTACGGCCTGGATGGCCGTCTGATTGCCGCGGCTCAGATGCCCGATACATTCGATCGTTCGGACTACGCGCTAAAGACGCTTGCTGTCGAGGTGTTTCACGGCATGATCTTCGTCAACTTTGACGATGATCCGCAATCATTTAGCGCGATCAGATCTGATCTGGATGACGCGCTGCGACCCTACGGCCTCGACCGCGCGCGTGTCGCTCACAGCCAGAGCTATCCGATCGATGCGAACTGGAAGCTGACCGTCGAGAATTACTGCGAGTGTTATCACTGCGCCCCCGCCCATCCTGAGTATTCGGACGCACATTCGCGAGCGATTCCCGAAGAGCAGTTCAAGGACGAGCTCGCCCGAGTTATGGCAAGGGCTGAGTCCGTCGGCCTCACGCGCCACGCCATTCGAAAATCCTGGCTCGATGCGGGTGCCCTGGGCGTTGACCGCGGCTTCGAGCGGTATTCACTGCTGAAGGGCCACGTGACCGGCAGCCGTGACGGCAAGCCTGTCGCACCGCTGTTGGGAGAGATCACCGATTACGACGGTGGCACGACCGATCTGCACATCGGGCCGCTTTTATTCGGGCTGCTGTACTGCGATCACGCGGTGCTGTACCGCTTCGTCCCGCTTGCCGTGAACAAGACCGAGTGCCAGATCGTCTGGCTCGTGAATGACTCGGCCGAAGAGGGTAAGGATTACGAACGCGAGGCGCTGACCTGGCTATGGGACGTCACGACGATCGCTGACAAGACGATCATCGAGCGCAATCAGGAAGGCGTGAATTCCCGGTTCTACGCACCCGGGCCGTTCTCGACGATGGAGAGCTTCACGGCGCGATTCGTAAAATGGTACCTCGAGGCGATGGGTCCGCCGCTCTAGGCTGCCGATGATCCCAACCCTGTCCGAATCTCCTCACGCCACTCCGCCACGTTCATCTCAATTGCAGCGAACCCACCAATCCAGAGCAGCTCATCCCAGGTGAACAGCCAGTGGCCCTTGAACGCCCAGTAGCCGGCGGCAAGAAACAGTATCCCGTAAAGCGCCACCTTGACTGCGTTACTGCCCGCAATCAGCGCGCCGGTCGCAATGCCTCTCTCCTGAATCCGCACGCTGAACTCCAGCACGAACATGATCGCGAGCCAGGTGCTGGCCTCGACGAGATCCACCCATGCCAGGCGCCATTCGCCGGCCAGCCCGACCCGATCCGTGACGACGTCACCCTGCACCAGGCGATACCATTCGGTGCCGCTGCCCAAACGTGCGCAGTTGCTGGCATCGATTAGCGTGTAATCCAGGTTTGTCAGGAAGGAAACCCCGGCGCCGGCCAGCTGGCAGAGGTCGGTCACGTTTGCCATCAGCTCCGCCTGATTCAAGTCGAGCAGATTATTCCCGTAGGCATAAATCGTGTGACCTAGAAACACGTAGCAGACGAGACGCGTGCCCTGCACGGTCCATTTGACCCAGCCGCGGAAGACCTCATCGGACAGCACGTAGGTCTCGAGCTCAAAGAGGAACAGCAGCACGAACCAGCCGAGCTCGTCGATCGTGGTCGCATATGCCTGCGCCTGGCGGACGAGAGTAGCCCCTTCTGGTACCGAGAATTGAGCTGCCGTCCAGTCGTCGCGAATATATAGCGCAAAGTTAACGAGCAGGAGTGTGTAGACGGTCCACTTGATGACCTGCTGGATGGCGTCCCATCGGACTCTCAAAGCAGATCCCGTAACCGGTAATAGATCATCCCAAGTGCCACCAGCTGGTTGCNNTCGAACACATCCAGGGTCTCCAGCGTGCCGGCAATCGCGTCCGCCATGATTTCGCCGGCCACATGGGTGAAGTTAACACCGTGACCCGAGTACCCCTGCGCGTAATAGACGTTCGGCCGGATTCTGCCCAGCAGCGGCACCCTGTTGATCACGATACCGATCTTGCCGCCCCACTCGTAGTCGAT
>JABAOE010011412.1_pt1 | contig 14832 bp, 18 predicted proteins | sample 7062141 | NCBI WGS metagenome assembly JABAOE01 (sample SAMN14538627, study PRJNA623070) | marine sediment metagenome | biome: marine biome [ENVO:00000428]; feature: marine pelagic biome [ENVO:01000023]; material: deep marine sediment [ENVO:00002113] | place: India: Gulf of Khambhat ... | reverse complement strand
CAGGGCCGCGCCCATGACGGAAATCGGCGTCAGAATCGCTGTAGCCAGAATGACATAAGAAAGCTGGCTTACCGTCGAATAGGCCAACCGGCGTTTAAGATTGTCTTGCCGCAGAGCAACCAGTGAAGCGGTGATGACGGTAAACCCGGCGACAAGGGTCAGCCAATCGCCGGCGCCGGTTTCAACCAGCAAATCGACGCCAAAAATATAGACGATGACCTTGACCACGGTGAAAACGCCGGCCTTGACCACCGCGACTGCATGCAGCAGTGCCGAAACCGGTGTCGGCGCAACCATGGCGGCCGGCAGCCAGTAGTGCATCGGCATCACTGCAGCCTTGCCGATACCGAAAATGTAGAGTGCCAGAAGGAGCGTGAGCGCCGTGCCGCCGAGCTTGCCGGTCAGAATACCGCCAGGCATGAAATCGAGCGTTCCGGCGATGACTCCCGTCCAGATGATCGCCGGCAGCAACAAAACCATCGAGGTTCCAAGCAGCATCAGCAGGTAGACCCGGCCGGCGGATATGGCTTCGGCATTGGCCTTGTGCGCGACCAGCGGATAGGTCGACAGGGTCAGGATCTCGTAAAACAGGAACAGCGTGAACAGATTGCCGGCAAAAGAGACGCCAATGGCACCGTTAATTGCAATGGCGAAACAAACATAAAACGGCGTTTGCCGCGGCTCGTTGTTGCCGCGCATATAACCGATCGAATAGATCGAATTGACGATCCACAGGCCCGACGCGACGATGGCAAAGACCATGCCCAGCGGCTCGACGGAAAAGCCGAGTTCGACACCGACGAAAATTTCAAACGAGCCAGTACGTGGCTCCGCCCCCGAAAGCACCGCGGCAAGCAAGCCAATAACCGTCACAAACAGCACCAGGCTTGTCACCAGGGTTACAGCTTCGCGCAGATTCGGGCTTTGGCCGGTCAAGGCGATCAGGCCGGCGCCGACGACAGGCAGCAGTAACGCCAGAACGATCAGGAAATCAGCGTTCATCGCATCCCTGCCAAAAGGACTTCGGCGGCGCGCGCGGCGACGCCGGCCGTCAGGTCAGTGTCAAAACCGAGATAGATGATCGCCGCCGTCAGGACCCACATGGAGACCTGCATTTCAAGCGGCGGTTCGCGGGCAGCTTCGATCGTCGCGGTGGGATTGCGGAACCAAGCGACCTCGATGACCCGACCGACATAGACGACGGCAATGAGAGAACTGATGACGATCACGGCGGCGAGCCACCACCAGCCCTGTTCCAGCGCGGCGGCGATCAGGTAATACTTGGAGACGAAGCCGACCGTGCCGGGCACGCCGATCAGGCCGAGGCCGGCGATGACAAAGGCACTCATGGTGAGCGGCATGCGCCGGCCGATGCCGGCAATGTCCTCTACCGTGACTGCGCCGGTGCGGAACACCACACAGCCGATCGCCATGAACAGCACGGCCTTCATCACCGCGTGGTTGAAGATATGAACCATGCCGCCGGTCAATCCGGTCTGGGTGGCGATCGCGATGCCGAGAGTGATGTAGCCGATCTGGGCGACCGATGAGTAGGCCACCATCCGTTTCACGTTGGCCTGAAAAACGGCAACCACGGAAGCGACGAGCATCGCGGCCACAGAAAGGCCAACGAGAATCTCCGTTACCGGCAGGCTGACGAAGACGAAGGCGACACCAAAGATGGAAAACAGGTATCTCAGCAGCAGGTAAATGGCGACCTTCGTCGCCGTGGAGGCAAGGAAGGCGGTGACGACGGAGGGCGCGAAGGCATAAGCGTTCGGCAGCCATAAATGGACCGGGAACAGGGCTACTTTCAGGCTGATGCCGACGGTGATAAAGGCGAGCGCTGCCAAAAGTGGACGGAGGTTGTCGATGTCAGCTATTCGACCGGTAATATCGACCAGGTTGAGCGAGCCGGTCATAACATAAAGCAGGCCGACGCCGATGACGTAGAATGTCGCGCCGATCGTTCCGACGATGAGATACTGATAGGCTGACAGGATCGCCCGGCGGTCGCGGCCGAGAGCGATCAGCACATAGGTTGAGAGCGAGGAGACTTCCAGAAAGACGAAGGCGTTGAAGGCGTCGCCGGTGATGGCGATGCCAAGCAGGCCGGCCATGCACAACAGGTACATGGTGTAGAACCAGGCCTGGCGCTGAGGGGCGATTTCGGAGGCAACGCTTCTGGGCGCGTAGGAGATGACCAGCGCGCCCATGACGGAGACAAGGACCAGAATAAAGGCGCTGGCCAGGTCGACCCGATATTCGATGCCCAGCGGCGGCGTCCAGCCGCCGAGTGCATAGGAGATGACGCCGTCGGCCAGCACCTGCCTTAACAGCGCAAAGGCGATCACCGGCATCGTCCAGCTTGTGACAAAAGCGATCAGCCAGGCAGCCGGACCACGGCGCACAAGGGCGGCCAGCACGGCGCCGAGCAGCGGCAAAACGACCTGCAGCGCCGGCAGATTGGACGAAATCATTTGTCCTCGTCCTCGGCGGCGAAAATCTCGTCTTCCTCGATCGTGCCGTATTCCTCGTTGATGCGCAGGACGAGCGCCAGGCCAAGCGCCAGCGTCGCTACACCGACGACGATCGCCGTCAGAATCAGGACATGCGGCAGCGGATTGGAGTAGATTTGAAAGTTTTCGTCGAGGATCGGCGGCGTGCCGCCGAGGATCTTGCCGGGCGAGAGATAGAGCAGGTAGACCGATGTCTGGAACAGCATCAGGCCGACCAGTTTCTTGATCATGTTGCCGCGCGCAACGACGACATAAAGCCCCGAAATCATCAGGAAAATGATGACGAAATAGTTGAATCTGTCGATGAACTCGCCAAGTACGGTCATTTTCGGTCGCGCCCCGCCACGGCGTAGAAAATCGCGATCATCGTGCCGGAGACGGTGATCAGTACGCCGAACTCGACCAGGAATACGCCCCATTCCTGGCCATGAATCTGGTCCTGCGCCAGACGGCTGTAGTTGAGATATTCCAATCCGGTCATCATGGCGACGACGCCAACGCCGGCAAAGACCAGCACGCCAAGCGGCACCATGGTCTCAACGACGACCGGCGGCACAATGCGCATGGTCCGGTCGAGGCCGAATATAATGGCATGCAGGAATACGGCGGCGGCAACGATGACGCCGGCTTGAAAGCCGCCGCCTGGACCGAAGTCACCGTGGAACTGTACATAAAGCCCGAATATCAGGATGAACGGCAGAACAAATTTCGTCACAACCCGCAGGATGGCATCAAGGCGCATGACCGGTGCTTCCTATCTGTCCGTTCCGGCGCCGCGCAGACGCTTCAAGAGCAGCAGAACGCCAATTCCGGCGGTGAAAATGACCGTGGTTTCGCCAAGTGTATCGAAGCCCCGGTAACTGGCCAGAACCGATGTGACGACATTGGGAATGCCGGTCTGCGGGAGAGAGCCGGCCAGATATTCCGGTCGGATATGGGTATTGACCGGTGTGTCGGCCGCGCCGAAGGGCGGCAGGTCGAAAGTGCCGTAAATCAGCACCGCACCGGTGACGATCGACACGAACAGCGGCAGGAGTGGCGAGTGGCTCGGCCCGCTTTCCTCCGTCTTGGTCAGGTAAAGAACGCCAAGCATAAGAACGGTGGAAATTCCAGCACCGACCGAGGCCTCTGTCATGGCAACGTCCACGGCATCCAGCACGATCATCACGCTGGCCATCAGAAAACTGTAAATGCCGCTCAATATGACGATGGCGAACAGGTTTCTAAGCCTGACGATGCCGATCGTCACGATCGCCAGCAGGCTCAACAGTACCATGTTGATCAGCGCTTCGATGGTCCTGCTCCCTTCTTCACCGGCTTCGGCCTTTTCGCCGATCGTTTTGCGGACGCCGTCTTTGCCGGCTTCAGCGAAGATCTTGGAGCGACTATTGCCGGATCGCCCTCCACAAGTTTGCCGGAGCGGCCGGCGACAAGCGGATAAAGCTTGTCATGCAAAGCCGCCTGCGCCAGCGCATGCGTTGCGACAGGGCCGGCGAGCAGGATGACCAGCAGGATCAGAAAAAGCTTGACGGTGACAAGTGTCGGGCCCGCCTGCAGCGCCATGCCGGCAACGAGAAGGCCCACACCCAGCGTGTCGCCGACGGATACCGCGTGCATTCTGGTAAAGACATCGGGCATCCGGTTCAGGCCGATGGCGCCAACGAGAAAGAAGAAGCCGCCGGCAACAAGCAGCAGCCAGCTTATGAGATCGGTGAAAAAACCGACGCTCAAGACTCCCCCTCCTCTTCACCGCCATGGCCGAGCGAGCCGTAGCGGAAAAACTTCAGGACGGCGAGCGTGCCGATAACATTCAATAGAGCGTAGAGAAGACCGATATCGAGAAACTCCGGCCGGCCGGTCATAAAGCCGAACAGCGCGAGCAGCAGAATCGCCGCCGTTCCAACCGAATTGGCGGCAAGGAGGCGGTCAAATACCGTTGGTCCCTTCAGAGCCCGCGCGACCGTCAGGATCAAGGCGGCGAGAACCGCCAAAATAGCTGCAACAAACATCAGGCCGGGCCCTGCTCAAACCAGGTTACGCGGCGATCCATTTCGCCTTCAGCCAGACTTTCAGCCGCATCCCTGGACAGAGCATGGACCAATATCTCCTTTTCGCCATTGTTTATCTCAACGGAAATCGTGCCCGGCGTAAGGGTAATGGAATTGGCGTAAGATACTAATCCCGTTGAAGTTTTTTGCGATGCCCTGGTCCGCATCAGGGTCGGCGAGATCGGCAGCTTCGGGTCGAGGATAAGGCGGCTGACATTGACGGCTGACTTGGCGATCTCCTTTACGAGCCAAGGCCAGTAGACGAGGCCGCGCGGAACGAGCCCAACCGGATGGCCCTCTTCGTCGGCATAGCCCATCCGCAGACCGAATATGGTGACCGCAACCGCGGAAACCGCGCCCGATGCCACAAGCCACGGCTTGGCCTGGCCGGACAAAAGCAGCCAGTAGACAAACATCGCCAAGGCGATCGAAGCCAAACGTATTGTCTGCCCCATTGCTGTTTCCTGTCCGCCTTCTTCGGAGGCCGTCCCGTCAGGCGCCCGATGGACGCCCCGCCGCGGCATACATGGACAAAACCTTTGCCCCGATCAACCGGTGGTCGGACCCGCGGTCAATTTTTTTCCACGTCCATTGAAAGGCGCCAATCGTCGGAACGGAGGCGAATTCATCGGTTGCCTTCGGGATGTCGGGTTCCTACGTTTCTGGAAAAGTATGGGATTTGCGATGGATGAGTCAGACCGCAAACCGGCGGTAAACAAGACCGATGCAGAGTGGCGCGCGCAATTGACGCCGGAACAATATCACGTGATGCGCAGGCATGGCACGGAACGACCATTCAGCCATCCCTATAACAGCGAAAAGGTTGCCGGCATCTATCGCTGCGCGGGCTGCGGCGCTGCGCTGTTCAGCTCTGAGGCGAAGTTCGATTCCGGGACCGGCTGGCCGAGCTACTTTCAGCCGATCGATGCCGATGCGGTCAGCGAGCATGTCGACCGCGGTCTTTTCATGACGCGAACAGAAATCCGCTGCGCTCGCTGCGAGGCGCATCTCGGTCACGTTTTCCCGGACGGCCCGCAGCCGACGGGACTGCGCTATTGTATGAACGGCGTGGCGCTCGACCTTGAGAGCAAAAGCGAAACCAGCGACCGCTGAACGCGTATCTCCGGAGAGATCGATGAAACCACCTGTGGCGACCAGGCGACCGGTCGAGACGATCCATCACGGCCATAGCCGCCGTGATGATTATTCGTGGCTCAGGGCCGACAACTGGCAGGAGGTGATGCGCGATCCAGACGCGCTTGCGCCGGATATTGTCAGCTATCTGCAGGCGGAAAACACTTATTTCGAAAGCCAGATGAGCGACACGGAGGCGTTGCGGGAAACGCTTTTTGCCGAAATGCGCGGTCGCATCAAGGAGGACGATTCCACTGTTCCCTCCCCAGACGGCGAGTGGGCCTACGCTATCCGTTACGTGGAAGACGGACAACATCCGCTATTCGTTCGCCAGCGGCGGACGGGCGGCGATGAGATTGTGTTATTGGACGGCAATGCGCTGGCGGAGGGCAAGAGCTATTTCCTGCTGGCCGGGGCCAGCCATTCTCCCGATCACCGCCTCGTTGCCTGGGCTAGCGACGAGGCGGGGTCGGAATATTATACGCTGAAGTTTCGCGACGCGGCGAGCGGCACCGATCTCGCCGAGACGATCGCCGATACCGGCGGCGGCGGCGTCTGGTCAGCCGACAGCCGGCATGTCTTCTATGTCCGGCTCGACGAAAATCACCGGCCGTCAAAGGTGTATCGGCATGAAATGGGCAGTGACGCAGCCGACGATGTGTTGGTCTACGAGGAAGCCGATCCGGGATTTTTCGTCGGGCTCGGCAAGACCCAGTCGGGCCGCTTCATCGCCATCAGCAGCCATGACCACGAAACGTCTGAGGTCTGGCTGATCGCTGCCGACGATCCGACCGCCGAGCCGCGCCTGGTGGCCAAGCGGCAAAGGGGCGTTGAATATTCCCTCGATGAGGCGGAGGGCACGCTTTATATCCTGACCAATGCCGACGACGCCAAGGACTTCAAAATCGTCACGGCGCCGGCGAAGGCGCCGGGCCGTGAAAACTGGCGCGCCCTTGTCGGCCATGAACAGGGCAGGCTTATTCTCCAAGCAACGAGTTACGCCGATCACCTGGTGCGGCTGGAGCGGCTGAACGGCCTGCCGCGTATCGTCGTCAGACGATTGAAAGACGGCGCGGAGCACCGGATCGCCTTTGACGAGGAAGCCTATTCGCTGGGGGTCACGAGTGGCTATGAGTTCAAGACGACGACCTTGCGTTTTACCTATTCGTCGATGACCACGCCATCGCGGGTCTTCGATTACGACATGGAGAGCCGCACGCGGGTGTTGCGAAAGGAACAAGAGGTGCCGTCGGGCCATGATCCGGCACGCTATGTGACCCGACGGATCATGGCACCGGCGCCGGACGGCGAATACGTGCCGGTGACGCTGCTCCACCATGTCGACACGCCGCTGGACGGATCGGCGCCCTGCCTGCTTTACGGCTACGGCGCCTATGGCATCGCCATTCCGGCGGCGTTTTCGGTGACGCGGCTTTCGCTGGTCGATCGCGGGTTTGTCTATGCCATCGCCCATATTCGCGGCGGCAAGGACAAGGGCTATGGCTGGTACGAGGCCGGCAAGCGGCAACATAAGATCAACACCTTCACCGATTTCATTGCCGCAGGTGAACATCTGATTGACCTGGGCGTTACGGCACGGGGCCGGATCGTTGCGGAGGGGGGCTCGGCGGGCGGCATGCTGATGGGTGCGGTCGCCAATATGGCGCCTGATCTGTTTGCCGGCATCGTCGCCGTCGTGCCGTTCGTGGATGTCCTCAACACCATGCTCGACGACACGCTGCCGTTGACGCCGCCGGAATGGCCCGAATGGGGAAATCCGGTGGAAAGCGAGGCTGATTACCGGACGATTCTTGCCTATTCGCCCTATGACAATGTCGCCGACAAGGCCTATCCGCCGATCCTTGCCATGGCCGGCCTGACCGACCCGCGCGTTACCTATTGGGAGCCGGCCAAATGGGTGGCGCGACTCAGGACCTCCAAGACCGACAGCAATCTGCTGCTGTTGAGAACCAATATGGATGCCGGACACGGCGGCGCTTCGGGCCGATTCGATTCGTTGAAGGAAACCGCCATCGAACAGGCCTTCGCCCTGAAGGTGACCGGCTTGACGCAGGCAACCCCGCTGCCATCGGCATAAGCATGCGCGGGTGGCTGGACTCAATTGCGTATCCAGAGCGCGCAAACCGGTTTCGCCATGTGGTTGCCCGTTCCGGCAAGACTGCTAAAACACGGTGACGGGATCATGTGAGCCCGAGCCGGACACCGACTCGGCGGCGGCTTCACAGCCAAAGTTCAATGACGGGAGATTTTCATGGCCTTTACCTTGCCCGACCTGCCCTACGCCTATGACGCGCTTGCCCCGCATATGTCGGCGGAGACTCTGGAATTCCATCACGACAAGCATCACAACGCCTATCTGGTGGCGATGAGCGGCATGATCGAAGGCACCGACTATGCCGCGATGAGCCTGGAAGATATTGTCAGGAAAAGCTTTTCGGAAAACTCCAAGCTCTTCAACCAGGCCGGCCAGTTCTACAACCATGTCCATTTCTGGAAATGGATGTCGCCGGAGGGCGGCGGCCGGAAGCTGCCGGGAAAGCTTGCCGAGCAGATCAATGCCGATCTCGGCTCGTTCGACGAATTCCGCAACGCCTTCATTCAGGCCGGCGTCAGCCAGTTCGGCTCCGGCTGGTCCTGGCTGGCGATGAGCAACGGCAAGCTGACGGTGATGNNATGGCGAAAATCCGCTGGTTCACGGGGCCGTGCCCCTGCTCGGCGTCGATGTCTGGGAACACGCCTATTATATCGACTACCGCAATGCCCGGCCGAAATATCTGGAGACCTGGTTCGACCATCTGGTCGATTGGGACTACGTCGTCGAGCTCTACGAAGCGGCGAGCTAAGAATCCCCGTTCAGATGAGAAAAGCCCCGGCCCTTGCGCCGGGGCACTTGTTCTTGACTCGGTATCGGATCGGCGAGCCGTCTGTTCAACTGGCCTGCAATACTGCGGCGGCAAAAGACGGCAGAACGTGCCGCAGCATCGCCATAATCGTCACCTCATCATGCCGGCAGCTTGCCGGTGTCGCCGGCAAACTCGCTGCCGAATGTGCCGCAATCGGTAAACGCTGTGTTCAAGAGGTCTGAACTTCTGATTTGATCGCAGCGTGTTTCAATCCAACCCTCAGATTCTGAAAAGATGGAGGACCCCGTGCTTCGTAACCTGTCCTTTTGCCTTGCCTTGGCCGTTGGCGGTGTTTCTGCGACGGCGATCGCTGCCAGCGATCCGATCCTGGTGCGTCAGAAAATCATGAAATCGGTTGGCGGCGCGGCCGGTGCGTCGGCCGGAATGATGAAAGGCGAAATCGCGTTTGACCCGAAGGTCGCCAATCTTGCCCTTCGCACACTGAACGCGGCAGCCTATTCCTACGGCAACTATTTTCCCGAAGGGTCGCAGAGCGGTATGGAGACACGGGCAAGCCCGAAGATCTGGCAGGACATGGCCGGCTTCGAAGCCCGGCTCGCCAAGTTTCAACAGGATACAGATGCGGCGGCAGCGGCCGAGCCGAAGGAGCTTGAAGCCTTCAAAGCTGTGATGGGCCCCGTCCTGCAGAACTGCAAAGCTTGCCACGAAGCTTATCGCGTCGAGCGGAACTGAGCGGCGATGATCGCTCGCCTTGCCGCGGCGATTGCCACACTGGCAATCGTTGCGGCGGCGCTTTTCTGGCTCTTCACCCTGCCACGGCCGCTTGCCGCGGCTGCGCTTCCCGATCACACCGGCGATCCGGTCAACGGCGAGCTCATATTCTGGGCCGGCGGTTGCGCATCCTGCCATGCCGCTGCCGGCGCCAAGGGCGACGATAAGCTGAAACTCGGCGGTGGGCGGGCGCTGAATACGCCGTTTGGCGTCTTTCGCGCTTCCAACATATCCCCCGATCCGGATACCGGCATCGGCAACTGGTCGGTGCTCGACCTCGTCAACGCCATGCAACGCGGCGTCGCACCGGACGGCCGGCATTACTACCCGGCTTTTCCCTATGCCTCCTATGTGCGCATGAACGTCACGGACATCATCGATCTGAAGGCCTTTCTCGACACCTTGCCGGCGGTCCGCAATGCGGTTGCCGATCATGATCTCGACTTTCCGTTCAATATCCGCCGCGGGCTCGGCGTGTGGAAGTTGGTCTATCTCCGTGACACTGCGATCGTTGAACGGACAGGCAATGATGCGGCCGATGCACTTGTGGAGCGCGGCCGCTATCTGGTGGAAGGTCCGGGCCATTGCGGGGAGTGTCATACGCCCCGCAATTTTGCCGGCGGCGTGCGAGATTCGGCCTGGCTCTCCGGTGCGCCAAATCCGGATGGCAAGGGCTTCGTCCCCAACATCACGCCGCATGGCCAGGGACTAGCGGCCTGGTCGGCGGAGGATATCGCCTATTATCTGGAGAGCGGCTTCACCCCGCAATTCGATTCCGTCGGAGGCTCCATGGTGGCGGTACAGGAAAACATAGCGCGGCTCGCCGCAGACGATCGTGCGGCGATCGCCGCCTATCTGAAAACCGTACCGGCCCGACCGAACGGCTACATAAAAACAGATGCGGCAAAATAGTCGGTCAGCGAAGTTCCCAGTTCGGCACCGGACGGTGGCAACGCGTGGCAATCGACGGGCCACCTCGCAGAGCTGACAACGACCGGCCCTGCCAGATGCGGCAGGCGCGTTCCGACAAAAAACAACCGCTGTCGAAATAGGAATGAAACCGTCTCCGGTTTGAATAGATGTCGCGTTGTTTTCCGGCGAACTCGCCATGCCAGACCGCGCCGATGCCGTATCGATCGACAAGTGTGCGGCAATCTCCCGACGGCGGCCGCCCCTGGTAGGGATCGTTGGTCAGGATGTGTTTGATAACGCTTGTGAACTGGGCGTTGGATGTGCCCGTTAAAAAGCCGGTTACAAGAAGCGCGGCTGCGATTGTCAGCATTTGCCTCGACCGCATCGGAGCCTCCCTTGCAGTTGAGCCCCCCTTACAAATGGGTCGGGACGCGCGGCCTGCCACTCACAAATGATCGCGGAACCGTTGCAGTGCGTGAGTGTGTCCTAGGAGTGGGCCCAGGCCCAATAAAGGTCGCGGGCCTTCTTCAGAATTGGACCCGGCTGCATGTCTCGATCATCAAGTCGGGTGATCGGCACGACCTTGGAATAATTGCCGGTTGAGAACAGTTCGTCGGCATCGAGACACTCTTCGACCTTGAGTGTCGTTTCGCAAACCTCGACGCCGGCATCGCGCAGCAATGCGATCACCCGCTGGCGGGTGATCCCGTTTAGAAAGGTGCCGTTTGGCTCCGGCGTAAAAACCGTGCCGTCCTTGACCATGAAGATGTTGGATGTTGCCGTTTCGGCGACGTTGCCGAGCATGTCGCGCACCAGCGCATTGTCGAAACCGCGGGATTTGGCTTCCATGATGGCGCGGCCATTGTTGGGATAAAGACAACCGGCCTTGGCGTTGGTCGGCATGCATTCCAGCGTCGGTCGCCGAAATGGCGATACCGTCAAGGTGAAGCCGGCCGGGCCAGGCATAGGCGTCTCATAGATGCACAGGCAGAAGCGGGTGGATTCCGGGTTCGCCGGGACCGACATGAAACCGCCCTCCTCCGCCCAGTACATTGGCCGGATGTAAAGTGCCGCGTCTTCGGCAAACTTTCCGATGCCCTCGTGGGTCAATTTGACAATCTCGTCGACTTCCATTGTTGGTCGCAATCCAAGCGCCAGCGCGGAATCATTGACGCGCTCGCAATGGCGATCGAGGTCCGGGGCCACGCCTTCAAAGGCGCGAGCGCCGTCGAAAACGCAGGAACTGAGCCATGCCGCGTGGGTTCGCGCACCCATAATCGGGGTATTGCCCTGGTACCAATCGCCGTCGACAAATGTCCAAGTCTGGGACCATTCGGTCATCACGCTCTCCGTTGCCTGGCGCTACAGTGATCAAAAAAGGGGAGCTGATAAAGGCAAAAACGCCGGACAGGCATTGCGGCGATTTGCCGGATCGACTTTAGGAGGGTGGACCGGGGCGCATCTTTGCTCCACTTTGCGGGCCGAGCAGGAAATCTGATGTCGAGCGCCATCTTCGTCTTTGATGCCTATGGCACGCTGTTTGACGTTCACGCAGCGGTACGCCGTCATGCGGAGGCCGTCGGCCCCGACGCCGATGCCTTGTCGGCACATTGGCGTGCCAAGCAGCTTGAATATTCCTGGGTGCGCTCGCTAATGGGCAGATATCTGGATTTCTGGACGCTGACAGAGCAAGCGCTTGATCACGCCTATGCGTCGTTTCCGACTGCCGACAGTTCGATGAAGCCGGTATTGCTCGATGCCTACCGCAAGCTGGACTGCTATCCGGAGGTGCCGGACGTTATCAAGTCGCTGAAAGCCCAGGACAAGCAGCTTGCCATTTTGTCCAACGGATCGCCTGACATGCTCGCTTCGGCGGTCTCGGCGGCGGGACTCGACGGCGTCTTCGACGAAGTCTTTTCCGTTGATACGATCGGCGCCTACAAGACCGACGAACGTGTTTACGAGATCGTGACCAACCATTTTCGGGTCTATCCGGAAGCGGTATCGTTCCAGTCGTCGAACCGCTGGGACATTGCCGGCGCGACCGCCTTCGGCTTTCGCACTGTGTGGATCAACCGCGCCGGCTGGGCAGACGAATATGCCGATCTGCCGCCGGCAGCGACTCTGCCCTCATTGAACGGCCTGGCCAGTCTTTAAACAAATCACCGTTCGCCGGGCGATATCCATTTTTCGCCGACAGGCGCGGTATAGGTGGCAAAGCTGTCGAGCAGGCGATCAGGCTCCCGTTCAATGAGCAGCATGTCGCGGTGAATCCGGCGCATGAAGCGTTCGTCGCTTTGATGATCGAGGAAGGCAAAGAGCTTGTCGTAAAAGCCGGCTATGTTGAGGAAGCCGATCGGCTTTGCGTGGTAGCCAAGCTGACCCCAGGTCCAGATCTCGAAAATCTCCTCAAGCGTTCCGGCGCCGCCGGGCAGAGCGATAAAGCCGTCGGACAGATCGGCCATCAGCGCCTTGCGTTCATGCATGGAGCCGACCTTGTGAAACGCGGTCAGACCCTCATGCTCGATTTCGCGCGCAATCAGCGCTCCAGGCATTACTCCGACAACGCTGCCGCCAGCGGCAATGGCAGCATCGGCGAGAGCCCCCATCAGACCGACCTTGGCACCGCCATAGACAAGTGTCAGACCGCGGCCTGCGATCACCGTGGCCAGGGCCCGCGCCGCCGTCAGGTAGGCCTCTTGGGCACCCGGATTGGAGCCACAGAAGACGCAGATGCTTTTCATGCCTGAAAACCGCGCCTTTCCTCACGCCGCCAGTGCTGCAAGAATACGCGCCCAGGAGCGGATCCCTCCCTGGAAGCTGGTCAGATTGTATTTCTCGTTCGGCGAGTGGATGCGATCGTCTTCCAGGCCGAAGCCAACAAGCACCGTATCCATGCCAAGCAGCGTCTTGAACTGCGAGACGACCGGAATTGAGCCGCCCATGCCAATCAGCACCGCCTCGCGGCCCCATTCGCGTGTCAGCGCATTCCGCGTTTTCTCAACCCAAAGGCTGTCTGCCGGCTGAGTGATGGCACGGTCGCCACCATGGGATAGGAACTCGGCGCGGCAGTCGGACGGCAACCGCCGGCGTACAAACTCGCGAAACCCCTGGCGAACGGTTTCGGGATCCTGGTCGCCGACAAGACGGAACGAAACCTTGGCCGATGCGACGGCGGGAATGACCGTCTTGGCGCCCTCGCCTGCATAGCCGCCCGAGATGCCGTTAATTTCCGCGGTCGGCCGTGACCAGATCTGCTCCAGCGTCGAATAACCCGCTTCACCGGCAGATTCCGACAGGCCAATGGCATCAAAGAACGCATTATCGTCAAAATCGAGCTCAGCCCACTGCGCCTTTTGCCGGGCGGAAAGCTCCGGCACGCCGTCATAAAATCCCGGAATCGTGACGCGCCCGGTTTCATCGTGGAGATCGGCTAGGATGCCGGCCAGAACATGGATAGGGTTGCGCGCCGCGCTGCCGTAATAGCCAGAGTGGAGATCGTGGCTGGCGGCGTGAACAAAAATCTCCTCATAGACCAGGCCGCGCAGCATTGTGGAGATCGCCGGTGTCGTGCGGTTCCACATATTGGTATCGCAGGCGAACGCGATATCGGCCTTCAGTTCATCGGCATTGTCGTTGAGAAACGGTATCAGACTGGGGCTGGCGGATTCTTCCTCACCCTCAATCAGCACCGTTACATTGACCGGCAGGCCGCCGGTTTCAGTCGTCCACGCCCGGGCCGCTTCCACGAAGGTCATCAGCTGGCCCTTGTCATCGCAGGCACCGCGCCCGGTAATCTGCATTTCGCCATCGACATCGACGAGGGCCGGGTCAAACGGATCGCGCCTCCACTGCTCCAGCGGATCGACGGGCTGGACGTCATAATGACCGTAAAACAGGACATGCGGCGCATCGGCGCCGGCGCCCCGATAGTGGCCGAGCACCATGGGATGGCCGATGGTTGGCCGGACACCGGCGGAAATGCCGGCCTCCTTCAACGCCGCGGCGCACCACTGGGCGGCGCGCTGGCAATCATCCTGATAGGCCGGGTCGGCGGAGATCGACGGAATTGCGATAAACCGGAAAAGGCGCTCCAGACTGCTCTCGCGTTGGCCGTCGATGCAGGCAAGTACCTGATCAAGACTCATGAAACCAACTCAACTGCCGCGTTTTAAACTGCCGAGGACCCCGCGAACCAGCGCGCGGCCCAATTGTGATGCGACGGTGCGGGCAACCTGCTTGATGGCGGTTTCGGCAACCGATTGCCGGTTGGACCGGCGGCGCGTGCTTGCCCGGCGGCGCGAGCGTCTGGTCGGCCGATCGTCACGATCAAAATCGGGGAGCTGGAAGCCTGTGCGCGACCGTTTCATCCGGCCGTATTCCTCGCGCTCCCGGTCCTCGCGGGCACGCTGTGCCTCCTCAGCCCTGGCTTTTTCCGCGGCTTTTTTCCTGAGTATCTCGAACGCCGATTCGCGGTCGACGGATTTGTCGTACTGACCAAAGAGCGGGCTTTGGCCGATTGTCGTGCGCCGCTCGTTCTCGGTGATCGGACCCAGGCGTGAG
>JABAOE010000173.1_pt4 | contig 14839 bp, 15 predicted proteins | sample 7062141 | NCBI WGS metagenome assembly JABAOE01 (sample SAMN14538627, study PRJNA623070) | marine sediment metagenome | biome: marine biome [ENVO:00000428]; feature: marine pelagic biome [ENVO:01000023]; material: deep marine sediment [ENVO:00002113] | place: India: Gulf of Khambhat ... | reverse complement strand
CAGTGGTTGAACAGCTAGTGCGCCGCAAAGCGCGAGAAACATATCCCACTGCGAATCCCACACATCTCCTTGAGTCGCAAGGAAGGCGTCGGCAGCCGTCCCGGATGCAACTGCAACCCACCATTCGATCAGCTCGTAGAAAGCAGAAATAGCCAGCGCAACGCAGCACACGATGAAATAACGCTACAGGGTGCCGCGTACCACATCAGCACGGATAAATATCTCCCGTGCAATCATCGCAGGAACTAGGCCCTGAAACACATGCCCGACACGGTCATAGTGGTTTCGAGCTAGCCCAAATCGATCCTGCAGCCAATCAAACACGGGCATGTTGGAATAAGTCCAATGTGCACCGACCAGCAAGACTACTGCGTGTAGCCAGATTAAAAAATACAATAACATTGTCAGCTTGATACGCTGATAGATTACAAGGAGTATCGCTGCGCCAACAACTGCCGGTGTCGCTTCGAGCAACCAGATAAAGCGGTCAGCGGGCGCGTATGCCGACCAGCCAACAATCGCCAAGAACGAGATCAGCAACGAGGCATGCCACCACTGTTGTCGATTCGCAACTGATTTTGCAGCCGCCATAATCACTGCACTGGTGCGGCGCGATCAGGGTGCACGACCATTGCCCTTAAATGACATACTGAGTCAGTATGACAAAGTCCCCGGGCTTTGTCCCCCGATCTTCCCATGTAGGGCTTTCCACCTTGACCAAGGCGGGTCGAGCTCGTTAAACGTGGCGCTCCAAGGATAAGTTATGGTGGTCTTTTATGCGGTTCCGATCAGTGCCACACCACTAATTCGAAGCCACGCGCCAACTCGTCCAGTCATTAATGCGAAAACACGACCAAATCTTGCAGTGTGGGCGCAATTCAATGACCTCCAGCCACGTGCGCTTGTTGGCTGGTTCGGCGCCGTATAGTAAGCCCGAAACGCATGCTCGCCACCACCAAAAGCAAGACCGAAAATTGCCTCATCTGCTCCGCTACTACCTATTAACCATCATCGCAGCCGGATTCTGCCGATAAAACCTAGCCAGCTGATTGTAGATCTCCGGATAATGCAGCGCGAGCACTTCAGGGTCTTCAAAAAACGATTCAGACACAACAGCAAAAAACTCCGCGGGCGATTCACAGGCGTAAGCATCGAAAGGTGTAGGCTCGCCACGATCCACGCATTGGCAAAAATTATCGTAAGCCTGCGAGAATACCCTCGCCCATTGCGCCCGATCCATGTTCGCGTGCAGCAACGGTAAACCGTCAGCGACGCCATTACGCATGTCCAGTTTGTGGGCAAATTCATGGATGACCACATTGCCACCATCGTGCATGCATTCGGCCTCCACGCTGCTCCACGCGAGAATCACCGGCCCTCGCAACCACGCCTGGCCGGAATAGGCTTCGTGGTCAGTTTGAATCACTCCGTGTTCGTTTTCATAGTCCTGTTGGGGTATAAACTCGTCCGGATAAACAATCACCTCGACCCAATCAGAGTACGAATCCAGGCCGATGTTAAGAATTAGAATACACGCTTGGATAGCGATGCCTAATTTCATTTCGCTGGACAGAGCAAAATCACCCGCTGGGTTGATCTGCTTTTCATGCAAAAACAGTAGACACAACTCCCGCAGGCGTATCTGATCAGATTTACTCAGGCGATTAACAAAGCCAAAACGCGACGATACGTGAGCCCATAGAACAGCATCAATAGTCTTTCTTTGCAGTACCCGTCGCCGGCGCCAGGCACGGTACCCCCCGAACATACCGGCTAGCCTTTGTTGGCTTTCATTTGCGTTTTTTTGATCGAAGCCGTATTGGCATCCGGCTGTTGACCCGGTTTCGATTCAAGCTTATCTGCTGAGAGCAGATTGGCTTTCGCCCGCCGCGTATGCTCAGGCGCATCGAGCTCAACGCGTTCGATTTCACTAAAGCGCCGACTAATCTTGTCGCTGCTGACGCGAACTTTCTCGGCGTCCTCGTGAGCTTGTCGAATGTGATCAGCCAGCCGGCGCATGCGCTCATCGAATCGTGAAAAGTCTTTACCCAGCTTGCCAAGTTCATCTTTGATGATATGGACCTGCTCACGCGTTGCAACGTCCTTGATCACTGCGCGCGCCGTATTGAGTACCGCCATTAGTGTGGTAGGAGATACAATCCAGACTCGACGCTGCAAGGCATAATCCACGACTTCTGCGTGATATGCATGTATTTCCGCAAATACCGCTTCTGCGGGCACAAACATCACTGCACCATCGCTGGTCTCACCCGTGATGATGTACTTTCCCGAAATGTCATCGATGTGTTTGCGCACATCCGCACGAAATTGACGCCGTGCTTGCAACCGCTCGGCATCGCCTGCTTTCGTATCAAACATGCGGTGGTAATTCTCCATTGGGAACTTTGAATCGACCGCAACCATGCCCGTTGGCGCCGGCAATTTGAGAAGGCAATCAGCTCGATTACCATTCGATAGAGTGATTTGAAATTCGTAAGCCGATGGGGGCAAAATATTGCGGACAAGGCCTTCGAGCTGAATTTCACCAAACGCGCCCCGCGAGCGCTTGTCACCGAGTAGCTCCTGCAGGCTCACCACGTTACTGGTTAGTCCATCGATCTTCTTTTGCGCCTCATCAATAGTCGCCAGTCGCTGCATGACGTTGACGAAGGTCTCGTTGGTTTTCTTGAATCCTTCTTCAAGACGTTCGTTTACCTTTCCCGAGATCTGCTCAAGGCGCGAGTCGGTGGTCTTTGTCAGCATTTCCACTGAAGACGCCAGTTGTGCTGAAGCATGGCGCAGCGTAGTCTGGATCATCTCCTGCTGAGCCCGATTTTGCTCAGCCAGTTTCTCGAGAACCCGAGTGACTACCTCGTTCCGCAACAGATCATGCTTGGACTGCATGTCTCGGCTCATCTCCGATAAGCGCTGCGACGTCGTTTCCCTTGTGGTCGACAATTCCTCGACTTGTTTGATCTGCAGCGCGCCGACCGCGTTACGCGTTTGAGTCAGTTCCTGAGTAAGGGTATCGCGCAGCTGGCCAACTGCACTTAACTGCACCCTAGACAGACGATCGCCAAGTTCGTTTAGCGCATTATTGCTATCGCGAACCATTTGCAGGTGCTTTTCTTCCAACGTCCTGGCCATATCGTTTGGCTGGTTACGCAGCCGCAGCAACAACACAATCACAACACCAAGTGTAGTAGTCGCCAACACCAACGCGGCAATCGACAGACCCAGGGTCACAGGCAGGTCCAGCATGGATTCAGTATAGCTCAGCACCGACTAGGCCAGCAGCAGATTTCCTGGCCACAGACGTGCCATGCCGGTGCCATTGCACACCCCTCAGGAATGGCTCAGGCGGCCTGGTCCTGGCGGGGCGCTCGCTTGCGTTCATGCTCCTTGAGCCAGCGCTTGCGAATGCGGACCGAGAATGGCGTGATTTCGACCAGTTCGTCTTCAGCAATGAACTCCACCGCCTTTTCCAACGTTAGCTCAATCGGCGGCGTTAGTCTCACTGCTTCATCAGAGCCTGTGGCTCGAATATTGGTCAGCTGTTTCCCCTTGATCGGATTCACTACCAAATCATTGTCGCGTGCATGGACGCCTATGACCATACCCTCATAGACGGCATCTCCCGGTGACACGAACATGCGGCCGCGATCCTGCAGTTTCCATAAGGCGTAGGCGACCGCAGCGCCATCAACTTGGCTGACTAGTACGCCATTGCGGCGCTCCTCCACGTCTCCCTTCACTGGGCCATAACCGTCGAAAATATGGTTGGCAATGCCGTTACCACGCGTCAAAGTAAGGAATTCGCTTTGAAAACCAATCAGTCCTCGTGCCGGGATGCGGTACTCAAGCCTTGTCCGACCCTTGCCGTCGGACTGCATGTCTTGCAGTTCACCTCGTCGGCGCCCCAGTTCCTCCATGAGCGTGCCCTGATTATGCTCGTCGAGATCGACAGTCAAAAGTTCGTAAGGTTCCTGCCGGACGCCGTCAGTCACGCGATACACAACGCGCGGACGGCCGACCGCCAGTTCATAGCCTTCGCGGCGCATGTTCTCCAGCAGTATCGTCAGGTGAAGCTCGCCGCGACCCGACACAATAAAGGTATCGGAATCCTTGGTGAACTCGACGCGCAGCGCGACATTCGACTGCAACTCGCGTTCGAGCCGCTCGCGAAGCTGACGGCTGGTCACAAACTTGCCTTCGCGACCGGCAAGGGGTGAGGTATTGACGAGAAAATTCATCGTCAACGTCGGTTCATCCACCTCGAGCAGTGGCAGACCCCGTGGCCTTGCTGGGTCACACAGCGTGACCCCAATGCCGACATCCTCAACGCCGTTGACCAATACGATGTCGCCCGCCTCGGCTTCCTCAACGACGGTGCGCTCCAGGCCCTTGAAAACCAGGAGTTGATTGACCTTGGCCAACCTGGGCTTGCTGTTTGGTCCGTTCACCACCGCCACCTGCTGTCCGCAGCGGATACGACCGCGGGCAATTCGGCCAATTCCGATACGGCCCACAAAGCTCGAATAGTCGAGCGAGCAAATCTGCATCTGTAGCGGTCCGTCAGGGTCGGCGTCGCGCACTGGGACATGGTGAAGAATCGCCTCGAACAACGGGCGCATGTCTTCGCCCCGTACTTCTGGATCAAGGCTCGCCCATCCCTGTAACGCGGACGCAAAGACGATCGGAAAATCGAGCTGCTCTTCACTCGCTCCTAACTTGTCAAATAAATCGAAAGTTTGATTAACTACCCAATCAGGGCGTGCTCCGGGTCGGTCTACCTTATTCACGACTACAATCGGACACAACCCCGATTTCAGTGCCTTGCGCGTCACAAATCGGGTCTGCGGCATCGGACCGTCGACTGCATCAACCAGCAGCAACACGCTGTCGACCATCGAAAGCACACGCTCTACCTCGCCACCAAAATCAGCATGCCCCGGTGTATCAACGATATTGATATGGGTTTCACCGTACTGCACGGAGCAGTTTTTCGACAATATGGTGATACCGCGTTCTTTCTCCAGATCGTTAGAGTCCATTATCCGTTCGCTGATTTGCTGGTGCGCAGCAAATATCCCGGACTGCCGCAACAATTTGTCGACCAACGTTGTCTTGCCATGGTCGACGTGAGCGATAATCGCCACATTACGAATGTTATTGCGCATGATCAGATTGACTAATATTCGCTTGGCCGGAGAGAAGATGCGTCAGCAGTATCCATGAAGAAACCGCAACGGAATCAAACAAACGTCACCCTATCAGTGACTGCCGACGTAGTGTGTGCAACCACCAAACTTTTCAACGCCAAGATGTATTGGGCCCGGTACCCGCAGGCCTGGGCTGTCATAAAAAGCCGCGCAGTTTAGCACACGCAAAGCACACCCGCGCTGCTCAGACTCGGCAGCGCTGTGTCACACTAGCGTGCGAAACACTTCCATTGGCGGCGTTCGCAACAGGCGATGGGTGCCGGCCATGCCCACCAGGGTCACCGTCACGACCCCCCCAACCAGCCCAACAATCCATACCAGAGGAGTCGTCTGATAAGGAATACCAAGGACCTGCTCGGCCAACCCCCATCCGACTCCAGTTGCACCAACCGCTGCCAGCAACCCGGCCACTGCACCGATAAGAATGAATTCGCTGGATTGCACAATCCTGAGTTGTCTGCCCGTCGCACCAAGCGTGCGTAACACCGCCGCATCCATCCGCCGCTCGTCATGCGTGGCTGCAATCGCTGCGAGCAGTACCAAAGCGCCGGCAATCATACTGAAAACGAACACGAATTCGACCGCCTTGATGACCTGATCCATCATACGCATTACTTGGCCGAGGACGGCTTCGACGTCAATCACCAGGAAGCCGGGAAACTCCCGAACCAGCCCATCGAGAAATGCTCCCTGGCCTTGCGGAAGATTAAAGCTCGTCACCCAACTTTGCGGATACGAATCAAGCAAGCCTGGCGCTGCTAATACAAAGAAGTTGACCCGAAATGAATCCCATTGGACTTTGCGCAGCGAGGCAATTTTGGCTTCAAGACTGTCGCCGGCAACGTCATAGTGCAACACATCACCGACGCCAAGACCGAGCGTTTCGGCAATGCCTGTTTCGATAGAAATCAATCCCTTCCCTCGATCAGCATCGGTGAACCATCGCCCTTCGACAATTCTGTTGTCCATAAACAATGTGTCGCGCCAGGAGAGATTGAATTCTCGATTGATCAGTCGTTTTGCTCGTTCATCAACGAAATCATCAGCGCTGACTGCTTGGCCATTGATGGCGATTAGCCGCCCGCGCACCATCGGATACAGTGTCGGATGCCCCCTACCACGTTCAGTAAAATATCGGGTTACCTCGCCAATCTGATCCGTATGAATGTTTACCAGGAAACGGTTCGGCGCATCCGGTGGAAGTGTTCGCTGCCAACTGGTTAACAAATCGTTGCGCACCAACGTCAGTAAAATCAGTGACAGCAGGCCTAAACCAATTGCACTTACCTGTAGCACGCTGCTTATGTGACGCCGCTTAATGTTGGCCAACCCGGTGCGCCAGCCAAATCCAGCGTCGCCGAGCAACCGGCGCAAGAACCGAATCGTTAGCATCGTGAGCCCGGCGCAGGCCAGCAAGGTCGACAATATGCCAATCAGTACCATTCGCCCCAACTCGAAATCACCGGCCTGCCAAAAGATGAGCAAGGCGATGGCCGCCGCGCCCAACACGTAAGCGCCCAAACCGCCCCGGTCAGGAACGCCGATATCGCGTCTTAACACGCGCATCGTCGTGACCTTCCGCAATGCGACCAACGGCGGGAGCGCAAAGCCGGCAAGCAAAATACAACCCGTGGCAAATCCGTTCACGACGGGCCACATACCCGGCAATGGAAGCTTTACTTGAAACAGCGGCGACAGAATGCTGACCAGAACTTGCTGCAGCCCAAATCCAAGCAGACTACCGAGCAATGACGCGATCACGCCAGCCAGCATCAACTGCGTACCATACAAGGACAGCAATTCCGATTGCACGGCCCCCATGCAGCGCAGCATCGCGCAAGAATCAAAATGCCGTTGAATATGGCGACGTGCTGCAAGTGCGATTGCCACTCCGGCCAATACCACGGCAAGCAAACTCGATAAACCAAGAAAACGTTCGGCGCGCTCGAGTCCTGACTTGATCTCGGGTCGCGCGTCACGAATCGTCTCGATCCTTTGCCCTGGTCGAATGTGCTCTTGCGCGAACGCGCCAAATGCATCAACGGAATTCTCACTGCCAGCAACGTAGAGCCGGTATCGAGCCCGGCTCCCCTCAACAATTAGCCCGGTCGAGGCAAGGTCGACCTCATTCATCAGCAATCTTGGGGCAAGATTTAGAAATCCGGCACTTGCCTCGGGATCCTCGCCCAACAGCGCCGCTACGGTGAACCGCCGATCACCCAGTGTCAAGGGCTTCCCAAAAGACAAGCCAAGGCGCCGCATGAGCCGCGCATCGACCCAGACGTTCCCGGCTTGAGGTATGTTGTCCGGGGAAAAGCCAGCGTCGTCGTTCGCGGTCCGGATCCGAAGCTGGCCCCGTAATGGATAGCCTTTGCCAACTGCTCTTACTTCGGTAAGCAAGAAGTCATTTTGCGCTTGCGCCATGCTGCGAAAGCGCACCGAGTGCGACGTGCGCAATTGCTCGTCTTCCGCCTTGTCGAAATATGTTTGTTCGATGGGCCAGGCAGACACGATAACCAGATCGCCGCCTAGCAGCTGATTTGACTCGCGCACAATTGCGCTAGCCACGCGCTCGGCGAAGAATGACACGGTGGTTACACTTGCCACAGCAACAATTAGTGCCACAAACAGGATGCGCATTTCCCCGGCCCGCCAGTCGCGACCAAACAGCCGCACCGCCAAAAGCAGGAGCAATAGTGACTGTTTCAACAACGTAGTTCCTCGACGATTCGTCCGGCATCGAGCTCAATTCGTCTTTGACAGCGCGCTGCCAGCCGTTCGTCATGGGTAACCAGCACCAGCGTGGTGCCGCGCTCGCGATTCAGCTCGAACATCTGCGCAATGATCTCCTCACCGGTGCGAGCGTCCAGATTTCCAGTCGGTTCGTCTGCAAACACGACGGCTGGTCCAATCACGAAAGCACGTGCGATGGCAACGCGTTGTTGTTCGCCACCGGAAAGTTGGCGCGGATAATGTTCAGTGCGGTCAGCAAGCCCGACGCGTTTGAGTATGTTTGTTGCCCGTCGCCGGGCATCCGTTTCAGCGGCCAGCTCCAGAGGCAGCATGACATTTTCCAGCGCCGTCAGCGCAGGCAATAGCTGAAAGGACTGAAAGACAAAGCCGACGCGATCACGGCGCGCCCGAGCACGACCATCTTCATCCATGGAGGCAATATCGTGGCCATTGGTATAGATCCGACCGGCGCTTGGCACATCTAGTCCAGCGAGCAGTGCCAACAACGTTGTTTTTCCAGAACCGGATGCACCAACAATGGCGATCGATTCACCAATGTGGATGTCCAGGGAAATGTCATCGAGGATTGTAATGGTGCGTGAACCAGTCTTCACCCAATGTGTCAAAGCTACCGCTCGTAGGACAGGCGTTAGTTCCATTTGATCTACCATGCAAAAAAAAATTCTGATGTTTGTGTTATGCGTCTGTGTCTGGCGCCCCGCCTTTGCAGACACGATCCTAGTCCTCGGCGATAGTCTCTCTGCGGGTTACGGACTGCCCAGGAGCACTGGATGGGTCAATTTGCTGCGGACCCGGCTTGCCGCCGAGGAGAAAGACCTCGCGGTCATCAATGCCAGCATGAGCGGCGAAACCACTGCCGGTGGCAAAAGGCGAATTGCTCAATTGCTCGATCGGCACCAGCCACGTGTAGTGGTAATCGAACTTGGCGCCAATGACGCGCTGCAAGGAATACGTATCCCGCTTATCAGGGAAAACTTGTCGGCCATCGTCGAGGCGTGCCAGCGCCATGGGGCGAAGACATTGATTGTCGGGATGCGTATTCCACCTAATTACGGGCGCGATTATGGACGAAAGTTCCTCGCAGTATTCAGGGAAATCAGTGAGCGCTACGACGCAGCGCTGGTGCCCTTCATGCTCGACGGCTTTGCTGCCGATCATGAACTCTTCCAAGACGACGGCATTCATCCTACGAGGGAGGCGCAACCGCTCATCCTGAACAACGTCTACCGTCAGTTGGCACCATTACTGTAGGGGCTAGGCAACTTCGACCGAAGGGACACCGCGGGCCAGCTGTCCAATTTTGACTGCCGAGGCGAAACCACCTTGCCGAAAGATGTCGATGACCTGGCCAGTCGCCTCGGGGGCGCAACAGACCAGCAGACCGCCGCTTGTTTGCGGATCGGTCAACAGGTTTCTTTTCCAGACGGGAAATGACTCCGGCAAGCGTGCCCCGTCACCGTAGCTTTCCCAATTGCGACCGGATGCACCGGTCACAGTGCCGCCCTGCGCATGGCGCAGCGCTGAACCGAATACCGGGACATCATCGAAGACAATCTGGGCAGCGACCTTTGATCCCCGGCAGATCTCTAGCAGGTGGCCGAGCAACCCAAAGCCGGTTACATCGGTAATTGCGTGCACCCCATCTAATGCCGATAGTACCGTTCCCGGACGATTGAGACGAGTCGTACTGTCCACCAGTTCGACATATTCGGCAGGCTTCAGGCCCTGCTTTTTCAGGGCTGCCGACAATATGCCGACACCGAGAGGCTTGCCCAGAACCACGTCGTCCCCGGGCTGCGCCTCACAATTGCGTTTGAGTTGGTTGAGTTTTACCAAACCAAGCACCACCAGCCCATAGATCGGTTCCGGAGAGTCAATCGAGTGTCCGCCAGCAATTGGAATTCCCGCGTCACGGCATACCGCCTCGCCTCCGGCCAGAATTCGCTGGATCACCTCGATCGGAAGTTTATTGACAGGCATGCCAACAACGGCCAATGCCATGATCGGCGATGCCCCCATGGCATAGATATCGGAAATGGCATTGGTAGCTGCGATACAACCGAAATCGAAAGGATCATCGACTACCGGCATGAAGAAGTCGGTCGTCGCTACCAGTGCTTGCTTATCGTTCAACCGGTATACAGCCGCATCATCGGCATGATCGTAGCCGACAAGTAGATCAGGAAAAGCGCGATTAAGTGCAGACTCGCCGAGCATTTTGGCAAGCATTGCCGGCGCAATTTTGCAACCACAACCACCGCCGTGGGCTAATTCAGTCAATCGGATTTGCATCGAGTGGGTCGGCGAGGAAGCCGAATCAGACGTAGTACACTAGCAACGAAAAGCCATCAGCCGATCTTCGGTAACAGCACTGGAAATGAAAAGACACTACAGCAACGTAGCACAACTTAACGACTTTGACGAGATTGTGGACGTCCGTTCGCCGTCCGAATACGCACTTGACCATATCCCGGGCGCCGTCAGTTGCCCGGTGCTATCTGATGAGGAGCGTGCGAAGATCGGAACGATTCACACACAGCAATCATCCTTCGCCGCCAAAAAGATTGGCGCTGCACTGGTTGCGCGTAATATCGCCCGACATCTGGAAGATGCCTTTGCTGACAAACCGAAACAGTGGCATCCCCTCGTTTATTGCTGGCGCGGTGGGCAACGGAGTGCGGCGATGGCTAGTGTGCTGCGCCAAACGGGCTGGGACGCCAGGCAGCTTGAGGGTGGCTACAAGGCCTTTCGGCGGCATGTCATCGCAGAAATTGACGTTGTGACTGGCAAACTCCCATTTCGGGTTATTTGCGGGCATACTGGCAGCGGTAAAAGTGCGCTGCTGGCAGCACTCCGTGACCAAAAGGCACAAGTGCTCGACCTCGAGGGCATTGCCGAACACCGCGGATCAGTTCTTGGTAACCTACCAGGCAGCGCCCAACCTGGCCAGAAGAAGTTCGAGAGCCGCCTTTGGAGCGTGTTAAAAGAATTCGATCTTTCCCGGCTTGTTTACGTCGAAGCAGAAAGCCGTAAGATCGGCAACCTGCAACTGCCGGCATCGCTGATGACGGCGATGCGTTCCGCACCTTGCGTATTATTGCAAGCCGGTGCCACAGCGCGCATTAACCTGCTGTTGCGCGAATACCGACACCTCACCGATCGCCCTGCCGATCTGCTGTGCCGTCTCGGTTCGCTGACCTGGCTTCACGGGCGCAAGCGTATCGAGCGGTGGAATTCGTTGGCCGCTTGCGGTCGATGGGAGACACTAATTAACGAACTGCTTGAAATTCACTATGATCCCGCTTACCGCAAGTCAACCATGTCCAACTATGCGCAGTCTTCACATGCGGCGACGTTAACAGTGACCGAGGGAAACACTGATGAATTTGTCGCTCTGGCCCGGCGATTGATTGACCGCGACCGCCAGGACGAAGTACGTTCAAATCTGCAACGAGTCGCATGACAAATGAAGTAGTGCAACCGCGCTGCGAATGAGCCAGGCACCGTACCTTCTCCCGGATCCCGACTGCGCGTTTTTTGCGTTTTTTCAACATGAAGTTAGCGATCAAAATTGACGTTGACAATCTCAGATCTGCGCTTAAGGGTGTGCCGCGGCTTATTGAACTTCTCCAAACGCAGGGCGCCGGTGCTAGTTTCCTGTTTAGCGTCGGCCCTGACCGTAGCGGTCGTCAGTTTGGGCGCATTTTTCGGCAAGGCACACTACGGCGCTTGTGGCGCACGCGACGGATCCGTGATTACGGTTTTCGGGCCTACCTCTACGGGACTGTTTTGCCCTCTCCGGAGCTCGCGACAAGGGCTGCTGGCACTATGCGCGCCGTCCGTGATGCTGGCTTTGAGATAGGTGTGCGTGCATATGATTATGTCGATTGGTGCCATAGTGCGGCGCGCCGCGATGCCCGATGGATCGGCCGCCGAATGGAACTGGCGCGATCTTGTTACGAAAAAGTCATCGGCGAGCCACCTCGGGTCCATGCGTCAGCAGGATGGCAAATGAACCGGTATTCATACCGCTACACGCAGCGCCTCGGGTATGGCTACAGTTCCGATAGCCGAGGTGCGCACCCGTTCATTCCGGTCTTTCAAGGCGAGATTATTTCCTGTCCGCAGTTGCCGACAACGCTGCCCACCTTCGATGAATTGGTAACACAGCCCGGTCTTTCGACCGATCAGCTCGTCAATCATGTGTTGTCATTGACCGAAAATCCCGGGCCCTGGGGTCACCTTTTCTCAGCCAATGCCGGCATCGAAGGTTTAAGGCTGTTACCACAATTCGACGAGTTGTTGCGTGGTTGGCAGCAGCAGGGCTATGAATTGCTATCCATGCACGACTACATGCTGTCGATCGATACGCGCGACCTGCCGTACCACGAAGCCCATGCGGGTGCAGTGCCGGGTCGGCCAGGCCCAGTAGCTGTGCAGGGAAAGGAGTTTCTTAGCTGAAACCGGCTGTATGTGACCGAACCACCGCCACTGAAATGAACCGTTCTGACCTCAACGCCTTATTTGGAGTAATGCAATGCCCGATACACTGTTGGGGCTAAAAGTCCCCAACTTTTCAGCGCCTGCAACAGGTGGACAGACGTTTCGTCTTTCCAGCTTTCGCGGTCGCCCATTGGTTCTGTATTTCTATCCTAAGGACAATACATCTGGGTGTACGGAGGAAGGCCGGCAGTTTGCCGCTCTGTATCCTGAATTCGAGAAGCTCAATTGCGCTATCTACGGCATTTCCCGAGATAGCCTCCGTAGCCACGAGAATTTCAAATCGAAAATGAATTTTCCGTTTGATTTGATCTCCGACGAGCAAGAAGACGTATGTAACATGTTTGGAGTTATAAAAATAAAAAACATGTATGGCAGAAAAGTTCGCGGCATTGAGCGCAGCACGTTTGTCATAGACGGCTCAAGCTTGCTTCGGCGGGAATGGCGGGGCGTGAAGGTACCAGGCCACGCTCGCGAGGTGCTTGATTTCATGAAAACATTTTGACGCGTCCGATGTCACTGAATACCGGGGCGCCACCATCAAAGCAAATGCAACTCGCATCGCTCAACACCAAACTCAAACTCCTGTGGGTCGGATGGCCACACTATTACGCAGAAACCAACGGCTCTGGTGAGCTAGTTCAACCGACCTGGCGAGACAACTAGCACGGGCCAGCGAAAACATGTCAGAAAGCGAGTCGATCTCCGTAGTCGCACAACTGTCGCCACGTATCAAATTGTTTGTCCTCGATACCAACGTGCTGATGCATGATCCCGCCAGCTTGTTTCGGTTCGAAGAGCACGACATCTACGTGCCGATGGCGACCTTGGAGGAGCTCGATGCAAACAAGAAAGGCCTATCTGAAGTAGCGCGCAACGCGCGGCAAGCAAGCCGCTTTCTGGATGCGATCGTAAGCTGTGCGCCGGATAACATCCAAAATGGCATTGAACTGTCAGTTACCGGCAACCCACAAGCCAGAGGGCGCCTCTTCCTCCAAACGGAACCAATCAATGAGGATCTACCAGGCCATCTGGCGGCGGGCAGAGTCGATAATCGGATTGTTGGCGTCGTAAAACACCTCCAAGCAAGGCTGGACAAACGCGACGTCATCCTGGTTAGCAAGGACATTAATCTGCGCATCAAGGCACATGCGTTGGGTCTTGCCGCGGAAGATTATTTTAACGATCGGGTTCTCGAGGACGCGGACCTGCTTTTTACTGGTGTTCGCAAATTGCCCAATGACTTCTGGGAAACACATAGTAAGGGCATGGAGTCCTGGCAGGAGGGAGGCAAAAACTTTTATCGCATCAACGGCCCCTTGTGCGCCACCCTACTACCCAATGAATTCGTTTTCCACCCCACCGAGAAAGCATTTGAAGCGCGAGTCATGGAATCAGACGGCGCTAGCGCCGTACTGGCGACATTGCGAGATTTCACGCACGCCAGGCACGGAGTGTGGGGAATCGCGGCACGCAATCGCGAACAGAATTTTGCTCTGAACCTGCTGATGGACCCAGATATTGATTTCATTACGCTGCTTGGGCAGGCGGGCACCGGCAAAACCTTGCTGACGCTTGCCGCGGGACTGACACAAACATTGGAGCAAAAGGTCTACTCGGAGATTATCATCACCCGCGTCACTGTTTCCGTAGGCGAAGACATTGGTTTCCTGCCAGGCACTGAAGAGGAAAAAATGACGCCCTGGATGGGCGCGCTAGAAGACAATCTGGATGTTCTCAATAACATGGACGAAGAAGCAGGAGATTGGGGGCGCGCCGCAACGCGCGATCTGATCCGCTCCCGTATCAAGATCAAGTCGCTCAACTTCATGCGCGGCAGAACGTTCGTTCGCAAGTTCCTGATTATCGATGAAGCGCAGAATCTGACGCCAAAACAGATGAAGACCCTGATCACGCGTGCGGGACCAGGCACGAAAGTGGTGTGCCTTGGCAACATATCCCAGATCGACACGCCTTATCTTACCGAGGGCAGTTCGGGATTGACCTACGTGGTGGACCGCTTCAAGAGGTGGAGTCACTCCGGGCATGTCATGTTGTTAAGGGGGGAGCGGTCACGCCTAGCAGATCACGCGGGTCAGGTACTGTGAGGCACAGCTCATGAACGGATCCGGCAACTTTTCAATGGTCGCTTGCGGCGTCACTGGACAGGCGCTAGACTTTGACCACAATTTGTGTACACTCTGGGCCGATAAACCACAATATCTGGTAGCCGGATCTCATTTATGGCCGACCGAGGCCGCATATGGCTGATAACTGCTGGAACTGTGTTTGTTCTGTTGGCCCAGCCGTGTGCGGGCCTGGAAATCGGGCACGCCATTGTCACTTCGAAACAAGGGGAGCCG
>JABAOE010006165.1_pt2 | contig 14845 bp, 15 predicted proteins | sample 7062141 | NCBI WGS metagenome assembly JABAOE01 (sample SAMN14538627, study PRJNA623070) | marine sediment metagenome | biome: marine biome [ENVO:00000428]; feature: marine pelagic biome [ENVO:01000023]; material: deep marine sediment [ENVO:00002113] | place: India: Gulf of Khambhat ... | reverse complement strand
CGGCTACCACGCGGGTCCCCTCTCCGAACTGGTCGAACTCGAAGACGCCCAGTGGGCCATTCCAGAGAATAGTGCCGGCGGCCGCCAGCTCTGCCGCGAAACCGCGCGCGGTCTCCGGGCCGATGTCGAGGATCATCTCGTCGGGACCGATCTCGTCCAGCCGGCGCAGCACGGCCACGGCCTCGCTGTCCAGGCTCTTCCCGACCATGACATCCACCGGCAGCGGCACCTCTACCTTGCCAGCGATGCTGCGCGCTGCGTCCAGCAGGCCCTCCTCGTAGAGCGAGCGTCCTACGGAGTGCCCGGCAGCGGCGATGAAAGTATTGGCTATGCCGCCGCCAACGATGATCCGGTCGGCAATGGCGGACAGGGTGTCCAGCACTTCGAGCTTGGTAGACACCTTCGCGCCCCCGACGATGGCCGTCATGGGCCTCGAAGGCGCACGCAACGCGCGCTCCAGCGCTTCGAGCTCACCCGCCAGCAACGGTCCGGCGCAGGCCACCGGGGCAAACTTCGCAACGCCGTGGGTGGACGCCTGTGCACGGTGAGCGCTGGCAAACGCATCCATGACGTAGATATCGCACAGCGAAGCCAGCCGTCTGGCGAGCGCATCGTCATCGGCACCCTCGCCCTCGAGAAAGCGAACGTTTTCCAGCAGCGATACGGTGCCGGGCTCGATCACGCCGACATCGTCCAGACCGACCAAGGGGACGTCGACGCCCAGCAACTCGCCAAGACGCCCCGCCACGGGGGCCAAGGACAGCGCCGGGTCGAACTCGCCCTCTACCGGGCGGCCGAGGTGCGACATCACCAGGGTTCTAGCGCCGGCACGCACCGCGGCCTCGATGGTGGGCAGCGCCGCCAGGATGCGTGCATCGCTCGTGATCTTGCCCTCGCGGATCGGCACGTTCAGATCCTCACGGATGAGCACCCGGCGATCCGCAAGATCGAGGTCCGCCATGTTAATCCGCTGCGCCATGGAGCTAACGAGCTTTCTCGAGCACGCCCCGCACGGCCGCTGCGACGTTGTCCGCCGTGATGCCCAAGGTGGCCATCGCCTGCCCCCCAGGGGCGGAAAGACCGAAGCGGTCGATACCCACGACCGCGCCGTCCAGGCCCACGAATCGGTACCAGTAATCCGGATGCGCGGCCTCAACCGCCACCCGCGTTCGAAGCGCGGGAGGCAAGACGGCATCCTGGTAAGCCCTATCCTGAGATGAGAAAACGTCGGTGGAGGGCATGGAGATCACCCGCACCCCGACGCCCTCGGACTCGAGCGTCTCCGCCGCCGCCACGGCGACCTCTACCTCGGAGCCGGTGGCGATGATCACGGCATCCAGCGCCCCGGCCTCGGATTTCAGGATGTAACCTCCCCGGCGAATGTCGGCGAACGCCTGAGCAGAACGGGGCTGGGGCGCCGTCTTCTGACGGGTGAATATCAGCGCCGTCGGTCGCTCCCGGGACGCCACCGCCGATTCCCAGGCTACCGCGCTCTCCACGGTGTCGCACGGGCGCCACGTCGAAAGCCCCGGCGTCGTTCGAAGATTGGTGAGCTGCTCGATGGGCTGATGGGTGGGACCGTCCTCGCCGACGGCCACGGAATCGTGGGTATAGACGAAGATGTTGGGGGCCTGCATCAGCGCGGCGAGCCGGACCGCGTTGCGGGCATACTCCATGAACACCAGAAAGGTCCCAGAGAACGGCCGAAAGCCGCCGTGGAGGGCCATGCCGTTGGTGATGGCCGTCATGCCGAACTCGCGCACACCAAAGCTCAGGTACCGGTCGTCGTCCGCGCCATCCCAGCGCGTTCCGTTCGAGCCCGTGAGATCGGCGGAGCCTCCGAACAGCTCCGGCAGCGCGCCGGCAAGGGCGGTGAGGCATCGCTGAGACGATTTCCGGGTCTCCAGCGGCTCCATCGCAGATTGGGACGCTTCCGCCAGGGCCCTGATCGGGCCCTCCCAACCTTGCGGCAGTTCGCCGGAAACGCGCCGTTCCAGCTCCGCCGCATCCTCCGGGTGCGCGGCGCGATACTCGGCCAGCAGGCCCTCCCAGTTCCGCTGCTGCTCGGCGCCTTTCTCCCGACAATCCCAGGAGGCGTAGACGGCCTCGGGAATCTCGAAGGGAGGCTCGGCCCAGCCCAGTTCCCGGCGGGCGTTTGCCACCTCTTCTTCGCCCAGCGCGGAGCCGTGCACGCCGGCAGTGCCCTGCTTGTTCGGCGCCCCGTAGCCGATCACCGTCTTGCAGCAAACGAGGGTAGGCCGATCCTCACGGCTCACCGCGTCGTCAAAGGCGCGCTGAATGGACTCCGGGTCGTGACCATCCACATCGCGAATGACGCGCCATCCATACGCTTCAAAACGCGCCGGGACGTCCTCGGTGAACCAGGCCTTGACGTCCCCATCGATGGAGATGCCGTTGTCGTCGTAAATGCAGATGAGCTTGCCGAGTCCCAGGGTGCCTGCGAGGGAAGCGGCCTCGTGAGAGATACCCTCCATGAGGCAGCCGTCGCCGGCAATCACCCAGGTCCGGTGATCCACCACCGAAAGACCGTCGCGGTTGAACCGCCTGGAGAGCCGCTCTTCGGCGAGCGCCATGCCCACCGCGTTCGCAAGGCCCTGGCCCAACGGACCGGTGGTCGTTTCGACGCCCGGACACTCGCTGTACTCGGGGTGGCCGGGCGTGGGCGAGTGAAGCTGCCTGAACGACCGGAGATCGTCCATGGTTACCGCGTACCCCGACAGATGGAGCACGCTGTAAAGCAACATCGATCCGTGGCCGTTGGAGAGCACGAATCGGTCGCGGTTGGCCCAGGCCGGATCCGCCGGGTTGTGCTTGAGAAAGTCGCGCCAAAGAACTTCCGCGACGTCGGACAGCCCCATGGGCGCGCCTGGATGGCCGGAATTGGCGGCCTGCACCGCGTCCATGGCGAGCGCACGAATGGCGTTCGCCCTGTCAGTCCTCGTTACCATTTGGTTTTCGCTAGCGATGTCAGATACGGATCGGTGCCGGCCCCTGCCAGCCCTGCCCATTGTCCTTTACTCGCACTGATCTGCGCAAATCCCAGCGGCGAGGGCGGGCGGGGGCCGCGCGCTTCGGCCGCCGCGGCGAGGTGAGCCAGGGCCGACAAAAGCTGTACAATGCGCGGCTGGCCGCGACAGGACCAAGAACGGCGTCGGCCGGAACCAGAAGGGCAAGACATGAACGAATACAGCATTTTCACCTCGGAGTCGGTGGGCGAGGGGCACCCCGACAAGATGGCCGATCAGATCTCCGACGCCATCCTCGACGCGATGCTGACGCAGGACCCCGCCGGCCGGGTGGCGTGCGAGACCCTGGTCACCACCGGGCTGGCCATCGTGGCGGGGGAGATCACCACCGAGGCCTACGTCGACATCCCCGGGACGGTGCGCAGGACGATCTGCGACATCGGCTACGACCGGGAGTCCTTCGGCTACGACGGCAACACCTGTGGGGTGATGATCGCGATCGACGAACAGTCCCCGGACATCTCGCAGGGGGTCACCGCCTCCGAGGAGGTGCGGTCCGGCCAGGCCGGTGAGGCCGACGAACTCGACCGGCAGGGGGCGGGCGACCAGGGGATGATGTTCGGCTACGCGTGCGACGAGACCGACGCGCTGATGCCGCTGCCCATCCACCTCGCCCACCGCCTGGCCGAGCGCCACGCCGAGGTCCGCAAGGCGGGGATGATCCCGTACCTGCGCCCCGACGCCAAGACCCAGGTGACCTTCGAATACGAGCACAACGTCCCGGTCCGGCTGAAGACGGTGCTGGTCTCGACCCAGCACAACGACGGCATCGACCGCGACACGATGATCCGCCCCGATCTCATCGAGCAGGTCATCCGCCCGGTCATCCCGGAGCGCTTCGCCGACGACCCCTACGAGGTGCACGTGAACCCGACCGGCCGGTTCGTGATCGGCGGCCCGGTCGGCGACGCCGGCCTCACCGGCCGCAAGATCATCGTCGACACCTACGGCGGCATGGGCCGCCACGGCGGCGGCGCCTTCTCCGGCAAGGACCCCTCGAAGGTCGACCGCTCCGCCGCCTACGCCGCCCGCTGGGTGGCCAAGAACCTCGTGGCCGCCGGCGTCGCGACGCGCTGTGAGGTCCAGGTCGCGTACGCGATCGGCATGGCCCACCCGGTGTCGGTGCTGATCGAGACCTTCGGCACCGAGTCCGTCGACCGGGCGGCCATCGAGAAGGCGGTCGGCGACGTCTTCGACCTGCGCCCGGCCGCCATCGTGCGGGACCTCGATCTGCGCCGACCGATCTACCAGCCGACTGCGGCCTACGGGCACTTCGGTCGGGCGAGCGAGGATGGACTGTTCCCGTGGGAGCGGACCGACCGGGTCGACGACCTGAAGTCCGCGCTGGGGCTCTGACCCGACCCCTCGACGACCGGCGCGGCCCCGAGGGGCGGGTCGTCCGCGTGATCCCCGATGTCGTGGGGATCGACAAGGAGTTCGACTACCTGATCCCGCCCGCGTGGGTCGAGGACGGGCGGGCGGCGCGGGTGGCGGTCGGGTCCATGGTGCGGGTGGTCCTCGCCGGCCGGCGAGTCGGCGGGTGGGTCAGCGCCGTCGACGTCGAACCGGAGCCGGGGGTGGTGCTCGCGCCCCTGGCCAAGCTGAGCGGGGTCGGACCCGATGCCGGGATGATCGACCTCGCCGCCTGGGGGGCCTGGCGGTGGGCCGGGCGGCCGGTCGCCCTGCTCCGGGCCGCCTCCCCTCCCCGCATGGTCGCCACGGTGGGCCCGGCCCGTCCCCGGAGCACCGTCCCCGCCGGACCCGACGATGTGTTCGACCAGGCCTTCACCCACGGCCTGGCGGTGGTCCGCACACCGCCCTCCGACGACGGCGTGGCGCTCGCCCTGGCCGCATGTCGGTTGGGCGACGCACTCCTGGTCGTGCCGGAGGCGGCTCGGGCCCGCCGTCTCGCCATCGCCCTGCGCCGGGCGGGGGTGGAGGTGGCGCTCGGACCGGACGAATGGGCGCGAGCGGCCGCGGGCGCGACCGTCGTGGGAACCCGATCGGCGGCGTGGATGCCGATGCCCGCGCTCGCCGCAGCGGTGGTGTTCGACGAGCACGACGAGGCGCTGCAGGAGGAGCGGACACCGACGTGGCACGCCCGCGACGTGGTGCGGGAACGAGCCCGGCGCCACGGTGTCCCGGCCGTGTTCGCCTCGCCCGTCCCGTCGCTCGATGCCCTCCATGCCGCGCCGCTGCTGCGACCGGGGCGAGCCGCCGAGCGGGCGTCGTGGCCGGTGGTCGACGTGCTCGATCGTCGCGACGACGACCCGGTACGGGCCGGGTTGTTCGCCGAGCGTCTCCCGCGACACCTGCGGGGTGAGGGCCGGGTCGTCTGCGTGCTCAACCGGACCGGACGGGCCCGCCTGCTCGCATGCGCGAGCTGTGGCGAGATCGTGCGGTCCGAGGACGGACGGGTACCGATGGCGCTCGTCGACGTCGAGGGGAGTCGGGTACTGCGGGCCGTGGACGGGAGTGAGACCCGGCCGGTCGTGTGCAGCCACTGCGGATCGACCGCGCTCAAGAACCTGCGGGCGGGGGTGACGAGAGCGCGTGAGGAGATCGCCGCCCTCGTGGGCGAGCCGGTCGACGAGGTGACGGCCTCGACCTCGTCGCCACCGACGACCCGGGTCGTGATCGGCACCGAGGCGGTGCTGCACCGGGTCGACCGGGCCGACGTCGTGGTCTTCCTCGATCTCGACCAGGAGTTGCTGACCCCCCGCCAGCGGGCCGCCGAGCAGGCGATGGCACTCCTGGCCCGGGCGGCACGCCTGTTGGGGCCGAGGTCCGGTGGGGGTCGCCTCGTGCTCCAGACCCGTCAACCGGCGCACGAGGTCGTGCAGGCGGCGCTGCGGGGTGATCCGGCACTGGTGGCGGTCGCCGAGCGGGACCGGCGCCAGGCTCTCGGTCATCCGCCGTACGGCGCGCAGGCCCTCGTGTCCGGGGCCGGCGCCGAGGAGTTCATCGCCTCGCTCGGCCGGCCCGCAGGGGTCACCGTCCGGGCCCGCGACGAGCGTCAGTGGTTGCTGCGGGCCGAGCACCATCCACCGTTGCTCGACGCGCTGGCCGCGACCCCGCGTCCGGCGGCCCGCCTGCGGATCGAAGTGGATCCGCTGCGAGTATGAGTCGATGACCCGGCGCCACGTCCCGCTCGTGCTCCTCGTGCTCTTCATCGTCGGCTGGGTTCTGGTGATCACCGGCGGTGAGGACGGGCCCGATCTCGAGCCGGTCGTGACCGACGAGGGACTCGACACCGACATCCCGGCGGGATGGGTGGTCACCGAGCGCCCGTTCGAGTTCGCCCCGGGCGATGCCGGCCCCGGCACCGTCGATCGCTGGGTCGTGGCCCGGGCCTGCGGGGCGTCGGGGTGCGCCCCGGCCTCCCTGGCCGAGTGGGAGGAGATCATCGAACAGAGCCCGACCTTCGTGCAGGCACGGCTCGACGCAGGAACGCTGTTGCTCGACTTCGAGGAGTCGGTCGAGGACGGGGTGCGGGTGATCCGGGCCGTGACCGGGGCCGGCGCAGACCAGGTGTTCGCCGCTGCGGCTGCCGACGGCTCGCCGTTCTACGTCGAGTGCGGGGCCACCATCCTCGACGAGGACCGGGATCTGGCCGATGCCGTCGTCGACGTCTGCCGGGAGACCGCCGCCCGGGGGTAGCTAGCTCTCGGGCTCGGGGACGGTCCAGGCCCGACGGCGGGCCTCGTAGACGGCGATGGCCGCGGCGGCGGCCACGTTCAGCGAGCCGACCTTGCCCAGCTGGGGAATGAACGCCACCTGGTCGCACGCCTCCAGCGTGGCGGGGGCGCATCCCCGGTCCTCGTGGCCGAGCACGAGGGTGACGTCGCCGCCGAGGTCGGCGTCGTGGATCGGGACGGCGTCGGCGGTCAGTTCCACCGCCACCACCCGGTAGCCGTCGGTTCGGGCGGCGGCGATCGCGGACGGGCCGTCGTCCGTCTCGGTCCAGCGCAGGTACCGGGCCGTGCCGAGGGCCGTCTTGTCGACCTTGGTGTGATCGGGTGCCGTTCCCCCGGCCACCCAGAGATGGTCCACCCGTTCGGCCGCGGCGGTGCGAACGATCGAGCCGACGTTGAACGGGTTCTGCACCCCGTCGAGGATGAGCGCCACCCGGCCCGCCGTCCGCCGCCGCCACTCCCGGTGCAGCCGCTTCATACCGGTGCCGTCGAGTTGGGTCGTCATCNNGAAGCCCTGCTCGGCGAGCCACCGGGCCAGCGAATCGCTCCCGAGGTGCTTTTGGACCACCAGGTGGGCCGAGCCGCCGGGTGCGAGTCTGCTCAGCCATCCTTCGAGCAGTTCGTGGAGGGCGTCCTTGCCGATCCGGATCGGGGGGTTGGACAGGATGCGGTCGAACGTGAGGTCGTCGGGCACCTCGTCGGGGGCGGCGACGCGGACCCGGTCGCCCACACCGGCGGCCGCGGCGTTGGCCGCGGTCAGCGCCCGGGCCCGGGCGTTCACGTCGACCGCCCACACCGTCGCCTCCGGGGCCCGAACCGCGGCGACACAGGCGATGGGTCCCCAGCCGCAGCCGAGGTCGAGCACGGTACGGGTCGCGTCGTCGAGCGGCGGCGCTTCGAGCAGCAACAGTTTGGTGCCCGGATCGAGCCGTTCGCCCGAGAACACCCCGCGGTCGGCGGTCAGCGCGAGGGACACATCGGGCAGCGCCACGTCGACGACGACCGGCTCGGAGGTGACGGCGGGATCGTGGTCGAAGTAGTGGGCCGGGCTCACCGCCCAGACCGTAGCGGGGAGCACCGCGGTCCGGTCGCTAGCCTGAGAGTCATGTCCGCCTACGACATCCGTGTGATCGGCGATCCGGTGCTGCGCCAGAAGGCCCGGGACATCGACGAGATCGACGGTTCGTTGACGCGCCTGGTCGACGACATGCTCGAGACCATGTACGAGGCCCCCGGGCTCGGCCTCGCCGCCCCCCAGGTCGGGGTGCAGAAGCGGCTGTTCGTGTGGGACATCGGCACGGGGCCCCAGGCGATCGTCAACCCCGAGATCGTCGAGTCGGACGGCGAGTGGACCTTCGAGGAGGGCTGCCTCTCCGTCCCCGGGCTGTCGTGGGAGATCGTGCGACCCAAGCTGGTCCACGTCGTGGGTCGTGACCTCGACGGCAACGAGATGTCGCTCGAGGCCGACGAACTCGAGGCCCGTCTGTTCCAGCACGAGCTCGACCATCTCGACGGGACGCTGTTGATCGAGCGGCTCGACGAGGAGACCCGCAAGGCCGCGCTGAGGACGATCCGCGATCTGCAGCTCGGCACCTCCGGCGGCGGGAACGGCGACGGTCGGGCGCCGACCCGGCCCGGCCTGCATCTGCCGTGACGATCCCGCCCCCGGCGGAGATCCGACGACTGGCTTATCTCGGTACCCCCGACATCGCCGTCCCGCCCCTGCGGGCGCTGCACGAGGCGGGGTACGAGATCCCGCTCGTGGTGAGCCGGGCCGACGCCCGCCGCGGTCGGGGTGGGGCCCGGCAGCCGAGCCCGGTCAAGGCGGCGGCGCTCGAGCTGGGCCTACGGGTGACCGACACCCTCGACGACCTGCCGGGCGCCGGCGTCGACCTCGGCGTGGTCGTCGCCTACGGGCGGCTGATTCCGCCGTCGATCCTCGATCGCCTGGCCCTGGTCAACATCCACTTCTCGCTGCTGCCCCGGTGGAGGGGGGCCGCACCGGTCGAGCGGGCCATCCTGGCCGGTGACACCGAGACCGGGGTGTGCCTCATGGCCGTCGAGGAGGGGCTCGACACCGGCGCCGTCTACCGGCGAGCCGCCGTCCCCATCGGGGCCGACGACACGCTCGAGGACCTCCGGGGCCGCCTCGTCGAGCTGGGGACGACCCAGCTCCTCGAGGCCCTGGCCGAGGGCCTGGGCGAGCCGGTGCCGCAGGTGGGCGAGCCCGTCCATGCCGCCAAGCTCCTCCCCGAGGAGCGGCACATCGACTGGACGGGCTCCGCCCGCGACATCCACCGGCGCATCCGGGTGGGAGGGGCGTGGACCACGTTCCGGGACACCCGCGTCAACATCCACCGGGCCCGGCTCGTCGCCGGCCACCAGGGGGCCGAGCCCGGCGAGCTCCATGGCCTCGTGGTCGCCACCGGCGAGGGGGGCATCGAGCTCGTGGAGGTCCAACCGGAGGGTCGGGCCCGCCAGGACGGGTCGGCGTGGCGCAACGGCGCCCGCCCCGGCCCCGCCGACCGGTTCGTGTGATGGACGATCCCCGCCGGGTGGCGATCGAGGCGATCGTGCGGATCGACACGGAGGGGGCCTATGCCAACCTCGTACTGCCATCAATGCTCGAGGAGACCGACCTCGATCGCCGCGATCGGGGCCTCGTGACGGCGTTGGTCTACGGCGCCACCCGACGGCGCCGGGCCCTCGATCATGTCGTCGACCGGTTCCTCGTGCAGGACCCGCCCCCGGTCGCCCGGGCCGCGCTGCGCATCGGCGCCCATCAACTGATCGAGATGGGGACACCGCCCCACGCCGCGGTCTCGGCCACCGTCTCGGCCACCCCGAAGCGGTTCCGGGGCCTGGTCAACGCCGTCCTGCGCAAGGTCACCGCCGCCACGGAGGCCGGGATCGAGTATCCGTCGGCCGCGGTGGAGTTGAGCTACCCGGACTGGATCGTGGAACACCTCGAGCGCGACCTCGGCGTCGACGCGGCGCGCACCGCCCTGGCCGAGATGAACGGGGCGGCCGCGGTCCGACGACGCGACGACGGCTACGTGCAGGACGAGAGCTCGCGCCGGGTGGCGGCCCTCGTGCCGGCGGGCGCCGGCGACCGGATCCTCGACCTGTGCGCCGCTCCGGGCGGGAAGGCGACCCACATGGCGGGCCGGGGGGCCTTCGTGGTCGCGGCCGACATCCACCCGACGCGGGTCGGGCTGATCGCCGACAACGTCCGGGCGCTCGGACTCGACGACGCGGTCGCGGTCGTGCGGGCCGACGGGACCCGGGCGCCGTTCCGTCCGGGCGGGTTCGACGCCGTGCTCGTCGACGCGCCCTGTTCGGGGCTCGGTGCCCTCCGTCGCCGCCCCGATGCCCGGTGGCGGATCCGGTCCGGCGACGTCGACCGGTTGGCCCACCTGCAACAGGAGTTGCTGGTGGAGGCGGCCGGCCTGGTCAGAGCGGGCGGGACCCTCGTCTACAGCGTGTGCACGTTGACCGCAGCCGAGTCCTCGGGAGTGGTCGACGCCGTGCAGGGGAGACTCGCCACCCTCCGCTTTCGCGTGCGCCGGCCGCTGGAGGTCGTCCTGCCGGGCCCCGACCACGACGGCATGTGCCAGATCGTCTGGGAGCGGGACTGACGGGGCTGGCTAGGGTCGGACCATGAGCGAGACGCTGCAGGCCAAGGTGCTGACCGTGTCGGACGGTGTCGTCCACGGGACGAGGGAGGACAAGTCGGGGGCCGCGCTGGAGGCCCGGCTGGCCGAGGCCGGTTGGGAGGTCGTCGAACGCACCGTCACCGAGGACGGTGAACTCCCGGTGGCCGACGCGCTGGCGGATCTGGCCGACGGCTTCCACGGCCTGATCGTGACCACCGGTGGCACGGGTTTCGGACCGCGTGACCGAACCCCGGAGGGAACCCGCGCGGTGATCGATCGGGAGGCGCCGGGGCTGGCGGAGGCGATGCGACTGGTCAACCCGCTCGGCCGACTCAGCCGGGCGGTCGCCGGAACCAGGGGTACGGCGCTCATCCTCAACACCCCCGGTTCCTCGAACGGGTGTCTCGAGACCCTCGAGGCGGTGCTCGACGTCGTCGAGCACGCGGTTCGACTGCTGGTCGACAACGCCGACCCCCACCCCCACGGTGGTCCATGACGTCCGACGAGGGGTACATGGCCCTCGCGGTGGAGGCGGCCGCCGTCGCCCGGTACCGGTCCTCACCCAACCCCTGGGTGGGGGCGGTACTCGTCGACCGTCTCGGTGCCGTGACCACCGGCGCGACCCATGCGCCGGGCGGGCCCCACGCCGAGGTCGACGCGCTGGGCAAGGCCGACGATGCCCGCGGGGCCACGCTGTACACGACCCTCGAGCCCTGCTCCCACCAGGGGCGCACGGGTCCCTGCACCGACGCCCTGATCGACGCGGGGGTGGAGCGGGTGGTGATCGCCGTCGAGGATCCCGACCCCAAGGTGGCCGGGGAGGGAGTGCGACGGCTCCGGGATGCGGGGCTGGAGGTGACGGTCGGGGTGCGGGTCGAGGAGGTGACCCGTCAGCTCCGGCCCTACCTCCACCACCGTCGTACCGGCCGGCCGTGGGTGGTCCTGAAGCTGGCCGCCTCACTCGACGGCCGCACCGCCGCCCCCGACGGAACGTCACGGTGGATCACCGGGGAGGAGGCCCGCCGCGACGTCCACCGGCTCCGGGCCGAGTCCGACGCGGTGCTCGTCGGTGCCGGGACGGTCCGGGCCGACGATCCGGCCCTGACGGTGCGGGACTGGCCCGGCCCGGACTCCGGCATCGGCCCCGCAGAGGTCACCGACCCCCGCCGGGTGGTGCTGGGTCACGCGCCGCAGGACGCACGGCTCCATCCCTGCCTCGAGTGGCACGACACGCCGGCGGCGCTGCTCGACAGCCTGGGTGCCGAGGGAGTGGTCCAACTCCTCGTCGAGGGTGGGGCGTCGGTGGCCCACACCTTCCACGCCGAAGGCCTGGTCGACCAGTACACGCTCTACCTGGCGCCCGCGATGTTCGGCGGTGACGACGGCACGCCGCTGGTGCGGGGCCCGGGCGCACCCACCATGGCGGACGTGTGGCGGGGCGACATCGACGAGGTCACCCGGCTCGGTGGGGATCTGCGGGTCGACGCCGTCTCCAAATCCCGCGACGGCGCCCGGTCGCCCCGGTAGCCTCGACCCGTGCTGAAGTTGGTCCTGCCGAAGGGCTCGCTCGAGAGGGCGACGCTGGAGCTGTTCGAGGCCGCCGACCTGCCGGTCGACCGGTCGTCGTCGGTCGACTACAAGGCCGACATCGCCGATCCCCGGATCGACTCGGTGCGGATCCTGCGCCCCCAGGAGATCCCGACCTACGTCGCCGACGGACTCTTCGACCTCGGCATCACCGGGCGGGACTGGGTGGAGGAGACGGCCAGCAAGGTCGAGAGTCTCGGCGAGTTGCGCTACTCGAAGGCCACCGCCAAGCCGGTCCGGATCGTCATGGCAGTGCCCACCGATTCGCCCTGGCAGTCGGTGGCCGACCTGCCCTCCGGTGTGCGGGTGTCGACCGAGTACCCCCAGATCACCCGCCGCTTCCTGGAGGAAGCCGGTGTGGAGGCCGACATCCGGCTGAGCTACGGCGCCACGGAGGCCAAGATCCCCGACATCGTCGACGTGGTCGTCGACCTGACCGAGACGGGCCGGGCCCTGCACGCCGCGGGCCTGCGGATCATCGACACGCTGTGCACCAGCTACACCGAGCTGATCGCCAACCCGGTGTCGTACGCCGACGCCGACAAGGCCAAGGCGATGCGTCAGATCCACACCCTGCTCCAGGGTGTGCTCGACGCCCGGGGCAAGGTCCTGGTGAAGATGAACATCCCGGCCGACAAGCTCGACGAGGTGATCGAGTTGCTGCCGTCGATGAAGGCGCCGACGGTCAACGAACTGTTCCGGGGTGCGGGGTACGCCGTGGAGACGGTGGTGCCGAAGAGCGAGATCAACATCCTCATCCCCGCCCTGCGGGAGCACGGAGCGACCGGCATCGTCGAACTCCCCATCGCCAAGATCGTTCCGTGAGCCACCGGCCGCCACCTCGCCGGAGCGGCACCGTGATCGAATTCGACGAGGCGGTGGGTCATGGCACCGTGACCGACGGTGACGAGGAGTGGTTCTTCCACTGCACGGCGATCGCCGACGGATCCCGTTCGGTCCCCGCGGGAATGACGGTCAGCTTCGTGGTCGTCCCCGGGCACCTGGGTCGCTGGGAGGCCGGCGATCTCCGCCCGGCCTGAGGTGGCGGGTTGAGCGGCACCGCCGTCTCGCTGGTGCTCACGAGTGCGTTCCTGCACGCCCTGTGGAACGCACGGGTCCACACCGGCGGCGACCGGGTCATGGAGATGGCGGTGGCGTACGCGACCGGGATCCTGCTCCTGTCGCCGTGGTTGATCGCCGACCCGCCCTTCGAGGTGATCGGGTGGGTGCTGCTGAGCGGCGTGGCCCACGCCGGCTACATCTGGGGGCTCTCGACCGCCTACTCGCGCGGTGGTCTGGCGACGACCTACCCGCTGGCCCGGGGGACGGCCCCTCTCGTGGTGGCGGTCGTGGGGGTGTGGCTGCTCGACCAGACCCCGTCGGGGTTCACCGTGGCGGGAGCGACCACCGCGGCCGTCGGCCTCGCCGTCGTGGGCGGGGTGGCGTGGGGGCGGCGCGAACGGGCCGCGGTGGCGATGGCCCTGATGACCGGGGGGTTCATCGCCGGTTACACGCTGCTCGACGCGCGGGGCGTGTCGGCGACCGGTGAGCTGGGCTACTTCGCCGGTGCCTCGTCGGTGGCGGTCGCGCTGGTGCTGCTGGGCCAGCGGGCCACTCCCGCGAGGGTCCGGCCGGCGCTGGGCGCGGGTGTCAAGGTCGGGGTCGCGTCGACCACGGCCTACGGCCTCGTCCTGCTCGCCTACACCCGGGCCGACGCCGCCAACGTCGCCACGCTGCGGGGCACGTCGATCCTGTTCGGTCTGGCCCTCGTGCCCCGCACCGTCACCCCCCGGCTGGTGACCGGAGCGGTCGCGGTGATCGCAGGCGCCGCCCTCGTCACCCTGTAGGCGCCGGATCGCCCTCGTCGTCGCCGTCCGGCTGGTCCCCGTCGGGCTGGTGGTTCTTCAGCTGGACGAATGCCATGCGGATCTGTTCGAGGGCCTGGTGGAGGGTGGCCTCGGCCTCGCCGAGGCGGCCGGACATCTTCTCCACCAGCGCACCGAGGGCGTCGATCGCCACGGTCGCCTGGGCGAAATCCGGTGTCTGCTGGGACAGGTGCAGTGCCGCCAACTCGTAGAGCCCCATCGCGTGGTTCGCCACCACGTTGACCGCCGGTGTGGCGAGCAGCCGTTCCCGGGCCGCGGCCATCTCCTTGATCATCGCCTCGGCCCGGGCCCGCTCCTCGGGGCTGAGGTCGTCGAGGGTCACGCCCTCGGGGAGCGCGGCTGCGATCTCGTCGTCGAGTGAAGGGTCGGCCGGGGGTGGGGTGGGATCGGCGGGTTCGCCGGGACCGGACCCCGGTGGGGGAGTGCGATCGACCGGGTGTTCGCCGCCGGGTGTCCAGAGCGAGTTCATGACTGGTACGCTACCGGTCACAATTCAGCGGGAAGTGGGGTGACCTCCGGGTCGTCCCCACCTGGCCACGTCACGTGCGTCCAGGTCGGCCTACGGGGCAGCACCACCCAGTGCGATCGCGGACGCCGACATTCCGGCGTCCGTTCGTTCGTTTTCGCAGCGGCGGACGTTCCCATCGACAACGGAGGTTCCGTGCTCACGAGGAGTACAGGGCGATAGCACCACCAAACGACGAGCCGAGGATCAACGACCGGATCCGTGCCCGGGAGGTCCGATTGGTCGGACCCGACGGCGAGCAGATCGGCATCAAGCCCCTCCCCGAGGCGCTCAACATCGCCCGGGCGTCGGGGCTCGATCTCGTGGAGGTGGCCGAACAGGCCAGCCCGCCGGTGTGCCGGATCATGGACTACGGCAAGTACAAGTACGAGGCCGACCAGCGGGCCAAGGAGTCCCGGAAGAAGTCCTCGAACCAGACGGTCAAGGAGATGAAGTACCGGCCCAAGAT
>JABAOE010007221.1_pt2 | contig 14858 bp, 17 predicted proteins | sample 7062141 | NCBI WGS metagenome assembly JABAOE01 (sample SAMN14538627, study PRJNA623070) | marine sediment metagenome | biome: marine biome [ENVO:00000428]; feature: marine pelagic biome [ENVO:01000023]; material: deep marine sediment [ENVO:00002113] | place: India: Gulf of Khambhat ... | reverse complement strand
CCTTCGGGGCGAAGAGCCAGGCACGAAATTGAGCGACTCCTGCATCGCGACATGTTCAGCGGCTGGGGGATCCGAACCCTGAGCGGTAGCTCCAGACGCCATAATCCAATCGGGTACCACACGGGGACGGTCTGGCCCCACGACAACGCACTGATCCTGGCGGGATTCAAGCGTTACGGCGCCGAGAGGGAGCTGAACCAGGTAGCTCACGCTCTCTTCGAGGCGGCGGTTACCTTCCCTTACTTCAGGTTGCCGGAGCTGTTCAGCGGAGCGCCACGGCAAGAGCACCAGGCACCTGTGCCCTACCCCGTCGCCTGCCGGCCGCAGGCGTTCGCTGCGGCGGCTCTTCCGTCTATCCTCTCGTCGATTCTTGGCCTGCTACCGGATGCAAGACGCGACCGTCTCTACATCGTGAACCCGAAGCTCCCCGGGTGGCTGAACTTCGTTGAGCTGTTTCACCTCAGCGTCGGCGAGTCGGTACTCGACATCGCCTTCCGGAGCACAGCTGGCAAGACAGCCGTTGAGGTTAGCAGAAAGCAGGGCCCGATCGAGGTCATCGAGTGCGACCGGTGGCCGGCAGAGGAGCAACGAGCCACGGCCTCATAGCCGGTGCCCGGCGGACAGCGACGGGAGGACTAGTCCTCGGTGGGGTGAGCATGGTCGTGGATGTGTGCTTCGTGCTCGTGCTCCCGGTCCGGATTCTCATGCGGCGTGTGGGCGTGTTCCAGCGCCGGGTGGTTGTGGTCGTGCGTGTGATCCGACGTCAGGTGCTCCACTTCCCCGCCCGCGCCGTGGCGCGCGTGGTGCGTCATGTGAATGTGGTCGTGGCTGTGAACGATCGCCGGATGGGTGTGATTCTCGAAGCCTGCAACCGTCATGTCATACCTCCCTCTTGCTATCCCGCCCTCGTCCGCGGCACGAGGAAGCCCTTCCCGGGACGTGGCGCTAGAGACGGCGTCAGCGGAATCGGCGCGCGGGTCTCCTTCCATTCGATCACCGACTGATACACCGCTTCGTAACCCGCCGCCATAGTCGCGGGTGAAAAGTGCTGCTCTACGTGCTCCCGGCAGCTCGCCCGGTCCAGCCCGCCGGCCCTTTCGACGGCTTCAATCATGCCTTTGAGCGAGTCGCAGACGAAGCCGGTCACTCCATCAACGACCACTTCGGGCACGGAGCCGCTCTGGTGAGCGACGACCGGAGTGCCGGTAGCCATCGATTCGATCATCGTGAGGCCGAAGGGCTCCGGCCAGTCGATAGGGAAGAGGCAAGCGTAAGCGCCGCCGAGGAGTTCGTCCTTGCGCGCCTCATCTACCTCGCCGACGAATCGGACGAGCGGCGACGCATCCACGAGAGGTCGGATGGCCGTCTCGTAGTAGGCGCGGTCGATGTCGGCCACTTTGGCGGCGATGACGATCGCCATGCCGACGTCCCGGGCAATCTCTATCGCCCGGTCCGGTCGCTTTTCGGGGCTAATCCGCCCGATGAATACAAGGTAGTCGCCGGGTTCGCTGCGAAAGTGGAAGTTTGAGAGGTCTATCGCGTTGTAGACGTTGGCGATCCAGTTCGCGTGCGGCAGGTGAGAGGCTTGATCGTTGCTGATGGAAACCAGCCTCTGCTCCCGGAACTGACCGTAGACCTGCCGAACCTCCGGCAGGTCAAGGCGGCCATGCGTCGTAGTAACGGTAGGCGTTGATGAGAGCCGCGCGAACGGAAATGCAAAGTAGTCGACATGGTTATGAATGACGTCGAATTCGTCCGCACGCCGATACACCTCGCTGAGTTCAATCAACGTTGGCGCGACGGTGTCCTTGACGGTGGGATCCAGCCTCAGCCCTCGTGGGGCACACGGCACGAGCCTGGCCGAGGTCTGCGAATCGCCGCTGGCGAAGAGCGTGACGTCGTGTCCGCGCCGCACAAGCTCTTCCGTGAGCACTGACACAACACGCTCGGTGCCGCCGTAAAGCACAGGTGGCACTCGCTCGGCAAGCGGGGCGATCTGGGCAATCCTCATCATCCTGACCTCGCCTGGCCGGTGGAGCCGGCTAGTCAGAAGCCGCCGGCTCCATTCGGCCTGAGGCCGATCTACTTGACCGGGATCTTGACGGCCTTCGATGCGGCTGCCTTCGGCTCCGGTATCGTCACCTCCAGCACACCGTTTTCGCGACGCGCTTCGACCTGGTCGGCCGTAACGCCGCCCGGAAGCCGGACCGTTCGCACGAACTCGCCCGTCGCGCGTTCGGCGCAGTAGTAGTCCTCTTCCTTGACCTCCTTCTCCTCCTCCCGATGGCCTCTGATCGTGAGGAGGTCGTCCTCGACCGTAATAGACAGATCCTCGGGCTTGATACCGGGAACATCGGCGCGGATCACCAGGGTGTCGTCCTTGTGGAACATGTCGATGTCCGGAAGCCAGGTCTCTCGCTCCCGCAGCCACGCACGAAACGGGCGAAGTCCGAACCGCGGCATCCGGCGATCAAGCATCGCCTGCATCTCCTCTGGCCAGGCCCACCAGGGCTTTCGCTCTACTTCGGCTGGCCTCTTCTCTGCTGCCGTTACCATTTCGGGACCTCCCTGAACTATCCTCAACTACGTCGAATTGGACCAGCGGTCCGTGTATAGGAATCGGTCCACTTTCTCCATAGGCCATCCTTCCTGACCTCAGCCTCCGAGAACGGAGGTGACCAGCACGTTCACCCTGAACTTCTGGACCGAGCCACCGTCACTGACTTTCACCTGCTGTCATCCTGCGCACTGCCCGCGCGCCACCTGAAATCTGCGAGGTCGCTGAAAGGCTCATGGTTCGCCGCTCCGGATGTGTTTGCGACCGTGCCTGGGGCGGCGCCCGGCCACAGTGCACACACATGACCTGCGGGCCGGCCTGCAAGTCCACCAGGCTCAGGTCACCGCAGCACCAGGAGCAATTGGGAAGGGGAGCTACCTTGTTTCGCGGGGTCTGCATTCTCCGGCTCCGATCATCTCGCCAGCACGCCTGCGAGCGCGGCAACCGACATCAGGGTCACGAATGCGAGATGCGTCGCGAGCACTCGCTGGCGCGGCTTCAGGCGGACCGTCCCTGCAAGAGCAGCGTCAGGGAGGCCCCGAACCGCCAGCGAGTCAGGACTCTCCTGAGCGTCCCGCTCCGCGGGCGCCGGGTGGAGAAGAGTTGCCTGCTCGTGGGGGATCAGGGCCAGATTGACTGGCGGAAGTCGCACGAACGCTCTAGCCATCAGACTACCCGCCTCGTCTGCCCTGGAACCGAAACCCGCCGCTCAGGGGGCATGCGCTCAGCGATGACGTCTACCATGGATTTCTGGGCTTCACCATGAAGCCGAATGCTGAGTCCTTGTTGCTCGTTCAGGATGCAGCCACACTGCAGGCACGAGATGAACTCGCCGTAGGTGTCAGACAGGCTCACGAGATCTCCGTTGCAGCGGGGGCAATTCTTGCACCAGATCATCCCCGGGCCTTCCTTCCAAATGCTTCGGGGCGAACTAACCTTGCGCGCCGGCCCCGGCATTCAGACTTGACCGAGGCTCGTTCATGGCCTGGCGCCGGCGCGCAGGCAAGGAGCCCGACTCGACTCTGTTACGTAGACTATGGAAGCTGCGTGCAATCGACGTGCAGTCAGAGGATCTGATGTGCAGAAGACGTGCAGATAGACGTCAGGCGGCCGCCGGGCGGGGCATCCGGGTACGGCATTGCGATGCTTTGTTACGCTAGCCCGTTGACTGCTACGTACTCACGGAGCACTTCTATCTCGGGCGCCTCCTGCAGCCGGCGTAGGGCGCGGGACTCCAGTTGCCGGACCCATTCTCGCGTAACGCCGAGGCGCNNCGAAGCGAAGCTCGAGCACGGTCCGCTCTTGGGCCGGCAGAACCTCCAGCGCGTTCTGAACATCGTCCCGTAGAAGCGTAGCGGCCGCCTCTTCATGCAGCGACACGTCGACGACCTTCTCGATGAGATCGGCAAGCCGCGTTTCGTCTCCCTCTCCCACCGGGGCCTCCAGTGACGCCGGAGTGAGCGACGCTCTTTCAAGCAGTTCCACCTTCTCCTCGCTGGCATCCATGCGCCGGGCGACCTCAGCCGTGGTCGGCTCCCGGCCAAGCTCCGCCGTCAGCTCCCCGGCGACCTTACGGTGCCGCGACAACTGCTCGGTCACATGAACAGGCAAGCGGATCGTCCGCGACTGATCGGCGACCGCCCGCTGGACCGCCTGCCGTATCCACCAGGTCGCGTAAGTGCTGAACTTGTAGCCGCGCCGGTAATCGAACTTCTCAACCGCCCGGATAAGGCCTGTGTTCCCTTCCTGCATCAGGTCCGCCAGGTCGAGGCCGTATCCTGCGTAACGCTTGGCCACCGACACCACGAGCCGTAGATTGGACCGGATCAGGCGGTCCTTTGCCTCCGCCGCCACCCTCTCAACCGTTCGCAGGCGGGCGGCGAGCGCCCTGACGGCATCGCGATCGCCCGCTCCCGCATCAGCCTCCCAGTCCGTGACGATCCGCGACATCGTCGAAAGGTCGGCCAGAGCCGTCCGGACTACCTCTTCTGATTCGCCGGTGGCACCTGCCGCCCTTACTACGATGTCTTCATCAATCGTGCGCTCGGTAGCCTTCTGCAGCCCTTCGTCGAACAGAAGACCGGAGTCACGCGGATAGACCGGAAAGACCCCGGCGCGAGCGAGAAGCTCGTGGTCCGCGTGCAGGCTGCGGAGGAGCTGCCGCGCCAGCCCCTCGTACGTGAAGTCGTGCTCCCGGGCTGCCTCGCTCTGGAGATGCAGGAGGAGGTTGCCCTCTTCCATCTGGCGCCCGATCTCCACCTCCTCTGCCGCCGTCAGAAGCGGGAGCTCGCCCAGCTCTCGAAGGTAAAGACTCTCGACAGACGGCAGCCCTTTCATCTCAGACGCCTCTGCGCCGCGTCTTCCAGAAATCATCAGGGCAATGGCACCTCCCGTACCAGCCTAGGGCCAGAGGTCGCGGACATCTTCCGGCATCATCCCCTTCGCATCCTCGATTTCGCCCTCGGAAACCTTTCGCGCCAGCACCGCCAGAACAGCGCGCGTCACACGCTCGCTATCGATCTCTGCCCCTCGCGGAAAGGCTTCCCGGACATGTGCCAGAAACTGCTCCCCGTGACGTTCCTTCTTCGGCGTAATGGCCGGCCGCCAGCCGTCATAGTAGAAGCCCCGGATCAGCATCGGCAGCTGGGCGCCCAGCTGCACGGCTTCGTCAGTCTGCAGCCTGTCACGGAGGGCGTGGAGCACGCCCCTCAGAGCGAGATACGCCTCGTGCCGGTCCTCCGATCCGAGCTCCGTCATCACGTCTCGGATCCAGAGGTTCGTCCTCTCCAGCGTCGTCTCAAAGGCCGGAATATCACTCATAGCTTCTCGTATGAACAGACGAAGCGGTGGACGGCCTGACCAACACTACGGGCGCCGGTCCATCGATCAGGGAGTCTGCCACACCGCCGAGCGTCCACAGCCCGGCGGCGTAGCGACTGTGCGACGTCATCACGACAAGGTCGACGTTCTCCCGCTCAACGTAGTCAGCGATCACGGCGGCGGGGAAACCCGTCTGCCTGTGAGTCCTGAGTCGCTCCTCTCCGTAAGCCTTGCGGACAGCATCCAGGTATTCCGTCGCCACTCTCTCGCGGTGCCCATCGAGTTCGTGTTCGCGGTGAGCCGGGAGCGCGCCGGCGTAGGCGCCGAGGGCCGGCGTCACCACTCTCAGGAGATCGATCTTCGAGCCGAGCCCGTGCGCAAGGTCGATCGCGCAGGGTATCGCCTCCTCCGCATCAGCGCTGCCGTCCAGCGGGACAAGAATGCGCTTCATACGGACCTCCGGCGCGGCCGCCCGCGGCCCAACTGCGAGAACCGGTACGGGCGAACCGCGAAGAACCTTGTCGGCAACACTCCCTCTGCGCCCGGACGGGACGGCACGGCGCCCGTGTGTGCACATGGCGATCATGTCAGCGCTGCGGTCCTGCGCCGCGCTGATTATCTCTACTGCCGGGTGTCCCGCGCGGACATCCATCGTCGCGCTCAGGCCAAAGTCGTCCAGACGCGGGGCGAGGCCATGAAGGTAAGCCTCAAGATCTTTCGTCCCGCGCGCGGTCAGCTCCATCAGCTCCGGGGTCTCCCCCTCCAGTTGTTCCTCCAAGCCCGTCTCCCAGACTGACAGCAGGACAGGGTGGTATTCACACTTGCGGGCCAGAGTGAGCGCGATCGGCAGCACTGCTTCCGACTGCTTTGATCCGTCGACCGGTATCAGGAGTTTCTTCATCGCCGCTTACTCGATAGCGAAGGTAAGAATGACATCCGCGTAGAGCGTCACATCGTCGCCGCGGTTCTCGCTGTAAGCGATGTCAGCAACAGGATATGGGCCGACGTTACTAACGCCGCAGGGTGACCCTCCAAACGGTGAGTAAGCATACGTCTGAGCCCCGATCAGCGCCCCTCTCGTGACGCCAAGCGCGGAGGCGAATACGCCGGCGCGTGCCGCTGCGTCCTCGACAGCCGCCGAAAGTGCCGCCTCTTCCAGCGGTGCGTAGTCCTCGACAACGTAGGAGACGTAGGTGCCCTGCAGGCTGATGCCTTCCAGTCCAAGCGATGCGTCCGTCGCTGCGCCAACGGCATCGCCCAGGATAGCGAGGTCGCGGACGGTCACACGAAGTGTCGCGCTGTACCAGTAGGCATCGTAATAGTAGGTGGCCCCCAGGAACTCGATGTCATCGCGGTCGACTCCTGCGTCAACCAGCGCATCGATGACTGGTTGCAGGTCCTCTTCCGTGATGGCGGCAGCGCTGATGGACGCCGCTCTGTCGACGCTCCCGCTCCCGGACGACCCGGGCTCCGGGTCGCCACCGGGGCGGACTGCGTCGCCATAGCTGCCGAAATAGAACTCAACAACCGCGGTGTCGGCGTCCACCGACGCCGAGCCGTAGCCGGAGACCGTGATGCCGGTCGACGTCTGCTGCAGAACCGGCGCCCGCTCGGCGCCGTAGTTATCCGCCGATGAAACAGGCCCACCGGGCGCGACAGCGCCGCCCCGGTCAGGTTCGTCCGTGCTGCTGCGCGTGAGGTCGGCGTTCGCGGCGACAAGGGCCACGCCGAGACCGCTTTCCGTCCTGACCGTGCCCGGCCCCTCATCATCGCCGTCTCCGCAGGCGGCAAACAGCGGAATCAGCAGCGCTGCCAGAGCGGCGATGATTGCAAGGTGCTGCGTCTTCATCCGCACCTCGGCCTCCTTGAACTACGACACCACCCCTCGCTCTGCTAAGCGGCCCGCTTTGCCGCGACGTGCTCTTTCGGCGCCTTCCCGATCGCTTCCAGAAAGCGCTCGGGGTGATCGAGAGTCAGGTACAGGCGACGGCAGCTCGTGGGCAGGAAGTAGAGGTGGACATCTACGGGCTTCTTGAGAGTCAGCCGGACCACGTTGCTGTAGGAGCCGACCAACCCAACAACGCCGCGGAAGTTCGTCCTCGGTCCAACTCCGGCCCATCGCGGCCACCTCGAGACCTCGGCGGCCTTGATGTTGCCAAGCGGAATCCGCTCATCGAACATCGGGCCGAAGCGAATGCGCAACTCTCCGTCCTGCACCTGGGCGAAGGCGCGCCGGCGTGTGACGCCGAAGGGGATCATGAAGAGCTGCGAAAACTCCGTGATCAGGATTGGGAACCTGTGTCCCTTGGCCTGCGCGGTCATGATCAGAAACCTCCTTCCAGCTCCCGGACAAGGGAGCCAAACTGCTCCAGGAGTAGCGTACGTGAGCAGCGTGCAATCGACGTGCAATCGGAGGGATTGATGTGCAGAAGGCGTGCAGACGCGGTCAGGCGGCGGCCCGGGGCATCCGGTAACCTACGCCCTGCACCGTGAAGATGAAGCGCGGCGCTCGGGCATCGTCGCCGAGCTTGCGGCGCAAGTCGCGGACGAAGGATCTTACGAGAGCGGATTCTCCTTCGTAGTGGTCTCCCCAGACGTGCTGGAGAAGCTGGTTGTGCGTCAGCACTCGACCCGCATTCGTGGCCAGCTCCATGAGTAGCTTGTGCTGCGTCGCAGTCAGTTCAACGGGGCTCCCGGCGACTGATACCTGCCGATTAGCGTAGTCGATCCGCAGGTCATCCAGCACGAACGGACGAAGGGTCCGACGTTCACCTCGAGCCATACGGCGTCTGTGCACGACGTCGATGCGCGCCAGCAGTTCCGCTGGCGAAAACGGCTTGCCGACGTAGTCATCGGCGCCCATCTCGAGGGTTCGCACGGCGTCTTCTTCCCGGGCACTGGCGGTGAGAATGATCACAGGGACGTCGTAGCGCGACTTGATCGCATCGAGGACGTCGAACCCGCTGGCACGGGGAAAGTTCAGATCCAGCAACACGACGTCAGGATCGGTCTCCACCATTAGAGCATCGAGACGCGCTGGATCCCCGGCTATCACGGCCTGGTGTCCGGCGGCGCTGAGCTGTCGCTTGATCAGACGTAGTACGTGCGGATCATCATCAAGCGCCAGCACCCTGAGCCCTCGAGCCGAGGGTGACGAATCCGCAGCCCGTGGACTGTCGAAGGCCTCTCGTGTGGCGATGGGCAGTGAGAATGAGAACGCCGCCCCCTTCCCCTCACCATCGCTCTCGGCCCAGAGCCGGCCGCCGTGCGCCTCCACGATGCCCTTGCAGACGGCCAGTCCCAGCCCGCTGCCTGGCATGTCCGACTCGGGCGCCACGCGAGTGAACTTCCTGAAGATCAACGGAATGTCCTCAGCCGCAATACCGCGACCCCTGTCCTGCACGGTCACTATCATGTGGTGATCGTCGTGTCTCGCCGATACTGTGATCGGCTCAGTTGCCGGCGAGTACTTGGAGGCGTTGCCGATCAGGTTGGCGAGTATCTGCTCAAGACGATGAGGGTCAGCTACAACTGGCGGCGCGCCGTCTTCTATCTCAACGTGAATCTCCTGGGCGACCGCACTGCCAATGGTGGTAACGAGCCCGCCGATCGTCTCGCTGATGTCGGTTGGCCGGGGCTTCACGTCAAGCGCTCCAGATCGGATCCGGGACATGTCGAGAAGGTTGTCGACCAGCTCACGCAGACGCTCGCTCTGTTCGTCGGCGACTCGAAGGAGGTCCTTCACCTCCTCGTCGCTCAGGCTGTCAAACGAACCAAGAGCCATCGAGACCGCACCCTTCACCGCAGTAAGGGGTGTCTTCAGTTCATGCGTCACCATCCCCAGGAACTGGTTGCGAAGCCTCTCCACTTCCTCCAGCGGAGAGATGTCCTGGACGACAGCCACAGCGCCAGCGATGCGGCCATCGGACAACAAGGACGGAACGGCATCTACGAGAGTGGTGATCTTCCGGCCCTCTCCGAGGTCGAAGATCACTTCCTCCGCGCGAACGGACTCGCCTTGAGACAGCGCCCGTTGGAGCGGCAGATCCTGAACCTCGTAGATCGCCCCGTCCGGGCGGCGATAGGTGGCCGCTCGCTCGTAGCTGTCCAGGCTGAGCTCCGGCTCGTGAACTAGACCGAGAATGCGCTGAATTTCCTCGTTCGCGATCAGGACTTCCCCTTGTGCGTCAACAACGAAGATGCCGACGGGGGCCGTCTCCACGAGGACTGCCAGGCGCTGCCTCTGGATCTCACTCTGCCGATGGAGGCGAGCATTACCGATGGCGACAGCCGCCAGCGATGTCAACAGGAGCAGCCGCCGCTCATCCTCAGCCGTGAAAGGTCCGCCGCCACACTTCTCGGTGAGATACAGGTTCCCGAGCGACGCGTCACCCTGCGATATCGGTGCGCCCAGAAACGTCTTCATCTGTGGGTGCCCATCCGGGAACCCAACGGCGTCCGGATGCTGCGATATGTCATCGATCCGGAGCGGGCTGTTGAGCTTGTGGAGGCGGCCGAGTATACCGAGCCCGCGCGGCAGACCCCCTATGCGCTTGCGCTCCTTTTCGGAGACACCGTGCGTGACGAACTCACTTACCTGGCCCGAGTCGTCGAACGCCCCGAGNNGTGAGCTGGCAGGCCGCGTCCACGACCTCCTGCAGGACCCTGGGCAGGTCTAACGACCGGGCGATGCGACTGCTCACCCGGGAAAGAAGATTGAGCTCAGGTGCAAGTATGCGCTGAGTGGACCTCATAACGAGGCTTCAATACTCGGACTGCGGCAGGCTTCAGCAATGGTGGGGCCGCGACTCTGCATGGCTTCCTCGCTTCGGCGCCCCTCATCTGACCACAGGAGGCCAGCGGAGACACGATCCTTCTGGCCCCCTAATCCGGTGACCTTCGGCTCTTCACCACGTTCCATTTGCACGCTTTCTGCATGACGCCAGACCCTATCTGCACACCGACTGCACGCAGCGCCTCGTAGTCTCTCCCCTCAGAGGGAGTCGGCGGCCCCTACTTGCCCCCTGTGGACCGCGCCGACTCCTGCCTCCCGCGCCGGCACTGCGGACATGAAGGAGCGGATCTACAGGTCTCAGGCCCGGTGCCGGCGCCCCAGGTCGAGAGTGGCGCAGTCTCAGGCCTGGCTGCGTGAGAGCGCAGCCAACCCGGGAGCGGGGACAACCCGCTCAAGGAACCACCAGGAGTTGGCACAGCCAGGTTACGAGGCGATGAGCCGCGATCCAGCCTCGTGAGGCATGGGTGAAGAAATCACGCTTCGGAGGCGGACAAAATACGTCGGAGGATGGATGCCGGCGGATCTTCTTGGCTTTTCTACTACGTGTATGTAGTATACAACTAGTCGTCGGCCGAAACGTTTCACGGCACTTGTTCTGCATCAACGAGACACGCAAGCGGCCCCGGGGCCGTTTACGCGTATCTGTAACGATCATTGGCCAACGCGAGTTATGATTGGACAGTGACGGATGAGCGCATTATGAAAGACTCAGAAGATCGCGGGCGTCTCGTCGAAAAGCATCTCGGGTCTCTGGAGGCACGAGTGATGCGGGTTCTTTGGAAGACACCTGACCTCACCGTGCGCGACGTTGCACTGCGCCTACCCGGGCGCCGCCAACGCGCCTACACCACAGTGATGACCGTGATGAATAGACTCTTCGAGAAGGGCCTGCTCGACCGCGTTTCAAAAGGCCGTGCATATGCGTACAGCCCTCGGATGACCGAGGCTGCTTTCCTCGAGACCATTACGAGGCGTACATTGAGCACGCTAATCTCGGACTTCGGTGNNCGGATGAGCGAGGCCGCATTCCTCGAGAACATCACGAGGCGTACGGTAAGCACGCTAATCTCGGACTTCGGTGACGCCGCCGTGGCGGGCTTCGTCGGCGAAGTGAGGGATCGCGGCCCCGATGAGCTTGAGAAGCTGCGCAAGCTACTCGAGGAAGGCTAAGCGTCCCTTGCAGCTAGGCGCCGGGCACATTCTCGTCGCGTTCGTCGGTGCGGCCTTCGCCGGCTTCGCAGCCTCTTTTGCTATCGGGCTACACCCGTTTGCTGAAGCCGGCACCAGCATGCTCCTTCCCCTGACTGCCTGTGGCGAACTACTCGGTGGCCCGTCAGGTCGGGCGGTCGCCGCCACTCTGGTGGCCGGACTGCTAACCGTCGGCCACCTGATAACCGCGGCGGTCGCGTGGCGGCGCGCTCGACTGAAGCTCACCGATCTCACCGCCGCCATGGAGTATCTTCCGGCGCTCGAACCCGATCGCCGGCTGGCGAGACTCACTGATGACCTCGGGGTGAGGAGCGCTCTCGTCGCCGTCGAGACAGACGAACGCTTCGCCCTTACCGTTGGAACCGACCGAATCTACATCTCGTCCGGTGCCCTGGCCGCTCTCACCGAAGAGGAGCTCAAGGTGGTCCTGCTCCATGAGATGCATCACCTGACGAACCGCGACGCCCCGAAGTCCGAGCTGATTGCGATCCTGCGCCACACGTTCGGCTACGTACCGGGCGTTCGTCGCCTGACCGATCGCTTCATCCGCTCACAGGAATTCGCGGCCGATGACGCGGCCCTCCGGCAGAAGAGGAGCCCCCGGGCACTCGTGTCAGCCTTCGTCAAGCTGCATCCGGCTCAGGCGAGCGCGCCCGCAACGGCTGGTTACGCGGACTACGCGACTCTCCGTGCGAAGAGACTGTTGGACACCGCACCGCGGAGCGACTGGTCTTTGGGAGACATCGCGGGCGCCTTCGCGACCTTCGCGTTCACGGCGCTTCCGCCAGTCCTGGCTCTTCTGGTGACAGAGCCGCACATCGCCTCCTTGCTCCTTGGCCACTAGATGTCTTGGCCGGCCTCCAAGAATCTGCCCCGCGAAACCGGACGCTACTACACGCTTACAGTAGGCTCACGAGAGCGGTGGTGACTCTCAAGCGCATGGGCCTTCTCACAAGTTTGCTTCTCGCGGCGGTCGTCGCGCTAGGCGTGCTGATCGCTCGCAGGGTTGACGTCGAGCGGGCGCGCAACAACCGCGTCCTCGCCGAGACTCGAGAGCGACGGGCGCGACTCAAAGGGACCTGGGGTGCGTGGCAGAACGTTGCCTTGAGCAGGATGGGAGCCTATGTGACGAGCGTCGAAGAGGCATTCCTTGACGAGGCGCTTCGCGCACGGCCCGGTGGTATCGTCGTCGATGTCGGATCGGCTGGCGGGCGCCTTGAGCACGTACTCACGCGTCATGCCGATCACGTCATCGCCACTGACATCGACAGAGACGAAATCTACGCGATGGCTGAGGACCCTAAGCTAACATCGGCGGTGGTCAGCCGAATCCCCGCGCTGCCGCTGCGGGACGACGCCGTGGACGCGGTCGTGGCTATACAGGCACCGGCCGCCTCCGACGAAGCCTGGTTCCGTGAAGAATGCCACCGCGTCCTGCGGCCGGGCGGCACCGTCCTCGTCACGCTGTACAACGCGCGCTCCTACAAGGGGCTGCTGGCGCGCCTCAGGCGCTGGCTTCGGCGCTCCGATGCACCCGCCTGGGAGGGCCTCTACTATCGGCGGAGTGCCGGGGACCATCTGCGGCTCTGGAGAGAAGCCGGCTTCCGGCCGAGCCGCGCGCTCGGGTACTACTGGGTTCCGCTGGACCGACGGTCCGATAGCATGTGTATCCCTGCCGGCGTCGCTCTCGAGCACCTGCTTGGACTGCGAGGCCTTGCGGCTCTCAGCCCTATGGTGTTCGTCGAATTACGGAGAATCGAGCCTGCAAGCCGAACATGACGGGCACCTGATGAGCTGACGGAGCTGGCCGGAACCCCAGGTCAAAGTTCCGACGGTCACACCCTACCGCTGTGCCCGAAGAGCCTGGGTATGGTTGCGAGCTACTACATGCGTGTAGTAGACTCGCTGGGGGCGGCGGGTGAATCAGGTGATTAAGCCTTGCCCACTAGACTGCTGCCCTCGCGGGCAAGTGCGTGGTGGGACGGGAATCTTGGATGAGTCAGGACAAAAAGAAGCGGCGGCGAGGGCGGCGATTCTCGCTAGGCACGCCCGACGAGCAGCGATTAGCGGCAGCAGAACCTACAGCGACGGAACTGCCGGTTAAGCAACCCCAGGAGAGTCAAGAAGCGCCGAAGCGCTCCCTCTTCTCGCTACCATTCGTGCGTCGTAAGGGTCCACGTGGCGAGAAGGCTTCGGCGAAGCCCGCTGACGTCTCGCCGATGGACTTCTGGCGCTCGGCGAGGCACAAATCGCATCGGGGGGCCGATGATCCTGTCAGACGCCGGTCAGGCTTGGTCGATTCGCTTGGGGGGTTCAGGGTGCCGGCATGGATGCCCGTTATGGCGATCATTCTCGCCACCTTCGGCATCCTCGGCCTTCTCTTCTTCTCCCGCTCGGTCTCCGGTGCTCCGCGCATCGGTGATCACTGGCACGCGCCTTACCAGATAGTCATCTGCGGAGAGAAGCAGCCGCCGATTGGAACGTTCGAAGATGGATCCGGCAGTCCCGGTACGCACGGAGACGGAATCATGCACCAGCACCCGTTCACTCCGGCGGGAGAGGGCGCGGCCTCGAACCTCAAGAACTTCTTCAGGGTCGGCGGAGGGAAGCTGAGCAGCAGCGAGATACAGATCCCCGGCCACCGTGACACGTTCAAGAACGGCGACCAGTGCCCGGACGGGGCCGAGGGCGTGGTCCAGGCATTCCTGAACGGTCAGAAGCTGGACAACTTCACAAGATACATCGCGAAAGACGGCGACCAACTCCGCATTATCTTCGGGCCGCCGGAAGAAGTGGTGCAGCTGGATGACCGCACCATCATCGCGGCCGAGCAGGCGACGCGAGAGGTGACGCTCGAAGTCTCTGGCAGCGAGGGTGGCACGCAAATCTCGCCGGCGAATCTGGATCTGGAGGCCGGTGAGGCGGTCCGCGTGCGCGTGCTAAACGTGGCCGACGTGTCCCATGCCTTCAGGGTCAGCGGCACCGATGGCCAATACGGAACGGCAGACGATTTCGTGGTGACACCGGACGGCGAAGACCCAGAAACCACGAGCGGGGTGCTCCTGCCCGGCGAAGAAGGGGCAGTCGTCGTCCGCTTTGACTTTCCTGGATCGGTCGAGTTTCGCGATGAGACGGCACAGTCTGCCACCGGCCTGATCACGGTGACGGAGGCCACGCCCGCCGACGATCAGCCTGAGGATGTAGACGCCGCTGACGCCGAACCGGACGTCGAAGTTACGCTAACGGATCACGTCTTCACCCCGTCGACGATCGACGTCGTAAGTGGCGAGGAGTTCCGCATCCGTCTGGCAAGTGAAGGTCAGTTCGTGCACAACATGAGGATCGCCGGGCCGGACGGCGAGTTCGAAACGGAGGATGACATCGTGTCAGACGATGTGCTGCCGGGAGAAACGTTGGACTTCACCGGCACTCTGGACGAGCCGGGCTCCTACGCGATGCGCTGCGACTTCCACTGGT
>JABAOE010006731.1_pt1 | contig 14863 bp, 16 predicted proteins | sample 7062141 | NCBI WGS metagenome assembly JABAOE01 (sample SAMN14538627, study PRJNA623070) | marine sediment metagenome | biome: marine biome [ENVO:00000428]; feature: marine pelagic biome [ENVO:01000023]; material: deep marine sediment [ENVO:00002113] | place: India: Gulf of Khambhat ... | reverse complement strand
CTCCACGTTGCGGACCTTCGACTCGTCGCCTTCGCCGATCGCCCGTTCGCCCGGGACGATCATCGCGTGCAGCACGCCGTTCATGGCGACCCACAGGACGACCGCGGGCCACACCCAGGAGTCCGACACCGAGATCGCGCTGTCGGACATGCCCGCCACCCCGAATCCGAGCAGCCCTCCGATGATCAGCGCGCTGCCGTAGATCCGTTGCCCCCGCACCGCGATGGCCTCCCAGATCTGCGGTCGATTCGGGTAATCGGAGGTCTGGGCGTTGAGAAACGGGTGCACGAACGCCGGGGCGAAGGCCACGAACATCGCGACGACGTGCAGGAACAGGATGATGTTGTACGGCGTGTCGCCAATTTCCGCGAGCAGCATGGGCGGGACCCTAGTGCCGGGCCGGACCCCGGGGGTGGTCCGGCCCCACCACCCGACTCTTGGCCGGATGGCTAACCGGTCCTAGGCTGGGCCGATGCCAGAGCTCCGGTCCCACACCACCACCCACGGCCGCAACATGGCCGGCGCCCGCGCCCTGTGGCGGGCCACGGGAATGGGCGACGACGACTTCGAGAAGCCGATCGTCGCGGTCGCCAACTCCTTCACCCAGTTCGTGCCCGGCCACGTCCACCTCAAGGACCTCGGCCAGCTGGTGGCCCGCGAGATCGAGGAGGCGGGCGGCGTGGCCAAGGAGTTCAACACCATCGCCGTCGACGACGGCATCGCCATGGGCCACGACGGCATGCTCTACAGCCTCCCGAGCCGCGACCTCATCGCCGACTCGGTCGAGTACATGGTCAACGCCCACTGCGCCGACGCCCTGGTGTGCATCTCCAACTGCGACAAGATCACTCCCGGCATGCTCATGGCCGCGATGCGCCTGAACATCCCCACCATCTTCGTGAGCGGCGGGCCGATGGAGGCGGGCAAGACGCGCCTGGCCGGCGTCTCGGTGAAGCTCGATCTCATCGACCCGATGATCAAGGCCGGGGATCCCTCGGTCAGCGACGAGGACCTCCTCGAGATGGAGCGCTCGGCCTGCCCGACCTGCGGCTCGTGCTCGGGCATGTTCACCGCCAACTCGATGAACTGCCTCACCGAGGCGCTCGGCCTGTCGCTGCCCGGCAACGGCACGATCGTGGCCACCCACGCCGACCGGGAGCAGCTGTTCCTCGAGGCCGGCCGCCGCATCGTCGACCTGGCCCGGCGCTACTACGACAAGGACGACGAGTCGGTCCTGCCCCGGTCGATCTGTTCGAAGCCGGCCTTCGAGAACGCGATGACCCTCGACATCGCCATGGGCGGGTCGACCAACACCGTGCTGCACCTCCTCGCCGCCGCCCAGGAGGGGCATGTCGACTTCACGATGGCCGACATCGACCGCCTCAGCCGCCACACGCCGAACGTCTGCAAGGTGGCGCCGTCCACCCCCGACTACCACGTCGAGGACGTCCACCGGGCGGGCGGGATCATGGGCATCCTCGGCGAGCTCGACCGCGGCGGGCTCCTCGACACGAGCCTGCCGACCGTGCACAGCGAGTCCCTCGGCGCTGCCCTCGAACGGTGGGACGTCATGCGCGACCCGAGCGGCGAGGTGACCGAGTTCTTCCGGGCCGGACCCGCCGGGATCCCGACCCAGGTGGCGTTCAGCCAGGCGGAGCGCTGGCCCGACCTCGACCTCGACCGCGAGCGGGGCTGCATCCGCACCGTCGAGCACGCCTACAGCGCCGACGGCGGCCTCGCCGTGCTCTACGGCAACATCGCCGAGCGGGGCTGCATCGTGAAGACCGCAGGGGTCGACGAGTCGATCCTCACCTTCAGCGGCCCGGCCCGGGTGTTCGAGAGCCAGGACGCGGCGTGCGACGGGATCCTCGATGAATCCGTCATCCGGGCCGGCGACGTGGTGATCGTCCGCTACGAGGGCCCCAAGGGTGGGCCCGGGATGCAGGAGATGCTCTACCCGACGTCGTACATCAAGAGCCGGGGGTTGGGGAAGGAGTGCGCGCTGGTCACCGACGGCCGGTTCTCGGGGGGGACCTCGGGCCTGTCCATCGGGCACGCCTCGCCGGAAGCGGCCGAAGGTGGCGCCATCGGGCTGATCGAGGACGGCGACATCATCGACATCGACATCCCCAACCGCACCATCGGCCTCCGGATCAGCGACGAGGAACTTCTCGGGCGACGGGCCGCGATGGAGGCGAGGGGACCTGCGGCATGGCAACCCGCGAACCGGCAGCGGGTCGTGTCGGCTGCGCTCCGCGCCTACGCCGCGCTCACCACCTCGGCCGATCGCGGGGCGGTCCGCGACGTGACGCAGGTGGAACGTTGATGGCGGACGCCGCACCCGCGATACGGGGCCCGGACGCGGTCCGCCGCAGCCTGATCGACGCCGCGAAGCACCTGATGAGCATGCGGTCACCCCGCCAGGTGTCGGGCCGGGAACTGGCGCAGCACGCGGGGGTCAACTACGGGCTCATCCACCACTACTTCGGCACCAAGGACAACGTCTTCGCCGAAGCGGTCGCGGAGGCGACCGAGACCATGGCCGAGCGGTGGGACCGGATCGGGATCCTCCCGGTCAACACCACCGACGAGGCGGCCAGCTACCGCACATTCGCCAAGCTCGAGGTCGACGAGAGCCGGTCGCCGATCCGCACGTTGATGCGGCGGATCGTCGAGCACCAGGGGAAGGTCTCCGGCCGACCGACCGACGATCCCGAGATGCTGGCCGAGATCGCCATCGCCACCGCCCTCCAGTTCGGCTGGGGAGCCTTCGAGTCCGACATCGTGGACGCCCTCCAGGAGTACGGCGGCGACCTCGAGGACCTGCGGACCCGGGTGTCGGAGCTGTCCAACCGACTGCGCCGCGACGACTCCGACGACTGAGCGGCCCGTGGACGAGCCGAACCTCCTCGAAGCCCTGCGCGACGCGGTGGGCGACCGTCACGTCGTCACCGGGGTCGACCGCGACCCGTACCGCACCGACGAGTGGCAGCGGGTCGGTGCTCTCCCGGTCGCGGTGGCACTCCCCCGAACCACCGAGGAGGTGGCGGCGGTCGTGACGGCCTGTTCGGAGGCGGGCGCCGCGGTGGTCACCCAGGGCGGGCACACCGGTCTGAGCGGTGGGGCGCAGGTGACCGGCGACGTCGCGTCGGTGCTCGTGTCGCTGCGGCGCATGAACACCATCGAGGAGCTCGACCCCACCGACCACACCATCCGGGTGCAGGCCGGCGTCACCATCGAGGCGATCCAGGAGGCGGCCGCGGATGCAGGTCGACTGTTCGCCCCGGACTGGGGGGCCCGGGGCACCGCCACCATCGGCGGCGCCGTCTCCACCAACGCAGGCGGGATCAACGTGCTCCACTACGGCACGATGCGGGACCACGTGCTCGGGCTGGAGGTCGTCCTGGCCGACGGCCGGGTGTGGAACGGGCTGCGCAGCCTGCGCAAGGACTCCACGGGCTACCGCCTGGCCGACCTGTTCATCGGGGCCGAGGGGACGCTCGGGATCGTCACCCGGGCCGTCCTCCGGCTGCTGCCCGCGGTCCACGACGAGCGCACGGCCATGGTGGCGCTCCGGGCCCTCGACGGCGTGCTCCCGCTGCTCGACCGGTGCCGGGAGGCGGCCGGAACGGTGACCGCCTTCGAGCTGATCCCGGCGGCGGGGTTGGACCTGGTGGTCGAGCGGATCGGCCGGCAACGACCCATGACCTCCGACGCCGACTGGTACGTCCTCGTCCGCATCGCCACCCCCGATCGGCTCGACGCCGGCGTGGCCCTCGGCGAACTCCTGCGGGAGGCGGCCGAGGAGGGGCTGATCATCGACGCCGTCGTCGCGGCATCGGCCGAGCAGACCCACAACCTGTGGGCCCTGCGCGACGACATCACCCCCCGCCGGCTCTTCGATCATTCCGAGCAGGCCGTGAAGTTCGATCTCGCCGTGCCGGTGAGCCGGATCGTGGAGTTCGTCGAACGAGCCGGGCGGACCGTGACCGAGATCGGTGGGGCGGGCTGGCAGGCGTACCTGTTCGGCCATGTGGGCGACGGGAACCTCCACTACTACTGCGTGCCGGTCGAGGCCGACCCCGACCCCGGCACCGCGACCCGGCTCGAGGGCGCCATCGACAGGCTCGTGCTCGAGCTCGGCGGCACGCTCAGCGCCGAGCACGGCGTGGGCACGCAGTTGCTCGAGCGGGTCACCGCACAGAAGTCCGAGGTCGAGATCGATCTCGCCTGGCGCGTCAAGCAGGCCCTCGACCCGACCGGGCTGTTCAACCCGGGCAAGACGCTGCCGCCCCGGGAGACCGGTGCGTAGCGAACGCCGGGTCGTCACCTATCTCGCCTTCCTCAGCGTCATCCTCGCCTTCGGGGTCGACACCGCCCTGCCGGCATTCGACGAGTTGCGAGACGAGTTCGATCTGGGTCGCGGATCGGGCGAGGTCTCCCTCGTCGTCACCTACTACCTCCTCGGCATGGCGGCCGGGCAGATGGTGTGGGGAACCGTGTCGGACCGGTGGGGGCGACGGGTCCCGATCCTGGTCGGGCTGACCCTGTACGGCACGGCGGCGGTCGGTGCCGGCCTCGCCCAGAGCATGCCCACGCTGCTGGCGGCCCGATTCGTGTGGGGGCTGGGGGCCGCCTCGCCCAGCGTGTTGCGACCCGCCATCGCCCGCGACCTCTACTCGGGCAACCAGATGGCCCGGGTGATCTCGTTCATGATGGCCGTCTTCCTCATCGGGCCCGCCGTCGCCCCGTCGATCGGCGACGGCATCCTCCGGCTGGGCGGGTGGCGGCTCGTGTTCTACGCGTCGGCACCACTGGCCGTCATCGGCATGGCGTGGACGGTGCGGTTCGGTGAGACCCTTCCCGCCGAGCGGCGACGGCCGCTCGACCTGCGGGCCACGGGCCGGGGCATCCGGGCGGTCGTACGGACCCGCGCCACCATCGGGTACACGATGCTCTCGATGTTCACCTTCGGCGCCTTCTTCATCTACCTGGGGAGCAGCCAGCCGATCATCGACGAGATCTACGGCTACGGCCAGTGGTTCGCCCTCATCTTCGGTGCGGTCTCGATCTTCATCGCCGCGGCCGTGCTCACCGGCGAGCGACTCATCCGCCGCGTCGGCGCCGCGCAGGTGTGCCTGGTCGCCATGATCATGCTCGTCGGATGGGCGGCGGCGTTCACCCTCGTCACGGCCGTCACCGGCGGGGTCCCGAGATTCGGCGTCTGGTTCGGTGGCGTCACCGTCTACGGGGCCCTCACCACCGTGATCACCCCGACCGCGAGCGCCCTGGCGATGCAGCCGATGGAGCGGGTGGCCGGTACCGCGTCGGGCGTCTACGGGGTGATCACCCTCGGCGGGGGCGCGGCGCTGGCCAACGTGTTCGACCGGATGATCGAGGACACCGTGACGCCCATGGCGGTGGGGTTCCTCGTCTACGCCTCCGTGGCGTTGCTCCTGCTGCTCTGGGCCCGGGGCGGCACGCTCGAGGTCGTCGATCCCGATACCCGGTGAACTCGGCCCCCGTCGCGACCTACGCTGGCCGGCCGCGAGGTACGAGAGGGGGTCGTGCATGCCCACGCTGCGAACGGCGCTCTGGGTGTTCCTCGTCGGCTTCGGGCTCCACAACGGGGACCATGCCCGCCGGGGTCTCGACGAGGTGCGCGACGGCGTCGTCTGGGGCGGCACCGCCGTGGCCATGATCACCGCGGTGCTCGTCACGTTGATCGTCGTCCGGCACCCGGCCGCACCGACGGCTGCAGCCGTCGGAGGTGCGTCGATCGCGGTGGGTGTCGGCGCCGCCCACCTCCTGCCCGACTGGGGTCCGCTGAGCGACTCGCTCCCGGACGGCGACGTCGACGCCCTCACCTGGATCGCGGTCTTCGCCGAGATCACCGCGGCCGCCCTGCTCGCTGCCGTGGCAGTGGGAATCCTCCGTCGTCACGCCTACCGGCCGCTGATCCCCCACTGGTGATGGCGGGAATCCCGCCGGGGTAGATTCGCCGCCGATGCGACTCGCCACGATCCGTCTCGACGGCACGACCCGGGCCGCCCGGCTCGAGGGCGACGATCTGGTGCTGCTCGACGCGCCCGACGTGGGCGCCCTCCTGCGGGGGCAGGGCGACGCCGCGGCCGGTGGCGACACCGTGCCCGCGGCGACCGCCGACCACGCGCCACTCGTGCCCCGGCCCGACAAGATCGTGTGCGTCGGCGTGAACTACGCCGACCACATCGCCGAGATGGGCCGCGAGCCACCGGGTGCCCCCACCTACTTCGCCAAGTACGCGCGGGCCCTGATCGGGGCCCACGACGGCATCCGGCTCCCCCCGACCGAGGTGTCGACCCACGTCGACTGGGAGGCCGAGCTGGCGGTCGTGATCGGCCGGCCCACCCGCGACGCGACCCGGGAAGAGGCGCTCGCCGGCATCGCCGGATTCACCGTGCTCAACGACGTGAGCGTGAGGGACTGGCAACGACGCACGACCCAGTTCCTGGCGGGCAAGACGTTCGAGGCCATGACCCCGGTGGGCCCGTACCTCGTCACCACCGACGAGGTCGGCGACGGTTCCGGCCTGGCCATCACCTCGGAGGTCGACGGGGTGGTGAAGCAGTCGAGCAACACGTCCGAGCTCGTGTTCGACGCGCTCGACATCGTGGCCGACCTGAGCCGCATCCTCACGCTCGATCCCGGCGACNNCGGCCCGGTTCGGTGCTGCGGACCTCGATCGACGGCATCGGTGAGTGCGTGAACACCTGCGTGGCGTCGTGACCGCGCACGCCATCCGGGTCTCGGAGACGGGGGGACCCGAGGCCCTCGAATGGGTGGAGGTCGACGAGCCGGTGACCGGTCCGGGCCGGCTGCTGGTCGACGTGCACGCGGCGGGGGTCAACTTCATCGACACCTACCACCGGTCCGGTCTGTACCCGCTGCCGCTGCCGTTCGTCCCGGGGTCGGAGGGCGCGGGGACCGTGATCGAGGTCGGTCCCGAGGTCGAGGGATTCTCGGTCGGCGACGCCGTCGCCTGGACCGGCGTGCTCGGCTCCTACACGACCCGGCTGTCGGTGCCGGTCGCCGCCGCCCTCCCGGTCCCGGCCGGGATGTCGCTCGACGTCGCCGCCGCCCTCCCGCTGCAGGGCATGACCGCCCACTACCTGGCGTGCGACACCCACCCGTTGCGGGCCGGCGACCGCTGCCTGGTCCACGCGGGCGCCGGTGGGACCGGACGGCTGCTCGTCCAGATCGCCAAGCTCCGGGGGGCGGAGGTGGTGGCGACCGCCGGTGGACCCCGGAAGTGTGAGCTGGCCCGGTCGGCCGGCGCCGACCACGTGATCGACTACGACGCCACCGACCTCGTCGAGGCGGTCGAGGCCGCGGTCGGACCCGATGCGATCGACGTGGTGTACGACGGCGTCGGCGCCGCGACCTTCGACGCAGGGCTCGCCGTGCTCCGCCGGAGGGGGATGATGGTGACGTTCGGCAACGCCTCCGGCCCGGTTCCGGAGATCGCACCGCTGGTGCTCATGCCCAAGTCGCTCTACCTGACGCGGCCCACGCTGTTCGACCACATCACCACCCGTGAGGAGCTGATGGCTCGCTGGACCGATCTCACCACGTGGGTCGACGAGGGCCGGCTCGAGGTCCGGATCGGGCACACCTTCGAGCTGGCGGAGGCCGCCGAGGCCCACCGGGCGCTCCAGGGCCGGGCCACGACGGGCAAGATCCTGCTGCGGGCCTAGTTGCCGCCGGACCGCAGGGCCGCCGCCACGAGCTCCATCGGATGGCGGACGTCGAGGCCGGTCGCGGCGAGGTGGATCGAACATCCGGGGTTGGCGCTCGCCACGACCTCGGGAGCGGCCCGGGCGATGACGGCGGTCTTGCGCTCCCGGATGGCGACGGCCGTGTCCCGGTGGGCCAGTGAGTACGCGCCGCCGGCCCCGCAGCACAGGCCGTCGTCGTCGAGCTCCACGAGCTCGGTCACGAACGGGCGCAACACGGTGCGCACCGGGAGATGGGCGCCCTGCACATGGCGCAGGTGGCACGGGTCCTGGACCGCCACCCGCACGTCGAGGGGCCGCACGGCGGGGAGGTCGTCGATCCTCGCGGCCAGCCACTCGTGGACGTCGTGCACCCGGGCCGAGAACGCGGCGGCCTCGGGGGTCCCGAGGATGCGGCCGTAGTCCTTCAACGCCGCACCACAGCCCGCCGAATCGACCAGGATCGGTTCGTCGCCGGCGAGCGCATCGATCACCCGGGCCGCCATGACACGGGCGTCCCCGCCGAGGCCGGCATGGGCGTGGAGCGCGCCACAGCAGGGGGCGGCGCGGCCACTCGGCCGGATCCCGACTCCCACGGCGGTCAGCACCTCGTGCGCGGCGGCGTGGACGTCACGCTGCCACGCGTCCATCACACAGCCGGTGAACAGCACCACCTCGTCGCCGGTCGTCGCGAGACGGGGACGCCGCAGCGGCAGCCGCGCCGGCAGGCCGAGCCGGTCGGACGGGACCAGCCGCAGTCGCTGGAGCACCGCCACGGCGAGGGAGCCGGCCCGCAGCAGCCGGGGGTGTCGCAACACCCGCAGGCCGAGCCGCATCCACCACGGAGTCGGACGGCGTTCGGCCTGCACGACCTCCCGGGTCGACTCGATCAGGTGCCCGAACGGCACCCCGCTCGGGCAGGCCGGCTCGCACCCCCGGCACTGCACACAGCCGTCGAAGGAGGCCACCACCTCGGGGGTGAGGGGCGCGCCGCCGTACTGCACGGCCCGCATCAGCGCGATGCGCCCGCGGGGTGAGTCGGTGTCGGCCCCCGTGACCCGGTAGGTGGGGCAGTGGGGCAGGCACAGCCCGCACGCCACACACGAGTCGAGTTCCCGCTGGTCCAGGCCGAGATCCATCAGCCCATCTCCACCGACCGGCCGGGGTTGAACCGGCGATCCGGATCGAACACGTCGCGCACCCTGCGGTTGAGGGCCTTCACCCCGGCGGTCATCGGCGTGGGCTCCGGGTCGGGCCGCGTCCGCACGATGACNNGAAGGATCCCGCCTCGGCGCCGAGGCGCGGGAGGTCGCGGGGCCGGCGCGACCACCGGAACGGCGGCAGGTGAGGCGGGGGGTCCTCGACCGGGGTCCCCCCGGTCAGATCGCGGAGGCGGTCGAGATCGTCGGCGACATCGACCGCGTACCCCGCCAGCAGCGTCCAGGTCGACTCCCCGTCCCACAGCATCGATGCCGCGGTGGGCAGGGCCGCCCGCAGCGGTCCGGGGTCGGCGCCGTCGACCCGGTACCAGTGCTCGACCTCCGGGACGGGCCGCGTCCGCACGATGACGTCGGCCATGCAGCCGAGGGTGCCGAGCGACCCGAACAGCAGGCGAGGGAGGTCGAAGCCGGTCACGTTCTTCACGGTCGGGCCACCACCGGTCACCAGCCGGCCGGCCGCGTCGACGTAGCGGACCTGGAGCACGGCATCGCGGCTGTGGCCCCGGCCGAGGCGGGTGACCGGCGAGTGGCCGACCGCGATCGCACCCCCGACGGTGGAGTCGGGCGACTCCGCCAACGCCGTGGTCTGCCCCGCCTCGGCGAGCGCGCCGTGAAGCTCCGCGACGGTGGTGCCCGCCCGGACGTGTGCGGTCATCTCGTCGGGACGCACGTCGACGATCCCGACCGGTGCCCGGATCACGCGAGCGGCGGGGTCGACCGGTCCCCCCACCTCCCATCGTGTACCCCCACCCCGAACCGTCACCTGGTCGTCGGTCCCGACCTCCGCCGCGAACCCGAGCAGCACCGGATCGTCGATCGTGGGCCGGGTCATCCCCACACCCCCTCCGCGGACGCCGCCGACAGCGAAGCGATGTCGGCGCAGGAATGGGGGCTGGGCAGGACCTTGCCGGGGTTGAGGCGGCAGTGGGGGTCGAACGCCCGGCGGAGCATGGCCTGGTGGTCGAGGTCGGCATCGGAGAACTGGAGCGTCATGAAGTCCCGCTTCTCCACACCGATCCCGTGCTCGCCCGACAGCACCCCACCCACCTCCAGCGAGACCTCGATGATCTCCCGTCCGGCCGCCTCCACCCGTTCGCGGACACCGGGCTCGCGGGCGTCGTAGGCCAACAGGGGGTGGAGGTTGCCGTCACCGGCGTGGAAGACGTTCAACACGATCAGGTCGTGGCGCTCGGCGATCTCGTAGACCGCCTCGAGCACCTCGACCAGCCGGGTCCGGGGCACGACGGTGTCGTGGAGGTAGTAGTCGGGCTTGATCCGGGCGATGGCGCCGAAGGCGCTCTTGCGGCCCTTCCACAGCAGCGCCCGTTCGGCGTCGTCGGCCGCCACCCGGATGTCGGCACCGTGGGCCCGGCCGATCTCGCGGACCCGCTCCGCCTGCACCTCCACGCCCCGGGGGAGACCGTCGACCTCGACCAGCAGCACCGCAGCCGCGTCCCGCGGGTAGCCCGCATGGACGAAGTCCTCGACCGCGGCCACGCACCGCCGGTCCATCATCTCCACGGCCGCGGGCACGAGGCCGGCCGCGATCACCGCGCCGACCGTGGCCGCCGCGTCCGACACGTCGCCGAACGACAGCAGCAGCGTCCGGACGCTGGGCGGATCGGGGGTCAGCCGGACCGCGACCGCGGTGGCGACGCCCAGCATCCCCTCGCTGCCGACGAACGCACCCCGCAGGTCGTAGCCGCTCGGTTCACCGTCGAGACCGCCCAGCACCACGACCTCACCGTCGGACAGCACCACCTCGACGGCGAGCACGTGGGCGGAGGTCACGCCGTAGGCCAGGCAGTGGGGGCCGCCGGAGTTGTTGGCGACGTTCCCGCCGATCGTGCACACCTGCTGGGAGGAGGGGTCGGGCGCGAAGTGGAGCCCGAGCGGTCGCAGCTCGTTCGAGAGATCGAGGTTGATCACCCCCGGCTGCACCCAGGCCACGCGGTCCTCGACGTCGACCTCGAGGACCTGGTTCATGCGGGTGGTGGCGATCACCACCGGCTCGCCGAGCGGTGCCGCCCCGCCCGTGAGCCCCGAGCCCGCGCCCCGGGGGACCACGGGACGACCGTGGCGGGCGGCGATGCGCACGATGGCCTGGACCTCCGCGGTCGAGGTGGGATAGCAGACCGGGCCCGCCGCCCCGCCCTTGAAGATGGACGCGTCGACGGATGCCAGGTGGCGAGCGGCGGCATCGGCCCGCACCCGATCGCGGCCCAGCACCTCGATCAGCTCGCCGGCGCACGCGTCGCCCACGCGACCCCTGCGTCGACCCGGGATTCTCACCGCGCCATGATGGCGCATGCGCCGACGGCCCCGCCGTACCGAGCCGAAGGACGAGCGCACCGCCTTCGAGGATCTCGTCGATCGCGAATGGGCCCGGCTGGCCGCACCCGGGGCCTGGCTGACCGGCGCCGAGCGGGTGGCGGTGGCCTCCGCGGCCCGGGCGGCCATGCGCCCCGACCTCGCCGACCCCGCGGCACCACCGGGACCCCCGGTGCTCGTCGAAGCCGCAGTGCGGGTGGCGACGGGGGCGGCGACCATCCGGGCCGACGACGTGGCCCGGTGGGAGGCCGCCGGGCTCGGACCCCTCCCCTACGTGGAGACGGTGGGGATCGTCAGCCGGCTGTCGGCGATCGACGTGGCCGCGTTCGGACTCGGCCGGGAGCCGCGGCCGCTCCCCGTCCCCCGGGACGGCGAGCCGACCCGGGCGCTGGCCGACGATGCGGTGATCGACGGGGGATGGGTGCCGACCGTGGGCCGGGCGAGCGCACCCTCGTCGCTCAGTGCGGTCCCCGCCGAGGTGGACGCGATGTTCGACGTCGCGGGCGTCCTCTACCTGACCCTGGTCGAGATGGGGGACCTGACCCGGGTGCGCGACGACCTGCACCGGACCCAGATGGAGCTCACCGCCGCCCGCACGTCGTGGCTCAACGACTGCTTCTATTGACTGCTGAGCCACGTGATGATGCTCCGGGCGAGCATCGACCATCCCGACAACGGCTTCACGGCGGGGCTCTCGCCCCGACCCGTCGTCACCGGCTCGGGGTCGACGGGGGTGGCGCACGACGGCCCGGTCATGGGCTTCGTCGATGCCGTCGTCCTCCACGACACCGACGAGTACCCGGAGGCCCGCGCCGCCCTGGAGCGAGCCGTCGGGGTGCCGGCCACCGACCGTGTCGCCATGGTCGCCGGCAACTTCTCCATGATGAACCGGGCCCTCGACGCCGTCGGGGCGCCCGTCCACCCCGGCCTCGACGACCTGGCCACCGAGATGGGGGTCACGATCCCGGATCATCTCCGGGCGGGCTGACCACCGGGGCCGGGGTGGTCGGGAACCGGTCGTTCGCGGCCGGGGTACGATCGCCCCGATGGAGGCCGAGTTCCCCGGGCTGCCGATCGTGCTGGTGCTGTTCCTCGTGGTCGACGCCTTGGCGTGCGCCATCCCCCTCGGATACGCGAGCCGTCGCTTCGACGCGGTCGACTGCCCGGCCCGGGTGCGGGTGCTCGTGCCCTGGATCGAGGTGGCCGCCGCGGTCGGCCTCTCGGTGGGCCTGTGGGTGCCCGCGGTCGGCGTGGCCACCGGGGCCTGCCTGACCGTGTACTACGTGATCGCCGTGGGGTTCCACTTCGGTGCCCGGGACCGGCTCGTCGACGCGCTCCCGGCGATCGTGCTTCTCGTGGCCGCGGTGATCGTGACCCTCATCTCCTTCCTCCCCCCCGCCTGACGGAGACGCCGTGACCAACGACCGGATCTACATCCACGAGTTCATCGACATCCGGGGACACCACCGCGGCGACTACATGCACCACATGACCGCCAACTGGAGCCCGAACGCGCAGGAGGACCGGGGTCAGCTCTGCTTCGGCGTGTGGGGGGTGGTGGGCAGCACCGGCGCCTGGCCCCAGGTCTGCAACATCTGGGAGGAGCCCGGCTGGGAGGGCCTGGCCCGGTCGCTCGACGGCGAGCTCACCGGGCCCGACCTCCAGGACCCGAAGCTGAAGAAGTGGTGGGCCCAGGCGAGCGAGTTCCGCAGAGGCGGCTTCGACCGGATCCTCGAGCCGGCACCGTGGATGCCCACCATCGACGACCACATGACGGCCGGCACCCGGGGCGAGGCGTTCGCCCACGAACTGGTGACGGTCGAGCCCGGCGCCGCCGCCGACCTGCTCGAGGAGGCCCGCGCCGCGGCGGTCCCGGCGTACGAACGCCACGGCTGGGAGCTGATCGGCGCCTTCACCACCGCCCTCGGCAACGACGACGAGGCGCTGCTGCTGTGGTCGATGCCGTCGTTCGGAGCGTGGGCCCGGGCCGAGCAGGCGGCCCGCGACGACGAGGCGCTGCGAACGTGGCGGGAGCGGGCCCGCACGCTGAGCCGGCGCTGGCAACGGATCCTCCTCGCCAACGCGCCGCTGTGCCCGTTCCGGACCGGGCGCCAGCCGCGGCGCGACGACCGGACCGGCTGGGAGGAGTGACCGCTCAGGTCTCCAGCGCCGCCCACAGCGCCCGCTTGACCGCGGCGAGGTGCTCGGGCGGTTGCTCGGCCATCGTCGCCGCCAACTCGCCGGCGCGGGCCCGGAGCCGGTCGGGGGCCACGACCTCCGACACGATCCCGAGCTGGCGGGCCCGGCGGGCGTCGATGCGCTCGTGGCGTCCGCCGAGGGCCATCCGCAGGACCGTCTCCATCGGCGACTTCTTGACGAGCCCGATGGTCTCGTAGGCCGAGACCTGTCCGACGGACACGTGCGGATCGAGGAAGGTTGCGTCCTCGGCCGCGATCACGACGTCGGCGTCGGCCACGAAGTGGAGCCCACCCCCGGCACATGTCCCGTTGACGGCGGCGATCACCGGCTTCCGGACGTCGCAGTGCCATGCCGTCATGCGGAGCTCGAAGTCCCGTGTCCGCCGCGAGCTCTCCCGAAGTGCGTCGCGGTCGTCGGCGAGCTGCACCACGTCCAGCCCGGTCTGGAACGACGGGCCGTTCCCGGTGTTGACGATCACCCGCACGTCCGGGTCGGCGTCCAGCTCCCGCCAGGCGGCTTCGAGCTCCTCGAACATGGTGGCGTCGACGGCGTTGCCCCGGTCCGGCCGGTCGAAGACCAACCAACCCACCGGTCCCTCCCGGTCGACCTCGAGCGTGGACCAGTTCATGCCGGAGCCCTCAGCTCACGCCGGAGGGTCTTTCCCACCTCCGACCGGGGAATCGAGTCGACCCGGTGGAAGGCGACCGGCACCTTGTAGGGGGCGAGGCGACTCCGGCACGCGGCGTCCAGTTCCTCGTCGTCGACCGGACCGTCGGTGACCACGAACGCCACCGGCACCTCCCCCAGCCGGTCGTCGGCCTGCGCCACGACCGCGACGTCGGCTACTCCGGCCACGGCCCGCAGCGCATCCTCGACGTGATCCGGGAACACCTTGTTGCCCCCGCGGTTGATCACGTCGCCGAGCCGGCCCTCCAACCACACGAAGCCGTCGTCGTCGACCCGGGCCAGGTCGCCGGTGCGGGTGAAGCCGTCCGCGGTCGGTGGCTTCACCAGCAGCTCCCCCACGCCGTTGCCGTCGGGCTCGTCGATGCGGATCTCCACCCCGGGGTGGGGGCGCCCGACGGCGCCGACCTTGTCGGGGTGGTCGGCCAGATCGGCGGCGGTCCAGCCGATCACCTCGCCGATCTCGGCCTGCCCGTAGCCGTTGAGCACGTCGACGCCGAAGCGCTCCGTGAACCGCCGGGCCACCACCGGGGAGAGAGGAGCGGTGATCGACCGGACCCGGCGCAGCGGCACCAGGTCGGTCACCTCGGCGGAATCGGTCAGCATCACGAGCGCGGCCGGGGGCAGCACGGTCGAGCGGATCCCGTGGCGGGCGACGAGGGCGGCGAACTCCGC
>JABAOE010004080.1_pt3 | contig 14871 bp, 14 predicted proteins | sample 7062141 | NCBI WGS metagenome assembly JABAOE01 (sample SAMN14538627, study PRJNA623070) | marine sediment metagenome | biome: marine biome [ENVO:00000428]; feature: marine pelagic biome [ENVO:01000023]; material: deep marine sediment [ENVO:00002113] | place: India: Gulf of Khambhat ... | reverse complement strand
ACTGTCGATCGTATCGCCGCTCGTCAATGTCCTAGCGATTCCCTTGTTCAGCCTCGTTCTCGTTCCGTTGACGCTGCTCGCGACTGTTACGCTGGGCGTCGAGCCAGTTGGTACGAGTCTACTCGTTGTCTCAGCGACGCTCGCCGAATGGAGCTACGCGATGCTCGCGGCGCTTTCCCAGTTTCCGTGGGCGGCGCTGCCGATGCCTACACTCGGTTTCGCTTCTGCAACACTGCTTTGTGTGAGCGCAGTCGCAGCACTTCCGACACATCCGTTGCAAGGCCGCTACTTGGCATGGATCGCGATTGTTGGATCGCTGTCGTGGGTACCTAGAGAGCCTGCAGCGAAGGCGTTTGAGGCGACGGTGCTCGACGTTGGGCACGGCCTGGCTGTGCTCGTTCGTACGCGTACACGCAGCTTGCTGTTTGATACGGGCCCGCGCTTTCCGTCGGGATTTGATTCGGGAGAAGAGATCGTATTGCCCGCAATGCGCGCGCTCGGCATAAAGGCTCTCGACGTTGTCATCGTAAGTCATGCGGATAACGATCACGTCGGTGGGCTCGGTGCAATTCTCGAGGCATTCCCGCGCGCGACGCTTATCGGAGGACCNNGTCTCGGTGCGATCCTCGAGGCATTCCCGCTGGCGACGCTTATCGCAGGACCCGACCTCAAGAAGCAGGACACGCTTCACTGTCGTCGGGGTCAGCGCTGGGAATGGGATGGCGTTTTGTTCGAGATCGCACACCCGCCTGAAGCATACCCAGTTCTCGGCAACGACAGCTCCTGTGTGCTCAAAGTCAGTTCGGCGGAGCATGAGTTGCTGCTGACGGGCGACGTCGAGCGCGCGGGCGAGCGCTCGCTCGCTGCGGCGGGCATGGATTTGACGGCTGATGTTGTCGTCGTGCCGCATCATGGCAGCGCGACGTCTTCTACCTCGGCGCTTACTGCTGTGACGCGACCGACCTACGCCATCGTCTCGGCTGGGTATGCCAATCAGTGGGGTTTTCCCAAAGTGGACGTCGTCGCGCGTTGGGCGCGCGTTGGTGCCGAGACTATCGTTACGGGTGAGTCCGGAGCTGTGAGTCTGAGGTTCGTTCCGGGTGATGATGTCGAGCTGAATACGCGTCGCGCACGAAGCCGGCGTGCGTGGCGCACGGATGCTGGCTGAGCGTGTCGTCGTTCCCTGGTGAAACCCCTACGGGCGCGCTATAGTTCAGCGCAGCTTTCGTGGGAGTGGCGAGTTCTTCATGTGGGAGATAGTGCAAGCCGGCGGATGGCTGATGCTGCCGATTATTGCGTGTTCCGTCGTGGCTGCCGCAATCATTCTAGAGCGGCTGTGGACACTTCAGCCGAATCGCGTATTGCCGAAGGATCTCACTGCCGAGGTCTGGAGCTGGGCGAAGAACGAGCAGCTCGATCCCCAGCATATCCAATCGTTGCATCAGGGCTCGCCGCTCGGGCAGGTCCTCGCCGCAGGCTTGATGAACCGACATGAGAGTCGCGAGATCGTCAAGGAAAGTATCGAGGATACGGGTCGCCACGTCGTTCACGAGCTCGAGCGCTACTTGAATCCGCTCGGCACGATAGCGGCGATCTCACCGTTGCTCGGTTTGCTCGGTACCGTTATCGGCATGGTCAAGGTCTTTGCCGCGATCACCGCGAGCGGGGTTGGTAATCCGACCGTGCTCGCGGGTGGAATTTCCGAGGCACTGATCACGACGGCTGCGGGCTTGACGGTCGCGATTCCCTCCTTGATGGGATATCGATATCTGCGCGGCCGCGTCGACGGACTCGTCGTGCGCATGGAAAAGGAGGCGATGAAGTTCTTGGAAGCACTATCGCAGCAAAAGAGCGCCGAAATCATCGAGCATGAATCTCCAGAGCCGATCAAAAGAAGAGCCTGAGGTCAATCTGACGTCGCTCATCGACGTCGTCTTGCTGTTGCTCGTGTTCTTCATGGTGTCCACGAGCTTCACGCGCGAGACTGAGATCAGTCTGCGCTTACCGCAAGCGCAGACGCAGACCGAGCCCGTCATAGAGGCTGAGAGCCTTGAGATCATCGTCACGGAGACGGGTGGTTACCTCGTCAACGGCCGTGCGCTCGTCAACAGTGAGCGCAGGACGCTGCGGACTGCGATCGAACAGACCATCGGTGAGGCTCGAGATATACCTGTCTTTGTCCGCGCCGATGCGATGGCGACGCACCAGGCGGTCGTGACGGCCATGGACGTTGCAGGACAGCTTGGCTTCGTGCAGATCAGCATCGCTACGGTGACGCCTCCCGAGGGCTGAGGCCAATGGCCAAGTTCCTTAATTCCCAGGTAGCGACGGTCTACGGTCGGCTGTTGAGCTACGTCATTCCACACTGGCGCGTCGTCCTCGTCGCGCTCGTGGCCATGTTATTTTATTCGGGCGCAAATTTTTTCGTGCCGTTCATCATGCGCGACGTTATGGCGACGCTCAACGATATCGGTCGCGGTGGTGGCACGCTCGTTCCACTTTGGCTCTTGCTCACGTTTGCGGTTCGTGGCAGTACGGATTTTGTTGCCGTCTACGGGCTCGGTTGGCTGGGTCGACGCGTCATTCGCGATCTGCGTAAGGAGCTTTTCCGCAAGTACACAATGTTGCCGTCGCGTTTCCTCGATCGATCGTCGAGTGGAACGCTGATCTCAAAGCTGACTTACAACACCGAGCAGGTCGCCGAGGCAATCTCGAGCGTCGTCGTGGTTCTCGTTCGGGATACGCTGACGATGATCGCGCTCGTCGGCGCGATGCTTTATTTCAGCGCAACGCTAACGATGCTCGTCGGCGTTACGGCGCCCGTCGTCGCCGTGCTCGTGGCGATCATGAGCAAGGCTTTTCGAAGATACTCGACACGTATCCAGGCTTCGATGGGTGATGCCACTCGCGTGACCGAGCAAGCGCTGTCGGGTCACCGAATCGTAAAGATCTTCGGCGGGCAAGAATACGAGCAGCAGCAGTTCGATGAGATCAACCGGCACAACTACAAGGTCAACCTTAGAATCGTTGCGACACGCGCGGCAGGTGATGCGCTAACGCAGTACTCGCTCGCGATCGGCGTCGCCGTAATTATCTGGGTGGCGTTTTCCGATCGGTTTGCAGCAGATCTCGATGCGGCTGTCTTCATGGGATTCCTCACTGCCATGGGCATGCTCATGGCGCCGCTGAAGCGAGTCATCAATATCAACGTGGCATTGCAGAAGGGTATTGCGGCCGGCGGCAGCTTATTCGAGCTGCTGGATGAGCCTGCAGAGATCGATACGGGCTCAGTGCCGTTGAGGCGAGCGCGTGGCGATATCGAGTTTCGTCAGGTCTCGTTCGCTTATGACGCTGACACCGGAACGGTTCTCGAGGACATATCTCTTACGGTTCCGGCCGGCACGACGGCTGCAGTCGTCGGGCGCTCCGGCAGCGGTAAGACGACACTCGTAAATCTATTGCCGCGTTTCTACCCGATCGAGTCGGGCGAGCTTCTGCTCGACGGTAGGGACGTGCGCGAATACAAGCTCGAGGATCTCCGCAATCAGATCGCGCTCGTGAGCCAAGATGTCGTGCTCTTCGACGATACGATCGCAAACAACATCGCTTATGGAATTCTCGCCGGGTCCGAGCGTGCCGACGTAGAGCGTGCGGCTGAAGCGGCCTATGTGACCGAGTTTGCCCGTGAGCTACAAGGCGGGCTCGACTCACAGGTCGGCGAGCGCGGAGTGTTGCTGTCGGGTGGACAGCGTCAACGAATCGCAATCGCACGTGCATTGCTCAAGGATGCTCCCGTGCTGATTCTCGATGAAGCAACCTCCGCCTTGGACTCCGAATCGGAGCGGCGGATACAGGCAGCGCTCGAGAATCTCATGGCGGGGCGTACGACGCTCGTCATTGCGCATCGGCTCTCCACGGTCGAGAATGCGGACTGCATTGTCGTCCTCGAGAATGGCGCGATCGTAGAGCGCGGCCGGCATGATGAACTGCTGGCACAGGACGGCTATTACAGTGGTTTGCACCGCATGCAGTTTGCTGTCTAGGAGCTCTACACGATGTGGCAGTCACTCGGGCGTCGCCTCGAACCGGTCTGGTACTCGACTGGGCACCCGATGCGTTGGGCGCTCTGGCCGCTCGAGATGCTGTATCGGCTCGCTGTTGCGCTACGGAGTAACTGCTACAAGCTCGGCATCAAGAAGACCGAGCATCTCGCGGTGCCTGTCATCGTCGTCGGCAACCTTACAGTCGGCGGGACTGGAAAAACGCCATGCGTGATCTGGCTGGCCAATCAGCTCAAGGATCGCGGCTTGCGCGTTGGTTGCGTTAGCCGTGGCTACGGCGGCAGCGGGGCTGATAGTCCGCGACGCGTCAAGGCCGATAGCGATCCGCTCGAGGTCGGCGACGAGCCAGTACTGATTGCAGCAGCGACGAGTTGCCCTGTCATGATCGGTTCTGATCGCGTCGCTGCCGCAAAAGCCTTACTCGAGGAAATACGCCTAGACGTGCTGATTGCCGACGATGGCTTGCAGCACCTCGCGCTGGGTCGGGAGTTTGAGATCGCCGTTGTCGACGGTGGGCGGGGCCTCGGCAATAAAGCCTGCCTGCCCGCGGGACCACTACGCGAGCCGGCTCGCCGCCTCAGTCACGTCGATGCGGTCATCGTCAACGGTGGTGACTGGGGCGAGGGCTCTGTGTTTCGCATGCGGCTCGTGCCCGGTCGCGTATATCAACTTGCCGGTAAGGGTCGGCGTGTGCTCACGGACTTCCGCGATACGATCGTGCACGCAGTCGCTGGAATCGGCAATCCCGATCAGTATTTCGATATGCTCAAATCGGAAAAGATTCGAGTCATCCAGCATGCGTTTCCAGATCACGCGCGGTACGAGCCTAACGATCTCGATTTCGAAGACAAGCATGCCATTCTCATGACCGAGAAAGATGCCGTTAAATGCCGGGCTTTCGCTGATCCCCGTTATTGGGGCGTGGCAGTGAATCTCGAGTTTCAAGGCGGCGATGGGGACCGTCTCCTACGCCGCGTACTCCGGGATCTATGAGCGCGAAGCAAGATTTTTTTGCAGTCATTCCGGCGCGATACGATTCGGTCCGCTTACCGGGTAAGCCCCTCGCCGACATCGGCGGTCGACCCATGATTGCTTGGGTATACGAGCGCGCGTGTCAGAGCGGCGCGGCTGAGTGTCTCGTTGCAACCGACGATGAGCGTATTGCGCAAGCGTGTGAGCAGTTTGGTGCACCCGTCGAAATGACTAGCGCGGAACACAGCACAGGAACGGATCGCATTGCCGAAGTTGCGCAGCGTCGAGGGTGGGATGATGACCAGATCGTCGTCAACGTTCAGGGAGACGAGCCTCTAATCCCGCCGGCGTTGATCGCGCAGGTCGCGAAGTTGGCAGCACGGGATTCGGATGCGGCAGTCGCAACGCTCATGGTGCCGATCGATTCGATGGAGGATCGACAAAACCCGAACTTCGCCAAGGTGGTTGTCGACAGAGCAGGTCGCGCACTGTATTTCAGTCGGGCGCCGATCCCGTGGCCGCGTGAGGGGGGGCTGCCGACATCCTATCGGCACATCGGGCTATACGCTTATCGCGTGCGCGCATTGCGCGAGATTGCGGCATCGGAGCCCTGTGAGCTTGAGCGCATCGAGCGACTGGAGCAGCTCAGAGCGCTTTGGCTAGGGCTCGGAATAGCCGTCGAACTGGCCGTAGAGCCGCCGCCGGCGGGTGTGGACACGGAGGCAGACCTCGCGTTGATTCGTGAGCAAGCGGCCACTCCATAGCAGATCGGTCGTACAGACAGTGAAGAAGTTGATCGACAAATTACGCGGCAAGTCCGACGATACACCTGATCACCAGCTACCTGATCATCAGGAGCCGGATGCGCGAATTCTGTTTGTCTGCATGGGCAACATCTGTCGTTCTCCGACAGCCGAGGGCGTATTCCGACATTTAGCCACTACGGACGCGCCCGATCTGACCGTGCATGTCGATTCGGCCGGCACGCACGCCTACCACATCGGCGAGCCGCCTGATCGACGCGCCCAGCGCGCCGCTGAGCGCCGCGGCGTGAGCTTGGCCGCGTTGCGCGCTCGCCGAGTCGTCGAGGACGATTTCTCACGCTTCGACTTCATACTCGCCATGGACGAGCTCAACCTCGTGATGCTTCGGGAGCAATGTCCCGAGGAATCTGTAGCGCGGGTCGGGCTGTTTCTCGATTACGCACCACAGCTCGGGCGCTTAGAAGTACCCGACCCTTACTACGGCGGCAGCAACGGCTTCGAGCTCGTGCTCGACCTCGTCGAGGAGGCATCGCGCGGCCTGTTGTCCCACCTGAAATCCGGCGCCGGACGCTAGCTCACTAAGTCGACGTATCCGACGGTCTGTTCGGCTCGGGTGGTGCTGCTGCGGATACCTGCGTGCTCGGCGTTAGTGCGTCAGCCGCCTTGGGCGTCTTAGCCGCTTCGGGCGCAGCATCCTCGCGCGCCCCCTTGGCGCCGGCCGGTGGCTGCGGGGTGACCGGTTTCGGGACGTCCGCGGCCGCTGCCGTATCGCGTTGCGCAGGCTCACGCGGAGCCTCCGTCTGCGGTGTTGGCTGCACAGGTGCCTGTTTCGGTCGTGCCGGTGCGACGTCACGCTTTGTCGCGTCTCGTTCGGCAGGCTCGCGCGGCGCCTTAGCTTGAGGTTTGCTCTGCATGGGGGTTGTCTGCGGCGGTCGTGCATCGATGCGACTGGAATCGTGCGGAACATCATCGGCCGCAGCTTTCGCAAGGCGCTCGCCAGGGCTCAGCTCATGCTGGCTCGGTTGGGGCGCTGGTTTCTTGTCGGTGGAGGATGTCGTTGCACCACTCGGCTTGGGCGCCTTCCTCGGCGCACGTTCGGTCTTTGCGGACTCTTGCTCGGGCGGACGATCGGCGGACGGCTTTTCCTGTTCCCGACTCTCGCGTGGCTGCGAGCCTGAGGATTTAGTCTTCTTTTTTTCGCCGCCTGAGTTACCGCGGCCGCGACGTCTTGGCCGGCGCCCACGCGTGGAGCCCCCGCTCGCGTCGGCGTTCGGCTCTTTGGAGGATTTCGATCCGCTCTTGTCGCTGGACCGCTGCCGACCACCTTGCGAGTCGTTGCGCTGGCGGTTGCGCGCGTTTGCGTTTCGCTCCCCCTGACCGCGTCGCCGGTCACCCCGTCCGCCGCCAGTCTTTGCGCGCGACCGACGTGAACGTTGTTGTCGGCCTTTCTTTGGCGATTCTGCCTGTGGTGTTAGCCAGCCGAACAGGCGCTGCCACAAGGACTTCGATTGGCCGCGCCGACGCGGTTTTCGAGCCGGCCGTTCGGTCGGTGCGGGCGCTGGGCTCGGCGGCACGACGCCTGATACCGCTGGCGGCTCGGGAGGTGGCGGTGCCTTACTCTGTTGCTCGAACGCCTTGCCAGGGTCTTCCTTCGGCTCAGGCATGCGGTAGCTTGCGGCCTTGTTCTCGGGCAGATCGACTTCGTCGTCGCGTACGCGCCTGATGAGATANNTCTGCACCCAGTCGCGTTTCTCGTTCAGGACGAAGTTGCAGGCGTCGAGTGGAAGTTGAGCGACGACCTTGGCAGTACGTTCCTTGCGTGCCTCCTCGCCGATGAGTCTGAGCACGGCAAGAGCCAGCGACTCGACGCTGCGCACGTTACCCAGGCCATTACAGCGTGGACAGATCGACTGCGTTGCTTCGCCGAGAGACGGCCGTAGGCGTTGCCGGGACATTTCGAGGAGGCCAAACCGAGAGATTCGACCGATCTGAATCCGTGCGCGGTCGTGTCGCACGGCTTCGCGCAGCCTGTTCTCGACATCACGTTGATTTCGCTGCGGCCCCATGTCGATGAAATCGATGACGATGAGACCGCCTACGTCACGTATTCTGAGCTGCCGCGCTATCTCTTCCGCCGCTTCGAGGTTCGTATTGAAGGCAGTGGCCTCGATATCTTCGCCTTTCGTTGCACGGGCGGAATTGATATCGATAGATGTGAGTGCTTCGGTCGGATCGATGACGATACTGCCACCCGAGGGTAACGATACAGAGTGCGAGTACGCAGATTCGATCTGGCTTTCGATCTGAAAGCGAGTGAACAGCGGCACGGTCTCGTCGTCGTACAGCTTGAGCTTGCGCAAGTTGTGCGGCATGACCCTTTCCATGAACTCGCGGGCCTGCTCGTGAACGTCCGCGTCGTCGACGAGAATCTCGCCGATGTCGTTTGACAGGTGATCTCGAATCGCTCTAACGATCGCGTTGCCTTCTTGGTATATCAGGAAGGGCGCTGGGCGGCTGACGACGACGGACTTGATGGCTTCCCAGACGCTCAGCAGATAGTCGAGGTCCCAGCGAAGCTCGTCGTGGCTCCTGCCGACACCCGCCGTGCGCACGATACAGCCCATTTCTTCCGGTGGCTGGAGCTCTTCGAGCGCATCGCGGACAATGTCGCGCTCCTCACCCGTGATCCGACGCGAGACACCGCCCGCGCGCGGATTGTTGGGCATGAGTACGAGGAATCGACCTGCGAGGCTGACGAAGGTCGTAAGAGCAGCACCTTTGGTGCCGCGCTCTTCCTTGTCGACCTGAACGACAATCTCCTGGCCTTCTTTGAGGACGTCCTTGATATTGACGCGGCCGTCCTCGGGCTCACTGACGAAGTATTCGCTGGAGATTTCCTTTAGAGGCAGAAAACCGTGACGTTGAGCGCCGAAGTCGACGAAAGCCGCTTCGAGACTCGGTTCGATTCTCGTGATGCGGCCTTTGTAGATGTTCGCTTTACGCTGTTCTCGTGACGGTACCTCGATGTCTAAATCAAATAGCCGCTGGCCATCGACCATGGCGACGCGCAACTCTTCTTGCTGAGTCGCGTTGACAAGCATTCGTTTCATAATTCCCTAATCCATTGGCGGCGCGGCTCGATACGGCCGAGGCCAAAGCGATCTGCGAGGCAGAACAGCAGGAGTGGTGTTGATTGGTCGGTTGACTCATTAACTCTCGCTCTAGAGCTATCGTGCTCGCGGCAGTACCTCTCGAATGTCCGCGCTGAGCGGAACGATACGGCCAAACTGACTCGCTGGTCAGTATCGCGGTGGCCCTCGTGTGGGCCCGCCGACTTCGAAAAACTGAGCTGACGGCCCGTTTCTATGGCCATCCCATCTGTGACCCGTCGATCGAGCCGGCTAGGCCAGGCGCGCTCGACGCAGTCGGCGTACTATATCATAGGTCCCGAGCCCGAAAATCGCTCCGGGCCAAGGATTCGACGTGTCGTCTCGACTCTCTTCCAAGTCCGCCGCTTCGGGTGCCTACACGACTGAGGTGGGCGCCGATTCCGCCGGTCAGAGAGTGGACAACTTTCTGTTGCGCGAGCTCAAAGGCGTACCTCGCACGCACGTCTATCGCTTGATTCGATCGGGTCAGGTACGCGTCAACAGCGGTCNNGCGTCCGTGCCAGCTATCGGCTGGCGACCGGCGATGCCGTACGTGTCCCGCCTGTGAGTCAGCGCGCCCAGCCGAAACACGCGGTCGCCGAGGAGGGCCTGCAATGGCTCGAGCGGCACGTGCTTTATGAGGACAGCCGAATTCTCGTGCTCGACAAACCGGCGGGCATGGCCGTGCATAGCGGCAGTGGTGTGAGTATTGGCTGTATTGAAGCGCTGCGTTGTCTGCGGCCAAAGCTGCCCGGGATGGATCTCGTCCATCGCCTCGATCGCGACACATCCGGATGTCTGCTCGTCGCCAAGCGTCGCAGTGCGCTCAGAACGTTGCACAGCCTCCTGCGCGAGGGAGGCATGGAAAAGCGCTACTTGGCATTGGTCATGGGTAACTGGCAGCATGGTGCGCGCACAGTGGACCTGCCGCTATTACGCGAGCGAGGCAATGGCGGTGCATTCGTGCGCGTTGCCGAGGACGGCAAGCCGGCAGAAAGTCGGTTTCGTGTCGTTGAGTTTTACGGCCGCGACGCAACGCTCGTGGAGGTGACGATACCAACGGGGCGCACTCACCAAATTCGCGTCCATGCAGCTTATATGGGGCACCCGATTGCCGGGGACTCTCGTTACGGCGACGAAGTGTTCAATGAGCGTATGCAGCGCATCGGTCTGCAACGCATGTTCCTGCACGCGCACGCGATCAGTTTTACCTGGCCGGGAAGCGACGAGCCTTTCATGGTCAGCGCACCGTTGCCGGGTGACCTTCGAGACGTTCAGCAGCGGTTACAGCAGCGGGTCTAGTCCTAGCTCTGCCAGGACGTCCGTGAGCCAGATTAGCGGCAGCCCTATCAGCGCAGTCGGATCGCGAGTCTCGATGGCCTCGAATAAGGCGATGCCGAGTCCCTCGATTTTGAATCCGCCTGCGCAGTCGTAAGGTTGCTCTCGTTCTAGATAAAGGCTGAGCTGCTCCGTGCTGCGGTTACGGAAGCGGACTTCGGTTGTATCGACGTCGTGCCACATCGTCCCGCTGCTGCAATCGAGCACCGTCGCTGCTGTAAAAAAGCGGACGCTGCGGCCCTGGCATGCTTGCAGCTGCTCGAGCGCCGCTGAGAAATCTCCGGGCTTAGCGAGCGTGGTCTTACCAAGCGCAGCAGTCTGATCGGCCGCTACCACGACTGCGTCAGCGCGGTCTATCTGCCGGGCGACTTGCTCGGCCTTCTCGCGCGCGAGCCGCTGGGCCAAGTCGGGCGCCGTCTCGCCGTCTCGGGGGCGCTCGTCGATACCGGGCGCGCTGGTTTCGAACGGCAGGCCGAGACGTTCGAGTAGCGCGCTACGATACGGTGAGGTTGAGCCGAGAACGAGCCGCGGCGCGCTCACGGACGCCCGCCGCGATCGTAACTGCCCGTTTTGACAGAAGAAACGCTTCTACCTATCATTGGCCGATTATGCCTGCGTCGCTGCATGCCTGGTACAGTCTTCACGACCTGGAGGCTCTGGGCGAACGGGGCGCAGTCCTGAATGGTGAGCTACGGGTCGCCGAGCTTACGCGGCTTGCGGCTTCGCTGCACGCGGGTTGCGATGGCGCCGTGAAGGTGGCGCTGCAGCTCGGGCGCGCAGCTGACGGTCGAGCGACAATGCGCATGACGTTTTCGGCGACGTTGCCGCTGACGTGTCAGCGTTGTCTGGAGCCGGTGGAGCGGGTTGTCGAAGAGACTGTCGAGTGGCTCGTCGTCGCTTCGGACGCCGAGGCGGCGAGCGTCGCGGAGAATGTAGAGCCGCTCGTGATGGCCGATGACAGGTTGCAGATTGCCACGCTGGTGGAGGATGAACTAATCGTGTCGCTACCGATGGCGCCACGTCATGCAAGTATTGATGAGTGCGGTGCCTTAGCTCAGAATCTCGACGGTATCCTCAAGGATCCAGATGCCGAGCGAGCGGAGCCGACGCTCGAAGCTTAGTGAGGAGAATTTACCAATGGCTGTTCAGAAATCACGCAAGTCCCCTTCGCGGCGTGGCATGCGTCGAGCTCATGATGCATTGCGTGGACCGACCGTATCTGCGGACCCGGTTACCGGAGAAATGCATCGGCGTCACCATGTAACGGCCGAAGGCTTTTACCGTGGTCGCAAGGTTCTAGAAATTCCTGAGCCTGAAGAGATCGAAGAGTAGATCGTGCCGTAGAGCCGTCACCGGCACGCAAACTCCTCAACGCCTTTCCAAGCAATGACTCGCAAGGTCACAATTGCCCTTGACGTGATGGGAGGTGACCGCGGCCCGCAGACAGTCATCCCGGCCGCCTTGGCGATACTCGAGCGCGACGACTCCGTGCGTTTCGCGCTCGTCGGCCTACCCGATACGCTCGAGCAGGCCCGACGCGAGAGCAACGACGCCTACGGAAACCGCCTGCAATATGTTTCTGCCACCGAAGTCGTCGCGATGGACGAGCTGCCTGCCGACGCGCTCCGTCGTAAGAAAGACTCCTCGATGCGCGTCATTATCGAGCAGGTCAAAAACGGCACTGCCGATGCTTGCGTTAGCGCCGGCAACACTGGGGCGCTCATGGCAACCGCGCGCTACGTGCTGAAGATGCTGCCGGGCATCGACCGGCCTGCCATCATTTCCGCAGTGCCGACGTTGAACGGTCCGTCCTTCATGCTGGACCTCGGCGCGAACGTCGGCTGCACGGCCGAGCATCTGCTGCAGTTCGCGATCATGGGCTCTGTCGTCGCCGAAGATATACTCGACATTGAACGGGCGACGATCGGGTTATTGAACATCGGCCAGGAGGATATCAAGGGCAACGAGGTCGTCCGCGAGGCCGGTGAGCTCTTGAGCCGCAGTGGTCTGAACTACATCGGTTTCGTCGAGGGCGATGCCATTTTCAGCGGACGAGCGAACGTCGTCGTCAGCGATGGTTTCGTTGGTAACGTCGCGTTGAAGACAATGGAAGGAGTCGCGAGCTTGATCGCCGCGTACATGCACGAAGAGTTCACGAGCAGCAGTTTTCGCAAGCTCCAGAGCGTCGTCGCAGGCCCGGCGTTGAGCGCGCTACGCAGCCGCCTGGACGCGCGCCGGTATAATGGCGCGAGTCTTGTCGGGCTCAATGGCGTGGTTATCAAGAGTCATGGCGGTGCGGACAAGCTCGCGTTCGAAAATGCGATCAACGTGGCTATCGTCGAGGCGCGAAAAGGCGTCCCAGTACAGATCGGCAAACTAATCGAGGATCAGGCGCCAGAATGTATTCGCGCATAATCGGCACGGGCCGGTATTTACCCGAACGTATCTTGACCAACTTCGATCTCGAGAAGATGGTCGATACGTCCGACGAATGGATCAAGGCGCGGACGGGCATCTCCGAGCGGCACATCGCCGCTGAAGGCGAGATGACGAGCGACCTGGCCTATAACGCCGCCGTCGAGGCAATCGATGCGGCCGACGTTGCTGCCGATACGATCGATATGATCGTCGTTGGCACGACAACGCCCGATTTGGTATTTCCGAACGTCGCCTGCTTGTTGCAGGAGCGTTTAGGTATTGCCGGTTGCCCGGCGTTCAGTTTGGAAACCGCGTGCAGTGGTTTCATCTACGCGCTGGCTGTGGCCGATCAATTCGTCCGCAACGGTCAGGCTCGCCGTCCACTGGTCGTCGGTGCCGAAACGATGTCGCGCATCATCGACTGGACGGATCGAGAGACCTGTGTGCTATTCGGCGACGGTGCCGGCGCCGTCGTTCTCGATGCTGCAGACGAGCCCGGAATCATTTATTCGAATCTCGGCGCGGATGGCCGTTACCGTAAGCTGCTCGAGACGGACAGCGGGATATCGAAAGCGCCCGAGGAGGGCCAGAGTACCGCGCTGCACATGAAAGGCAACGAGGTTTTCAAAGTCGCCGTCAGAACGCTCGAGGGGATGGTCGACGAGGTCCTCGAGGCTAACGACCTCAAGCAAGGTGAGATCGACTGGTTCGTGCCGCATCAAGCCAACCTACGCATCATCGCCGCGACCGCAAAGCGGCTCGACATTCCGATGGAGCGTGTCGTGCTGACCGTTGCCGAGCACGGCAACACGTCTGCCGCGTCGGTGCCGATGGCGCTAGATACCGGGATTCGGGATGGACGAATCAAGCGTGGCGACCTGCTGCTGCTCGAGGCCTTCGGCGGTGGCTTTACCTGGGGCGCGAGCCTGATTCGTTACTAAACCTGGCGGATTACACCGAAATTGGGTCTAGGCCACATTTTTCAGAACCAGATAAAACCTATAATATGGTCCTCATGTTGAGACTAGCCGGACTATCGATCGCCCTAGCCGTATTCTCTTCGGCCGCAATGGCTGTGGAGTTGCCGCTCGATGCGCAGAGCCAGGTCGTGGGCCAGAATTTCACGATCAGCGCCAAGCACGAGGACACGTTCGTCGCTCTCGCACGTCAGTACGACCTCGGCTTCGAAGAACTCGTACGCGCCAATCCCGACGTCGATCCCTGGCTGCCGGGCGAAGGTACGCAGATCGTGCTACCGACGCAGTTCGTACTGCCGAACGCGCCGCGGAGCGGCATCGTCATCAATCTGCCGGAGCTCCGGCTTTACTATTTTCCCGACGGCGAAGAAGGTCGCGTAATCACACATCCGATCAGCATTGGGCGAATGGATTGGGGAACGCCGCTGGGCCTTACCGAGATCTTGAGCAAGGCGACGAACCCGACCTGGTATCCGCCGCAATCGATTCGCGACGAGCATGCGGCCGACAATCGGCCGTTGCCCGCAGTGGTTCCGCCCGGGCCCGACAATCCGCTCGGTGCCCATGCATTACGTCTGAGTTTGCCTGGGTATTTGATTCACGGGACGAACAAGCCATCCGGTGTTGGCATGCGGGTCACGCATGGCTGCATCCGTATGTTCCCTGAGGATATCGAAGCACTCTTCGAAACCGTGCCGGTCGGCACACCCGTGCGTATCGTCAACCAGCCCGTCAAGCTCGGACACGATGGTTCCGCGCTCTACGTCGAGGCGCATCCACCGTTGCCCGATAAACTCTCGGAGGAGTCTTCGGCTCTGACGGAGCTCACACGCGCGTTTGTCGCATTCGCCGAGGAAGGGCAAGGTAACGGTTTCGATTGGGATCTTGCGGAAGAGGTCGCAACGACGTCGCGAGGAGTTGCCGAGATCATTTCCGCCTACGTTCCGACCGCCTTGGTTCCTACGACTGACGATCTTCCTCCCGCAGCCGGCGGCGGCGGTCTCTAGCCCCATTCTTCATTAAGAACGTCCGCACAAAAAAAAGCCGCTGGCGTCGTATCTCGCCAGCGGCGTTCGTAGTGTTCTTGGGCTGGGCTACTTCTGTTGAGCAGCCTCGAACATGCGGTCGACTCTCTCGTTGGTTGCATCACAGCAAGCTTGCGCTGCATTGGCAGCGGACAAAGCCTGGTTGG
>JABAOE010006949.1_pt1 | contig 14873 bp, 11 predicted proteins | sample 7062141 | NCBI WGS metagenome assembly JABAOE01 (sample SAMN14538627, study PRJNA623070) | marine sediment metagenome | biome: marine biome [ENVO:00000428]; feature: marine pelagic biome [ENVO:01000023]; material: deep marine sediment [ENVO:00002113] | place: India: Gulf of Khambhat ... | reverse complement strand
AAAAAGGTAGATGCGCATGAACTATAACAGGTTTTGGGAGCCTTGAATAGCGGAATAATGAAATGGCGTGTTCACAATCGCTCCGGCAGTTCATTGACAGACAGGAGTATTTGCATCCAGGCGCATGTATTGATGTTTCTTGCCGCTCGCCAGATATGCTATAACACCCCTCATGCTTCAGCTGAAAAATGTCAAAAAACAATTTGCTGACCAAGTGGTTTTACGGGATGTCGACTGGCATGTGCGACCGACCGATCGCGTTGGCCTGTGCGGTGAAAACGGTGCCGGCAAGACCACGTTGTTGCGTCTTTTAGCCGGGCAGCATGAAGTCGATGCCGGCAAAATCCAGCTGGCGAAAGGGACGACCATCGGATACCTGCCGCAGGAGGGTCTCGAGCATTACGGCAGAGACCTGCTTACGGAAGTACGTTCAGCATTGACGGAACTTCTGGCGGTAGAAAAGGAAATAAAGGTTCTCGAGGAGCGCATCAGCCATACATCAGAACAGCCGGATCTTGAACGTTATTCTGAATTGCAGGAGCTTTTCCGCCACCGTGGGGGATACACCATGGAGGCTGATATCGGCATCGTCCTGAAAGGGCTTGGGTTCTCGGAAGATGATTTGGCGAAGCCGTGCGAACATTTTTCCGGTGGCTGGCAAATGCGCATCGCATTGGCCAAACTGCTGCTGCAAAAGCCAACCCTGCTGCTGCTTGACGAACCGACCAACCATCTTGACCTGCCTGCCCGTGACTGGCTGGAAGATTACCTGTCCACATATCCCCATGCCGTCATTCTGGTCTCTCACGATCGTTATTTTCTCGATCGGGTTGTGACCCGGATCGTCGAAATCTGGCATGGTAAACTTACGGATTATCCGGGGAACTATTCCAGATATCTGACCGCTCGTGACGAGCGCGTGACGGCACTGCGCGATGCAAAAACCCGCCAGGATGAAGAGGTCGCACGTACCGAGGCCTTCATCAACAAGTTTCGCTATAATGCCAACAAGGCGGCGTTGGTGCAGAGTCGCATCAAGCAATTGGAGAAAGTCGAGCGCATCGAGCTGCCGCCGGAGAGAAAGAAAATTGGCTTCACGTTTCCGGTGCCGCCCAAAAGTGGGCGTTTATCAGTGTCGCTGACCGACGTATCGCATGGTTATGGTGACCTCGCCGTGCTGGAACAGGTTGGTCTGTGTGTCGAACGTGGAGAACGTGTTGCCCTGGTGGGAGCCAATGGCGCCGGCAAGTCAACCATGATGCGACTGCTGGCGGGTGTTGAGGTGCCACGATGTGGCGATCGAGAAGAAGGTCATAACCTGGTTATGGCTTATTTTGCGCAAGATCAGGCGAGGACTCTTGACCCGAAGTTGACGGTTCTCGAACAGATTACCCGGGCGGCTCCCTTCGATATGGTGCCGAAGGTGCGCAACCTGCTCGGGGCATTTCTTTTTCATGGCGATGATGTCCATAAAAAAGTTGCCGTGCTTTCCGGTGGTGAGCGAAACCGGCTGGCACTGGCTATCCTCTTGCTGAAACCCGCCAACCTCCTGTTGCTCGATGAGCCGACCAACCATCTAGATCTCGCTTCCAAGGAGGTCCTGCTTCAGGCTCTGAAAGGTTATCAGGGTACGATGGTGTTCGTCTCCCACGATCGGTATTTTGTCGATGCGCTGGCCAGCAGGGTTGTCGAGGTTGCCGGGCGCAAGGCAACATCCTATCTGGGCAACTACGAGGATTTCCTGCGCTCAAAAGCCGTTGAAGGCGATACGAGCCATTCATCGTTACGGGTTGAGCAGGGACGGTCCACAGAGGTGGCCGACGAACACAGTAAGCCTGTTCGAGTCCTGTCGCATGCCGAACGTAAAGCTGTCCGCAGGGAGGAAAAGAAGCGACAAAAGGAACTTGCCGAAGTTGAAGCAAGGATCGAAGTGCTTGAGGCTGAGTTGCAGGAGTTGACTACAATGATGCAGGCTCCGGAAATGGCTATCGACCATGCCCGGCTTGGGAAACTGGTTGACCAGCATGCTGAACTGCAAGCCGAATTGGACGAATGCATGGAACGCTGGGAGACCCTCCACGAGCAGCCTCTGGCAGGTGAGACGACATGACGAGGCCTTACGTGATTGCCATTGCCAGCGAAAAAGGGGGCGTGGGCAAGACAACGATTGCCACGAACCTGGCTGTCTATCTCAAAGCATTGAGAGAGGACCTGCCGGTCACGATTGCCTCCTTTGACAATCATTTCAGTATTGACCAGATGTTTGCGCTCGGGCCAAAACCGAAAAATAATATCACCGGCCTGTTTGCGGGGACACCTGTCGAGGACCTCGTGAATATGGGGCAGTATGGGGTGCAATACCTGGCGTCATCACGATCTCTGAAGCCGCCGGGTCATCAGCCATCATGGTTAGGTGAGAGGATACAGTCTGCCCATCTCCCCGGCGTGTTGATCCTGGATACGCGTCCGATACTTGACTGGTTTTCAGAAGCTGCATTGCTGGCTGCTGATCTGGTCCTGGTGCCGGTTAAAGACCGTGCCTCCCTGATCAATGCAGATGCCTTGCGCCAGATTCTGGACTCAGATAAAAGGAGAGAGCGGCTCTGGCTATTGCCAAGCATGGTCGATACCAGGGCCCGTTTGAATGCCGAAGTCAGAGTGCATGAATTTCTTGTCTATGCTGCGTGTGAGCGGGATTATCAGGTTTTGAAAATGCAGATCAGCAAAAGTCCGAAAGTGGAGAGTCTTGCTTCAGGGTTTTCCAGCTGCATTAGACCGGTATTGACCCATGCCAGGAACACTGCCGTCCATGCCCAGTTCAAGAGTTTGGCCGAGTTTGTGATCTCGGAACACGAAGCCTGGCTGCAAAACGCTCCTGCTATGGAGGGCGTCCGCGGTGCATATAATCCCACGGAACCCGTAACGGTCTCCGGTCGACGCCATGTCCTTGAATGCCCGGTGTGCAGCAAGGAGATTGGAGCGGTCTGTGGCCACTATTTTTTCGATATGCGCAGCCGACGTCGTGGTTACATGCATGCGGACTGTTTTGCTGAATTTTATGCAGAGTTCTATCTGAATGACGAGCTGCCTTCGGATGGGACACTGGTTCTGGCTGTAAAAGGTCCCGGTCTGGTTACCCGTGAATTTGCTCTGGCTCTGCATTTGTGCAACGAGGAAGGTGATCTGCTTGACAGCCAGGATGTCTCACTGGAAGGTTCTGCCGTATTGCGGAATCTTCTCGTCATGACAACAGGCCGTTCCCTGGAGGGGATGTATCGCGAGTTGGTTTTGCTGAATTGCCATCTTGAACCTGTTGCACTTGCGGGGGATGACCAGATTAACAAGGGCTTCAGTGCGAGGCGCCGGAAAATCGTGCGAGAACTTCATCAGTCCGGTTTGATCTAAGCGGCTATCTGCCTTGACATTAACGGTTGAATATCATAAAAAAATAAATTCGGCTTAAACACTTAATTAAGAATAGGTTTTTAGCACATGATTCTTTTGCCGCGCGGCAATCCTGTTAAGGAAAATATCAACCCGGGGAAAGTTAACCTGGCCGATGCTCTGGGCAAAATGCGTCAGGGAAAGTTTACCGGGTATCTGCGGTTTGACTTTCCAGTCGGCACAGGTGTCTTCATCTACCAGGAGGGCCGCCTGATCAGTGCCCTTCTGGAAGGTGAGCGCGACAAGCAGATTGCCTATGATGCGATTGCCAGAACCTTTCATGAGTCCCTGGCCGGGCAGGGTGTCCTGAATATCTATCGCCTTTCGAAAGAACTCGCTTACAGTATTCACGGTCTTCTGCATGGCGAAATGCTCCACAAGGGGCAGGATCTGCAGTTGATCGATATCAAGTCTCTGTTGGTTCGCATGCGTGAAGAAAAACGCAGCGGTTGCCTGCGGATTTATTCCAAGGAACATATCGCGCTGATCTTCTACAAGGACGGCAACCCGCTCGGGTTCTTTCATGATGGTTCAACGGATATAGAAACTACCGCAGACAGCTCCATGTCGGTAGCCAAAGAGCCCGGTGCCAAGGTGGATGTGCTCGTCACCCAGGGTGACAGCGACAAGAGCCTGGCGGACTTGATGGAGACAGCCGATATCGCAGGTCTTTGGAACAGTGCCGTCAATGAGCGGCGCAAAAAGCGCGAAGAGCAGGAGTCTGCAGCGAGCAAGACGCTAGAAATGCGCGAATCTGATCGTCGCCAAAAAACGTTGGCTCTCTTCCAACAGCTTGCCCAAAGTCATCTCGGTAAAATCGGGACGTCCCTTGTCGAAAAAGAGTTCGAAAAGATGAAGCTCAATGGCGGCCAGCTCAATGAAACGGTTCTCAATGGATTTTATGACAACCTGACCAAAGCAGCAAGACTGGTTGCCGGCCCCAGCAAGATCGAGAAGATGCTCGATGAAATGAAAAAAGGTTTTAAGGGGTTGTCCTAAACAGCCCCGGTATTAAATCCGGCGGCTTGCGAGTCGCCGTTTTTTCTTGCCTGGTTCTCAGGCTTTTATGGAGGCAGTCATGGAAATGTTTCATGTGGTTTTGGCGGTTTTCTGGGTCATCGCAGGGTGTGTCTCATTCTATTTCAGTATTGGTAATGCACGGGTCTGGACCAGTATTGCTGTTGGTTTCTTCCTGATTCTGCTCGGAGAAATCATTCCCGGGGCGCTGCCGTTCCTGCCCGGTCTCAATAATCCTTACGTTCTGGCAATGGGGCATATCATCGGAACGATTTCAATTCTGGTGATGAGTCATGGTTTCCAGGAATATTACGTATTTACCAGGACCCTTGATTTTGAAGGGAACAAGGCTGCTGTGTATTTTGCCGTTGCCGGTGTTGTCGCCGCGTCCCTGGTCTTCCTGATGATTAACCCTGAGCCGAATGCGGAAGTGCGGCGGGTAATCCGGATCGTTGAAAATACCAACTGGGTTTTCCTCTCCCTGATCAATATCGACTTGATCCGCAAAATCTACACGAACATCAAAGACACCCCGATCAGTAACGGCTTTGTTGCTTTTATCGCTGTTTTCGCCTGTATCTTCCTCTGGAAGGGGTCTCAGCTGTACATTGATGTTTTCAGCCTTGAACAGATCAAGGATAGCTACCCGATTCGTTACGAGATTTCGTTTTGGTGCAAGAATGTCGGCAACTTTTTGGCCAGTGTTACCGTTGGCGGCACTTTCCTTTACCTGGGTAAATTGTTGAGGTAAAAGTGAGGCTCTAAACGTATCAAAGGCGGACGCATCAATCGATGCGCCCGCCTTTTTTGTTTGTCTTGAAATAAGCAGGTATTCAGCTGTCGGCCCGGCTGATATGCACATCCCTCTGCGGGAACGGAATCGTAATGTCTGCATCTGCCAAGGCCTTGTGTACGGCCAGATTGCCACGGTAAAGAGTCTGGAAGTATTTTTTGGTCGGTACCCAGTAGCGCATCCCGAGGTCAATGGATGATTCTCCAAAGGCCTCAATGCCGACCTGGGGTGGCGGCTCGTCACAGATGTCATCGATAGTCAATAATGCCTGTTGTATGACTTCGATGGCCTGCTCGGGGTCAGCATCGTAACTGATGCCGACGCTCCCTTCGACAATGCGGTTGTTGAACGAATTGAACAGAATCTCGCCGATAATATGCTTGTTGGGGATGGTAATCCGCTCATCGTCTTCGGTTGTGAGAATTGTTGTTGCCAGATGAATCTCTTCAACCTGCCCGCTGACTCCGTTTATGGTAATCGTATCCCCGATCACGAAGGGGCGTGAGAGGATAATAACCAGCCCTGCGCCGTAATTGGAAACCGGCCCGGCAATGGCAAAGCTGGTTCCGAACGCAATTGCGCCCAGGGCGGCGATGAACGGCGCGATTGAAATGCCGAATTTGCCAATCGCAATGATGATGACAAAGGTGAGAACAAGGATTTTGACGACATTGCCAAGAAAACGGGCGAGGGTGATGTCGACGTTCTTTTTTTCACATAATCTGCTGACCAGCCCTCCCAGCCAACTGGCCACTTTGGCCCCAACAATCAGGATGATGATTGCGCCCAGTATCTGGAAGCTGTAGTTGATTATGAATTCAACAACGACATTGTAAATCTGCTGTATAGTTTCAATCTCTTGCTGCATCTGACCCTCCTTCGACATAAAATATAGATGTCATTTTATCAGATAACTGGGTATCGTAAATGTCCGCAGGTGCTTAATCCCCTGTATTTATTGTTGTGAAGTTGTTTTTTAATGCCATGTCTTTTGCTACAATCGGAATAGTTTTGCGAGGACATGATGACTGCTTCAAAACAAAATATTAAACATGACCTTGATACGAAACTTCTCTCCGAGTGTATTTATGCCCTGAATATTGCTCGCCGCCAGGTCTTGTCCTATCCTCCTGAACATCCGATGATTGCCAATGCGACCAATAACCTCCTTGATCTTATGTCGCGTCTGCTCGAGTTCCGAAGTGAAATAACACTGGGAATCGCCCGTGACACATTGATGCTGGACGGCCAGGTATTGGATGCGTCCAATCCGGTTTTTCGCGACCTGGCAAAAAATCTCTTCCGCATGCGTATTGCTTCTTTGAGCATCAATCGTGAATTGAGTGAAAATGATGTCCTCAGGTTCTTCACGCTTTTCCATAAACCTCCGGAGCAACTTGCAGAAGAAGGTGGGATTGAGCAGATCTTGAAGACCTCTGGATTCCGCGGCATTAGAGCGCGGGGCATCGACTTCGGTGCGTTCGGGACAACTGAGGTTGATGCTGTCCGTGCACCCAAAACCAGGGGCGTCGAAAGTGACACCGCGCTGCTCTGGAAGTCCTTTGCAAAGGGCATCATAAGTGATTCGATTGATCCTGATGGTAATGGCTTCATGCAGATCGATGATCTCGACCCCGAGTTGTTGGCCGAAGTCATGAACATGACAGGCGATACTGTTGCTGACTCGCTAGACAAGACCTACGAAGAGGCAATTACCAGTTTTCTGAAAGAAACCGATCAGAGGAAAATTCGCGACCAGGCCTGCCAGGAGACGCTCGGCCGGCTTGGTAAAATGGTCGACAAACTCAATCCCGAACTTCGCCGCAGGTTCATAAACAGCACCCTCAAGTCCAGTGCACAGCGTCCCGAAGCTGCTGAGGCGCTTTTGAAGAAGATCCCACAGACAGCACTTCTCGATGCTCTTGAACATATGGATACGGGCTCAATCGAAATATCAAAAACAATGATGGATGTGCTTGGCAAACTGTCAGCTCATCGTGGCGATGATGTTTCACAGAGCCGGGTTGTCGGAGATGTTGTTCGTAATACCGGAGAAACTGCGGAACAGCTGTCGACCCTTTTCAGCGAGGACCGCTCGGACTTTTTTGTCCCTAAGGATTACCAGGATGCACTCGCTGTGCTGGCTTCAGCGAAGGCCGATCATGGACTGGACAAAGATCAGCACGATGAAATTATGCTTGGTCTGGAAAGCCACGGCATCGAAAAGCAGTTCAACGTGGTCATTCTCAATCTTTTGGAGCACGGCATAGAACCGTCATCTGAAGAGGCAATAGGGAAAAACTTGCACGAAATGGTCGAATATTTCCTGGCGACAGGAGATTTCGAATCATTGTTGAGCATTCACAATCAGTTGCGCAGCTATGCCGCAGGACACTCAGGAGAATTGACCGGCTCTGTTTATGACACGTTGCAGATGTTTAATAGCACGGAATTTGCCGATGCGGTACTGGATGGGCTTGACACTTGGGGCAAAGCAGCTCATGGGGGGATACTCTCTTTGGTCAGAAATGTCGGGACTCCTTTTGCCGACCCCTTGCTCGACCGTCTGGCTGAAGAAGCAAGTATGTCACGCCGCCGTATGTTCATGACCGGAATTATCCAGATCGGATCGCAAGTAAAGGATTGCATCGCTGCAAGACTGATGGACGATCGCTGGTTTTTCGTGCGTAACCTTGTGGTTATCCTGCGCGGATTGAATGATCCGGAGGTCGTCCCTCTTTTGGGTCGTTTGGCAGGCTATGGACACCCAAAAGTGCAGTATGAGGTGATCAACGCCTATCTGCATTATGGTGATCAGCGAGCCAATAGGTTTCTGGTCAAAGAGTTGTCTGGGAAAAGCCCGGCATCGCTGCTGAGTGCTACAAGACTTGCTGAGAAGAGCAGCGATGCTCAGGTCGTTCGACAACTGGCCAAGTTGCTGAACATGAGATTGCCAATAGAACATGAGGTTGAAATAAAGGCTGGTGCGATCAAAGCGCTGATGGAGAATGCCCGGGAGGAAATCCTTCCGGAGTTGGAGAAATTCCTTGTTGGTAAGAAGTTGTTTGGCGGTAGTCGTAACAGCGAGTTGAAAATCAAGGCGGTTGCAATCCTGGAGAAAATAGGAACTATCGAAGCAGGGCTTTTGGCAGGAGAAGTCGCCCGGTCCGCGACGGGTGAGTTGGCCAAGGCAGCAGAAGACATTTTGGTGAAGATCCACAGGCAAGTGACATGAACCAGACTCGAATAAATGCAATGGATCAGTGTGTCAGGCAATTGAGCACTGCCATTTCAACAGCGAGCCTTTATGATGCTAACCATCAGCAGGTTGTGCGTTTATGCAGCAGTGCTCGTGCTTATTTGGGCGAGGCTCTGTCCGAGGAGAGTGGTTTGTCGTTGATGCGTGTTGATGATCAACTGGCCGTTGACGGCGAACCTCTCGTTGAATCTTTGTACACGGACAGGTTTGCGAAAACTTTGAAAACCAGAGGTGTTGGGCACATCAAGTTTTTGCGGGATGTGACCGCGCAGGAACTTCAATGCCTGGTCAAATCTCTGGCTGCCAGAGACGAGGTCATTCGGTCGACTGACCATTTGCGTCTTGGGCAGGTTGAGGTCCGCTACCGGGATCGGTCTGTTGGTTCTGGTTTTTTGAACAGTGAGGTCTCCAGGGCTCTCGATGATGTCAGCAGTGAGGAACTCGCCAGGATCATGGAGGTTTACGAGGCTGTCAGCCTTAAACGCAGCCTGAAAGTTGTCGGCTTGTCGGAGATCGTCGCCGAATTCGTTGATATCTTTGCCAGTTGTGCGGATCCCCTGTTGTCGCTTGTGCCCTTGCGAAGAATGGATGAGTATACTTTTACGCACTCCCTGAATGTTTGTTTGCTCAACCTTGCACAGGCGACAGCGCTTGGGATAGAAGGCCCGCTTTTGCATGATATCGGGTTGTCGGCTATGTTGCACGATGTCGGGAAGCTGTTTGTCCCGGAAGAAATTCTCAACAAACCCGCCAGACTCGAAGGTGATGAGTGGGAGATGTTGAAAAAACATCCGATCAAGGGCGCCGAGTACCTGGTCAAGACTCCCGGGGTGCCACGGATGGCAGTCATTAACGCCTACGAACACCACATGCGTTTTGATCAGCGCGGATATCCTACGGTCAAACGCGATTGGCAACAGAACCTCTGCAGCCAGATGACCGCAATCTCAGATGTCTTTGATTCCTTGAGGACAAACCGTCCTTACCGTAAGCCGATGGATGTCAATGAAGTCCTGGCTAATATCTCCCGGTTGGGTGGTACGCAACTGCATCCGCTGCTGGTCAAAAACTTCCTGCGTGTGATGAAGAGAGTTCACCCCGCAAATTAAAACTTCTGACACTGCCACCCAAAAACAAGAGGCCGGCGCATTGCTGCTCCGGCCCCAGGGTCATCTGAATCGTTTTGCGCTTATGGAACATTAGCGGCGGTAAGCACAATCTGAATCCGCCGGTTCAGAGCTCTTCCCTCTGCCGTGCTGTTGCTCTCAATAGGCTGGTACTCACCGTAGCCAACCGCAGAAAGACGTTCTCCGGAGATGCCGACCTTCTGTTGGAGAAAGTGCAGGACCGTTGTCGCCCGGGCCGTTGAAAGCTCCCAGTTGGTCGGAAATTTCTGAGTGAGTGTGCCGCTGATCGGTACGTTGTCCGTATGGCCTTCGACCTGGATGTTCTTGTCGACAGCAGTCTTGAGGATATCGCCAATCTGCTGCAGTACTTTCACGCCGGCCCCTTTCAAGTCAGCTTTGCCTGAGTCGAAAAGGATTTTGTCAACCACGTTGACGGTCAGCTTCCCCTTGAGCTCCGAAATCTTTACTTCGCCGCGCTCGATCTCTTCTTCAAGCTTGCCGACCAGTTCGTCATATGTGCCTTGTACTTCTGCAAGGCGGGCCTCGCGTTCCTGGCGTTCCGCTTCCAGTTGCTGTTGGAGCAGATTGCTGTTTTCCGTGAGGCGATCAATTTCTCTGCGCATTTCGGTCATGGCGGCACCGGCTTCGGCACTGCGGTCCGCGAGGACTTTTTCTATGCGCTCAAGGTCGGCGCGGGCTCGCATGAGGTCTTCCTGGAGCAGCTTGTTCCGCTCGATCGCTTCAAGGACGCGCTGGTTGAGGTTGTCATTGCGATCGACCAGTTGTTTCTTGTCAGCTTTTAACCGGTCATAGTCCGCTTCGAGGCTCTTGATGACAGATTGCAGGTATGCGTTTTCATCCAGCTTTTGTTGATGAACTGCCTCGCTGACACAGGCGGACAAGCTGGCTGCCATGAAGAGGAATAGACAGGCTTTGAGTATATTTTTCACGTGCGGCTCCTTCGGGTAAACGGAAATAAGTCGGGGACGACGACAACCCCTATTGTTGGCGATTTTCGGGAAAATGTAAAGGGTTGGAAATAGGCATGGTTACAGGGTTTTCAGTTGCCTGTCCAAGTTTCGCTATGTTATAAAATAGCATTTTAACTCTACGGAATTTTTACTTATGAATCCATTTGTTCTTGATCCCATTCTGAAGCGCGCCCTGGCAGAGGATATCGGCACCGGGGACGTGACGACGCTTGCGACGATCGCTCCCGGAACCCAGGCAAGTGCTGAACTGGTTGCCAAAGAAGATTTTATCTTGTCGGGTATCGATGTTGCACAGCGCGTGTTTCATCTGTTGTCGGCTGAGACTGCCTTTGAAAAATTGATTGCAGATGGACAAAAAGTCAAACGTGGTGAGGTTCTCGCCTGGATCAAGGGCGATGCTGCCGTGTTGCTGCAAGGGGAGCGCGTCGCTCTCAACCTGTTGCAGCGCATGTCCGGTGTCGCAACTTTGACAGCCTCCTTTGTCAAAGCCGTGGAAGGCACCGATGCGATAGTGGTCGACACCCGTAAAACCACTCCCGGTTTGCGTGTGCTCGAAAAATATTCGGTTCGCATGGGCGGAGGTGGCAACCATCGCATGGCTCTTTATGATGCCGTCCTGATTAAGGAGAACCATGTCGCTGCCGCAGGTGGCATAACGACGGCTGTTTCCCGAGCCAAATTTAGTGTGCCGCACACCCAGAAGGTTGAGGTCGAAGTCCGCAACCAGGAAGAGGTCGCAGAGGCTCTCGAAGCGGGGGCAGATATCCTCTTGCTGGATAATATGACGCTTGATGAACTCAGGGCTGCGGTGGCTTTGGTTGGTGATCGTGCCGTTACCGAAGCTTCCGGTGGCGTTAACCTGGAAACGATTCGGGATATCGCCGGGACGGGAGTCGGGCTGATTTCGGTCGGGGCCTTGACGCACTCCTATCGCGCCGTTGATATCTCCATGCTCTTTACCTAGCAAGAGCAGAAATTCACTTATGAACAAGGCCGCGCCGAGAGAAAAGATCCTGTCACTGTTTAACCAGGCTCAAGACGGCTTTGTCTCTGGCGAGCGACTCAGCGAAGAGTTGGGCGTTTCAAGAACCGCGATCTGGAAGCATATCAGCAGTTTGCGTCAGGCCGGCTACCAGATCAACGCCGTGCCGTCCCGGGGGTACCAGTTGGTCCAGACACCAGACGTCCTGATGCCGGAATCCATTCAGGCCGGGCTCGATTGCGTGACTGTCGGTTCAAAGGTGGTCTGCTTCGGGGAAACGGACTCAACCAATCTGCAGGCCTGCCGCCTCGGTGATGAAGGGGCTCCGGACGGCTTGGTTGTGATTGCCGATCATCAGAGTGCAGGCAAGGGGAGAATGGGGCGCAGATGGGAGTCTCCCGCCGAGGTCAACCTATACGTCTCGGTGCTTCTGAGACCCTCCATCCTGCCATTCGAGGCCCCCAAGTTAACCTTTTTGTCTGCGGTTGCAGTGTGCCGGGCGATTGCACAATGTTCCGGACTCGAAGCGAACGTCAAGTGGCCGAACGATATCTTGTTGAATGGCAAGAAAGTTGCCGGGCTGCTCAACGAGATGAGCTCTGAAACCGACCGGGTCCATTATGTTGTGCTGGGGGTCGGGGTCAATTTGAATATGCGCAAGGAGCAATTCCCCGTCGAATTGCGTTATCCTGCAACCTCGCTGTTGATGGAAAGCGGGGAGACCGTCTCGCGGCTTGACTTTACGCGCGCCCTGTTGCAAGAGATTGACGCGCTTTACCGGCTTTTCCTTGATCAGGGCAGCACACCGATTCTCAACCAATGGGCTGCATTGTGTGATTTGACAGGAAAAGAGATTCGGGTGGATTGCAACAACCTGGAAATCAACGGAGTGATGATTGGCCTCGGTGATGATGGTGCTTTGTTGGTACGCACCGCATCAGGGAAAGTGGAAAGCGTTTATGCCGGAGATGTCCAACCTGTCTGAACAGGGACGAGCGCCACGGGATGATTGATGAAAAATGAATCGATTGCTTAATTTGTCTGTTTTAGACGCGTACCGCATTCCGCGAATCGCGTTCCGGGGTTTTTGATGCTTCTCGTCATAGATGTTGGCAATACCAATACAGTCCTAGGTTTGTACCGAGATAAAGATCTCGTTCACAGCTGGCGGCTGACAACTGACAAGGCACGCACGTCTGACGAATGGGCCATGGTTGCCCACGAACTGTTCAGCCTGTCCGGCCTGCATTTCCCTGACGTGGACAGTGTGATAATATCCTGTGTCGTCCCTCCATTGCTCAACACCCTGGAGATGCTTTGCGCCACTTATTTCAAGCTGCAGCCTTTGGTCGTCGGCCCGGGTGTGAAAACGGGAATGCCGATCCTCTATGACAACCCGCGTGAGGTGGGCGCAGATCGTATCGTGAATGCTGTCGCTGCTTATGCCCGGAAGCAAAGCAGCCTGATCGTGGTGGATTTTGGAACGGCGACGACATTCGATTATCTGTCCAGCCGAGGTGAATACCTCGGCGGGGCCATTGCGCCGGGCCTGAGCATATCGGCTGAAGCATTGTATGAGCGAGCCAGTAAGCTCCCGCGTGTCGAGATTGCCTGCCCACCTCAGGTTATCGCGAAAAATACAGTCAATAGCATGCAGTCAGGGCTGTTTTATGGCTATGTCGGTCTGGTAGATGGTATTGTTGGCCGCATGAAGCAGGAATTACGGGAGACACCATACGTCATGGCAACGGGAGGACTGGCTACGCTGATTGCGCCTCACAGCCAGACGATTGACGAAGTTGACAACAGCCTGACCCTGGAAGGATTGCGTATCATTCATGAACGCAACCTGGTTGCAGAGAAGTGATTTTTATCTTTAATTCGATTTGAGATAATCGAAAAATAACGAATGAGCACCGAAAGGAGAGATCATGGCAAAGTTCGAAACTGGAAAACTGCGCAACCTGGGCATCGTAGGACAAGGTGATGCCGGAAAAACCTCCCTGGTCGAAGCCATTTTGTTCAATACCGGCATGACCGATCGTCTCGGTAAAGTTGATGACGGTTCATCCAACATGGACTTTGAACCGGAAGAGACCAAGCGCAAGATCACAATCAGTTCCAAGCTGCACCATTGTGAATGGAATGGCCATGAGCTACATATTGTTGACACTCCTGGCTATACGAACTTTTTGCATGATACCCGTGGCTGTATGCGGGTCCTCGGCGGCGGCTTGCTCGTTGTTTCTGCTGTCGACGGGGTCAAGGCCCAGACCCAGACCCTCTGGAAGTGGGCGGAAGAATTCCAGATTCCGCTGGTTGCTTTTGTCAATAAACTCGATCGAGAACGTTCTGATTACCTCAAGACGCTTGATGACATGGAGAAGTCGCTTGGCTGTCGTCCGGTTGCCGTAAATATGCCGATTGGCGAGGCGGAGGAGTTCAAAGGGGTGATTGATCTGATCACCATGAAAGCCCGGACCTTCAAGTTCGATGACAAGGGAACCTATGATGAAGGGGATATCCCTGCAGAATATATGGACGAAGCGGAGCGCCTGCACACGATGCTCGTGGAGGCGTGCGCCGAAGCCGATGATGAATTGATGGAAAAATACCTCGAAACCGAAGGTTTGAGTGACGAGGAAATCCTGCGCGGTTTGCGTGAAGGGGTTTTGACCGGTGTCTTCATGCCGGTGCTATGTGGTAGTGCTACGGCCAATATCGGCATCCGCCAGTTGCTTGACTATATTGTGGTCAGTACACCGTCGCCGATCGACAAGGGCACTCAATACGGTAAAAACCCGAAGACGGGTGAAGAAGAAACCCGGGATCCTGATCCGGCGGCACCTTTCTCGGCGATGGTATTCAAAACTGTCAGCGATCCTTTTACCGGCAAGCTGAGCCTGTTCAGGGTTTATTCGGGAACCGTCAAGTCCGACAGCACGGTCTACAATTCGACCAAGGACATCAGTGAGCGTCTTGGCCAGATTCTGCTCCCCGAAGGCAAAAAGCACAAGCCGGTAGGCGAGGCAGTCGCCGGAGACATTGTTGCTGTGGCCAAACTCAAGGAAACCGAGACAGGGGATACTCTCTGTGATGCCGGCAAACCGATTGTCTACGAGAGCCCGGTCAGTATGAAGCCGGTCATCTCCTTTGCCCTGGAACCGAAAAGCAAAGGCGATGAAGAGAAGATATTCAGCGGGTTGTCGAGGTTGACCGAAGAGGACCCGGCCTTGCAGATTCAGCGTGACGTGGAAAC
>JABAOE010006074.1_pt2 | contig 14879 bp, 14 predicted proteins | sample 7062141 | NCBI WGS metagenome assembly JABAOE01 (sample SAMN14538627, study PRJNA623070) | marine sediment metagenome | biome: marine biome [ENVO:00000428]; feature: marine pelagic biome [ENVO:01000023]; material: deep marine sediment [ENVO:00002113] | place: India: Gulf of Khambhat ... | reverse complement strand
GAGGCGATCGCCTACAACCTGCGCGAGATGGCCCGGCTCAGGGTTCCCGTCGTGTCCGCGGTGATCGGCGAGGGGATGTCGGGAGGGGCGCTCGGCATCGGGGTCACCGACAGGATCCTCATGCTCGAGCACGCGATCTACTCGGTGATCTCCCCGGAGGGGTGCGCGGCGATCCTGTGGCGCTCGGCCGAGCACAAGGAGAAGGCGGCGTCCGCGCTTCGGCTGACCGCGCCGGACCTGGTCGAGCTGGGCGTCTGCGACGAGATCGTGCCGGAGCCCGAGGGGGGCGCGCACTCGGACTGGGACGAGGCCGCCCGCCTCCTCGAGCTCGCCCTCCACCGATCGGTCAAGGAGCTGGCGAAGCTCTCCAAGAAGCAGCTCCTCGAGAGCCGCTGGGCGAAGTACGAGTCCATCGGCGCGTGGCGCGAAGCGTAGGGCGGACCCGATGCCCGCCTTCGCCGAGATCTCCTTCAAGGGCAACCGCAGGGGCTATTTCAGCTACGACGCGCTGGAGCTTCGACCGGGCCAGCACGTCATCGTCCAGGCCGATCGGGGCGAGGACCTCGGTGAGGTCTCGGCGGTCGGCAAGATCGCCGAGCGCAAGTGCGCCTCCTCGGGCGGAGGGTGCGCCACGCCCGCGCCCGAGCGATCGGTGGTCCGGCTCGCGCGTGCCGACGAGGTCTCGCGCTGGCAGGCCCTGCGCGGCGACGAGGACCGCGTGCGGGCCGAGACCCGCAGGCTGGTCGCGAAGCACGGCCTGAAGATGAAGGTCACCGAGGCCGAGTGGCAGTTCGACCGCAACAAGCTGATCATCTACTTCACCGCCGAGAAGCGGGTCGACTTCCGTGAGCTCGTGCGGGACCTCGCACGCACCTTCCGGGCCCGCATCGAGCTCAGGCAGATCGGGGTCCGGGACGAGGCCGCGCTCCTCGGCGGCGTCGGGCGCTGCGGCCGGGAGCTGTGCTGCTCGACCTGGCTTCCGGAGCTGAAGCCGGTCTCGCTCCAGCTCGCCAAGGATCAGCGGCTGTCGCTGAACCCCGCCCAGATCAGCGGCTGCTGCGGGCGGCTCATGTGCTGCCTGATGTACGAGCACCGGACCTACGTCGAGGCGAGGAGGAGGTTCCCGCGAGAGGGGCGCACCATCGTCACGTCTCTCGGAGAGGAGAGGGTCGTCGCCGTGGACATCTGGAGCGACATGGTCTCGCTCAGGGGGGCGGAGGGAGAGCGGCGCACGATCTCCCTGGACGCGCTGAGGAGCGAGGTCGGACAGGCAGGACCCCGCGACCCGCGGGGAGACGACCGTTGACGGGCCCGTGCGCCCCCTCACCACGACGGACATCGTGACCGACCCACGCCGGACCTTCATCACGACCCCGATCTACTACGCGTCCGGCGAGCCGCACCTCGGGCACGCGTACACGACCATCCTCTCCGACGTCCTCGCCCGCTTCGAGCGGCAGGACGGCGCCGAGGTGCTCTTCCTGACCGGAACCGACGAGCACGGCCCCAAGATCCAGGACGAGGCCGACAAGCAGGGGATGACGCCCCTGGAGCTCTGCGACCTGATGGCCGAGCGCTTTCGCGCCGCGTGGGAGCGGCTCGGCATCTCGCACGACCGCTTCATCCGCACGACCGAGGACGAGCACAAGGCGGTGGTCACGGCCTTCCTCCAGCGGCTGTGGGACCGCGGCGAGATCTATCGGGGCTCCTACAGCGGCTGGTACTGCATCCACGAGGAGCGGTACTGGACGGAGAAGGACCTGGGACCGGACAACGCCTGCCCGGACTGCGGCCGCCCCACCACGCACCTGGAGGAGACCAACTACTTCTTCAGGATGAGCGCGTACCAGGATCGTCTGATCGCGCACATCGAGGAGAACCCCGACTGGATCGTGCCGGAGTTCCGTCGCAACGAGGTCCTGGGCTTCCTGCGCAAGCCGCTCGAGGACCTGTCGATCTCGCGTCCGAAGGCGCGCGTGTCCTGGGGGATTCCCCTCCCCTTCGACGACGACCATGTGGCGTACGTCTGGGTCGACGCGCTGATCAACTACCTGACCGCTTCGGGGGCCATCGATCCCGGGAAGCCCGCGGCGGACCAGGGCTTCGACGACGTGTCCGGGTCCTGGTGGCCGGCCGACCTCCACGTGATGGGCAAGGACATCATCACCACGCACGCGGTCTACTGGCCGACGCTCCTCATGGGGGTCGGCCTCCCGGTGCCGCGCAGGATCCTGGCGCACGGCTGGTGGGTCGTGGGCGAGACGAAGATGTCGAAGTCGCTCGGCAACGTGATCGATCCGCTCGCGCTCCGCGAGGAGTTCGGCACGGACGCGGTGCGCTGGTACCTGTTGCGGGAGATGCCCACCGGGGGCGACGCGTCGTACACCCCCGAGCGCTTTCTGACGCGGTACGAGGAGCTCGCGAACGTGCTGGGCAACCTCGCGAGCCGCGTCGCCTCGATGATCGCCAAGTACCGGGACGGCTCGGTTCCCGACGCCCCCGGTGTGGGCCTCGACGAGGTGATCGAGCAGACGCTCGAGTCCGCCCGCGCGTCGATGAGGGCGTACCGGGTCCACGAGGCGCTCGCCACCGCGATGGACCTCGCGCGGGCCGCCAACGGCTACGTCGAGGAGCGCCAGCCATGGGCCCAGGCCAAGGACGAGGCCCGGGCCGGCGAGCTCGACGAGACCCTCGCGACGCTGGCTCGGGCCCTCACCGCCCTGTGCGCGCTCTTCCAGCCGGTGGCTCCGGGCAAGATGTCGGAGCTGGCCGACCGGCTCGGGCTCGAGGGTGTGCCCACGCTGGAGGCCGTGCGCGGCATCCCCCTTGCTCACAGCAGGGTCGGCAAGGGACCTCCTCTGTTCCCGAAGGTCGAGCCTTCCTGGGCGGAAGGCGCATGAACAGAGGGGAAGCAGCCTTCCGCGGGGGGGAAGGAATGCGTCCCCAAACGGCAAAAAATGTGCTGTGAGGGGAGACTTTTTGCCGCTGGCCGGGGGCGCTTGACGGTCCCTTCCGGGCCCCGATAGGTTTGGGCTCCGAGCTCCGATCCATGAGCTCGGTCCCCCCCCTGGAGCGCGTCGTGCTTGCCGTGAGAGCGTAGGTTTCGTTCACTGGAATCAGGCGGAGTCATGACCGGACAAAAGTGGACCTTCCTCGTGGTCCGAGGGGAGGAGAGCCCGGTCCGACAGTTCACGATCTCCAAGAGCGCCATCCGCTACGCCGTCGGTGGTGCCGCGTTCGTCGTCCTCACGATTCTCGGCCTCACGCTCGCCCTGGGCGGCGAGGGCGCCGCTCGCCTGCAGGCTCGAAGCCTCGAGGCACGCAACGACGTCTTGGAGGCGGAGCTCGTGGACTTCCAGGATCGGATCCACGCTCTGGAGTCGATGCTCGACCGGGTGGCCGCCAACGACGCCCACTTCCGAAGCATCGCCGGTCTCGAGGTCATCGATCCGGAGGTCCTGGAGGCCGGTGTCGGCGGCCCCGGGCTCGGGATGCCGGAGAGCTCTCCGCTGTGGGCGACGGACTCGGTCACGACGAAGTCGATCTTCGCCACGGCCTACGACCTCAGCGCGCTCGAGCGTCGCGCCCGCCTCCTGTCCGCGAGCCTGGCCGAGGCGACCGACTCCGTGCTCGCGCACCGGGAGCTGCTCGAGTCCACGCCCTCGATCCTCCCCACCGACGGCTGGCTGAGCAGCAGCTTCTCGCAGGCGCGGATGCACCCGATCCACAACCGGCCCCTGCCGCACGAGGGGATCGACGTTTCGGCGCCGACCGGAACGCCGATCTACGCGGCCGCCAAGGGGCGCGTGACGCGCGCGGGCTGGGCCGTCGGCTACGGCCTGACCGTGGAGATCGACCACGGGTTCGGCTTCTCCACGCTGTACGGTCACGCCTCGAAGCTGATCGTCCAGCCCGGCCAGGAGGTCATGCGCGGCGACCTGATCGCCCAGGTGGGCAGCACCGGCATCTCGACGTCCTCGCACCTCCACTACGAGGTCCGCGTCAACGACGTGGCACGGGATCCGAAGACCTACATCCTTCCGGAGGCCCTCACGCACTGACGGGGGCGAGGCCGCCCGCGGAGGGCGGCCGGCGGAGGGAGAGAGACTCGCCGAACGACCCATCCGAGGTTGTTCGGCATTTTCTCGGCCACTAGCTTTGTGGGTTCGGTTTTCCCTCTGACACGGACGGAGTTCGACTATGAGAAGGGTCCTCCCGTTTGCCTTCAGCCTCCTCCTCGCCGCAGGTGCCTGCGGTCCGGCCGAGGTCGTGGTGACGATGGAGATCGACGTGCCGAACCCGGAGGGAGAGGGAACGATCGTACAGCCGCTGTCGGACATCGAGGTCCAGCTCATCCCCTTCGATCGCGATGCGGTGTTCGACTCGATGACCGCGTCCTACGGCACGCCCGAGCCCGAGATTCCCGACGAGCTGCTCCAGCAGCGCAACGCCGTCCAGGAGGCCAACGCCGCGTGGCAGGAGAACACGCGCCGCTGGCAGACGATCCGCGACACCCTGCAGGCGCTCAACGAGCTGATGGAGCCGCTCGCGCGGGGCGAGTCCCGCTACGTCGTGCTCTTCCGCGAGTGGCAGGACTGGGACAGCCAGCTCGGCGCTGCCGAGCGTTCGATGGAGTCCTCCTTCGACACCTTCGACGAGCTGCAGCGGGGCACGATCCGGGCTTCGGACTCGATCCGCATCCTGCAGGAGAACTGGGCCGACGACGCCTTCGCGGGGATCGGTCCCGTCTTTGCCGAGAAGGCGCGCACGTCCGGGCTCGACTGGGTGGTCGACACGACCGACGCCAGCGGCGTGGCGCGGCGCAACCTGCGCGTGGCTCCGGGAGCGTACTGGGTGCACGCGCGCTACGAGCTGGCCTACACCGAGCTCTACTGGAACTTCATGATCGACGTCCAGCGGGGCGAGCCGATCACCGTCGTGCTCAACCGCGAGAACGCCCAGGAGCGCGTCAAGCTGTAGGCGCGTCGAGCGCAGCGCGCCGATCGACGAGCCGCCCGGACGCGCCCCGCCCCCCCTCGGTGCGGCGGGCTCTGCGTCCGGGCGGCTTCCCTTTGCGGCCGCAGGACCTATTCTGAGACGTGGGGGCGGCGCGGCCGCCCATCCTCCCTGCGCTCCGGCGCCCTCGTCCCGACCCCTGTCCACGTGAACCCGACCGCCAACCCGAGCTTCGAGGTCGACCCGAACCGCATCGGCTGGATCACCCTCTCGGATCCCGATCGGCCGGTCAACGTGCTCACCGAGGACGTGATGCGCGGGCTGGCCGACGCGATCGCCGAAGCGGGCGCCGCGGCGCGCGAGGGGCGCGTGGGCGTGGTGGTCGTCCGCAGCGGCAAGCCCGACTCCTTCGTGGTGGGCGCGGACGTCGACGAGATCGCCGCGCTCGAGGACCCGCGAGAGGCGGAGGCGAAGATCCGGCTCGGACAGGCGATCTACGACGAGCTGGCGAAGCTGCCCGTGCCGACGCTCGCGGCCGTCCACGGCTCGTGCCTGGGCGGGGGCGTGGAGATGGCGCTGGCTTGCGACCACCGTCTGCTGTCCGACTCCCCCAGGACCACCCTGCAGCTTCCCGAGGTTCTCCTCGGGATCCTCCCGGCGTGGGGGGGCACGACCCGCCTGCCGCGGCTGGTCGGCCTGCAGGCCTCGCTGGACATGCTCCTGACCGCGAGGAAGGTGGACGCGCGCAGGGCGAAGCGGATGGGCCTCGCGTCGGAGGTCGCCCCCGCCGAGCTCTTCGCGGACAAGACCCTCGAGCTGGCGCTCGCCCTCAAGAGGCACACCGACCGCCTGTCTGCACCGAGGCGCACGCTCCTCAACCGCGCGCTCGACGACACGCCCGTCGGGCGGCTCGTCGTCCTGCGCACGGCGCGCAAGCGCGTGCTCGCCACCACCGGCGGGAACTACCCGGCGCCGCTGCGGATCCTCGACATCCTCAAGGAGCACCTCGGCGGCCGGATCGAGGACAGCCTGGCGGCCGAAGCCCGGATCGCGGCCGAGCTCGTGGTATCTCCGGTCTGCAAGAACCTCGTGCACGTGTTCCACCTGCGCGAGGCGGCCCGCAAGCGGAGGCGCGTCGGGAGCGAGGAGATCGGCGCCCGCTCGGTGGAGGCCCTGGGCGTGCTCGGCGCGGGGGTCATGGGCGGCGGTATCGGGCAGCTCGCCGCCTCCAACGGCGTCCGCGTGTACATGAAGGACATCGACCACGCAGCGGTGAGCGGCGGGCTGCGTCACGCCCGTGACCTCTTCGACAAGGGCGTGAAGCGGCGCAAGCTCTCGAGGCGGGAGGCGGCGCAGGGCATGGAGCGGATCGCGGGCGGGCTGACGTACCAGGGGCTCGCCGCCGCCGACCTCGTCGTGGAGGCGATCGTCGAGAAGATGGACGTGAAGCAGGCGGTGCTGAAGGAGACCGAGGCCCGCGTCCCGGAGCGTTGCGTCCTCGCCACGAACACCTCCTCGCTTTCCGTGGACGAGATGGCCGCCGCGCTCGCGCGGCCCGAGCGCTTCTGTGGGATGCACTTCTTCAATCCCGTGCACCGCATGCCGCTCGTCGAGGTCGTGCGCGGAGCCCGCAGCTCCGACGAGGCGGTCGCGACCGTCTACGGCCTGGCGCTTCGTCTGGGCAAGGTGCCGGTCGTGGTGCGGGACGGCCCGGGCTTCCTCGTGAACCGGATCCTCGGGCCGTACCTCAACGAGGCCGGCTTCCTCCTCGGGGACGGCGCCACCATCGACCGGATCGACCGCGTCGCCAGGGACTTCGGCATGCCGATGGGCCCGCTCCGGCTCATCGACGAGATCGGGATCGATGTCTCCGGGCACGCGGGCGCCGCGCTTCACGCCGCGCTCGGTGATCGCCTGGAGCCCTCTCCCGCGCTGGTCGCGCTCGGCGGGACGGGTCGCCTCGGCCGCAAGGGTGGGGCGGGATTCTACCGCTACGAAGAGGGCAAGGAGGCGGGCGTCGACGACTCCGTCTACGAGGCGCTCGGCCCGGTGGCCCCCTCCCCGTCCGGGGTCCCGGACGCGGCCATCCGAAGTCGGCTGGTGCACGCGATGATCAACGAGGCTGCTCGGGTGCTCGACGACGGGATCGTGGACACCGCGCGCGACGTCGACCTCGCGATGATCATGGGTACCGGGTTCCCCCCCTTCAGGGGCGGCCTGCTGCGCTTCGCCGACACGCTGCACCCGCGGGCCCTCCTCGGCGCCCTCGAGGAGCTGCACGGCACGCTCGGCCCCCGCTTCGCGCCTGCCCCGCTGATCGAGCGGCTCGCGGCGGAGGATCGAGGCTTCTACGACGCGTTTCCGGGCTCGGACGCCCCGGGCGGATGACGGAGCGCGAGCCGCCGTTCCCCGTCGCCGGCGTGATCCCCAGCGCGGGCGCATCCCGCCGCATGGGGCGGCCCAAGGCCCTCCTCGAGCTCGACGGGCGCAGCTTCGTCCGCTGGTCCGTCGCCGCGCTGCGCGAGGGAGGGTGCGCGTCGGTCACCGTGGTGGTGGCGGCCGGCGACCGGACCGTCGCCGCGGAGGCGGGGCGCGCCGGCGCCCGGGTCCTCGTCAACGCCGAGCCGGGAGAGGGGCCGATCACCTCGCTCCGCCTCGCGGTGGCGGAGCTCCCCGGCCCGGTCGCCGCGATCGCCTACCTCCCCGTCGACCACCCCTTGGTGCGGCCCGACACCGTGGCGCATCTCCTCGCGGAGGCCGCCGAAGCCGGGGCCGCCCTCACGCTTCCCGTATACGGAGCCAAGCGCGGGCACCCGGCGATCTTCGCCCGGGCCGTCTTCGCCGAGCTTCTCGATCCCTCCCTGGAGGGGGGCGCCCGCACCGTGGTCCACCGTCACCTGGGGCGCGCGCGCATCGTCGCCGTGGACGACCCTGGCGTCGTCACCGACATCGATACGCCGGACGCGTACGCGGCCGCGCTGGAGAGCCGGGTCTCCGATGCTCGGACCCGCTGAAGCCTCGGAGATCGTGCTCGCCACCACGGAGGCGGGCGGCGCGGGGGCCGTCGCCGTGGTCGTCGGGGGGCGGGCGGCCGCCGGGCGCCGGCTCGTCCTGACCCGCTCCTCCGGCGGAGAGCAGGAGCGGCACGGGACGCTCGGGTCCGAGGAGCTGGACCGGAGAGCCCTTTCGGTCATGGGGGAAGCCCTCGATCACCCGCGCTCGCGCGACGGGCTTCGCGAAGTCGAGGGGAGGGAGGGGACGGTCGAGCTGTACGTCGAGGTCCGCCGGGCGGTCCGGGAGCTCGTCGTCGTCGGCGCCGGGCACATCGCGCAGCCGATGGCGCATCTCGGGGCGCTCCTGGGATTTCGCGTCACCGTTCTGGACGACCGACCCGACTTCGCGACCCGTGAGCGCTTTCCCGAGGCGGACCGCCTCGTCCGGGCGGACTTCTCCGACCCCTTCGCCGACGTGCCGATCCACGACCGCTCCCATCTGCTCCTGGTGACGCGGGGCCACAAGTACGATTACGAGTGCCTCGTCCGCGCGCTGCGCGTGGACCCCCCACCCGCCTACATCGGTATGATCGGGAGCCGTCGCCGCGTGCGCGCCACCTACGTGCAGCTCCTCGACGAGGGCATCGAGCGCGCCCTCCTCGAGCGCATCCACGCCCCCGTCGGCCTCGACATCGGGGCCGAGACCCCCGAGGAGATCGCGGTCGCGGTGGCGGCCGAGCTCGTGCTGCTGAACCGAGGCGGGAGCGGGCGGCCCCTGAGTCGGGTGGAGCGCATCGTGGAGCGCTTCTTCACGCCCGACGCGGGGTGAGCCGCGCGGCTCGAAACGACGGAGACGATCGACATGACGCACGAGGACGACCGGACCCTGGCCGAGGCGCTCGTAGCCGCGCGCGAGGCCGGCCGTGGCTGTGTCCTGGCCACGATCGTGGCGACCCGTGGCTCGACGCCGCGCAAGGTGGGCGCCCGCATGCTCGTCGACCCCGAGCGTGGGCTCGTGGGCACGGTGGGAGGGGGGTGTGGAGAGGCCGAGGTGATCGAGTCGGCTCAACGCGTCCTGCGTACGGGGGAAGCGGAGCGCGTCCGCGTGGACCTCACCGAGGATCTCCTGTCGTGGAGTCCCGCCGTGTGCGGGGGGGTGATGGACGTCTTCGTGGAGATGGTCGCGCCCGCACCGGACACGTCGTGAGCCGACCGTCCGCCCGCCGGATCGAGGGCGAGCCCGCCCATCCCCGGGTCCGGATCCACTACCGGCGCATCCCCGACCAGGAGCGCGTCTACGACCAGCGGGTCGTGTTCGAGCGCGAGGACGTGATCGCCACGCTTTCCGAGCCCTTGGAGCTCGACACCGCGATGGCCCACGACGGGCGCGTGATGCTGGAGCGCGGCTCCCTCGCCCTGTGGTTCACCTTTCCGGGGCTGTGGCACGACATCGCCCGGTTCCATGCGGCCGACGGTACCCTGACCGGCATCTACGCCAACGTGCTCACGCCGGTCGTCATCGACGGCCCCGTGTGGCACACGAGCGACCTATTCCTCGACCTCTGGTGGCCCCGGGGCGGCGACCCCGTCCTCCTCGACGAGGACGAGTTCGACCAGGCCTTCGGCCGCGAGCAGATCGACCCGGACACCGCCCGGCGGGCACGCCAGGAGGCCGACGCGCTGCTGGATGCGGCGCGTCGGGGCACGTGGCCCCCCGCCGTGGTGCACGAGTGGAGCCTGGAACGGGCGCTCGCAGCGCTCGACCCGTAGCGCCGACCCCGTCGGGCGCGTCCCCCTAGGCCTTCTCCACGCGGTAGGCCGAAACCAGGCGCCCCACGTCGACATGCAGGCTCTTGAGCACGGCGGGGTCCTCGCGCACGCAGTCGATGAGCCGCTCGTAGCCGTCCAGCGACGACGCCGGGATCACCACCTCCTCGTGGTGGAAGGAGCCCTCGTCGACGAAGAGCAGCCGGACCTTCACGCGGTCGGCCACGGCGCCGTCAGTTGGCGCCCGGGCCGGGAGCGGTCATGGCCTCGATCGTCGCCAGGATCGACTGCAGGTCGAAGCCCGGCGTGCGCCGCGTCTCGTTGTTCGCGTTGATGAGGATCGTCGGCGTGCCGCTGACCCCCATGAGCTGGCCGAGCTGCATGTTGGCCGTCACCAGATCCGCGTGCCGGTCGCTGTTCAGGCAGGACCCGAAGGCCCCATCGTCGAGGCCCACGTCGTCCGCGTAGTCGATGAACGAGCCCGCGGGGCTCGGCTCCGCCGACCACCGTGCCTGCTGGCGGTACAGCTCGTCGTGGTACTCCCAGAACATGCCCTGATCGTCGGCGCAGCGCGCCGCGCGGGCGGCGAGGAAGGCGTTCGGATGGATGGACGTGATCGGGAAGTCGTAGTAGACGAACTTGGCCTGGCCCGACTCGACGACCGACAGCTCCATCTGCGGCTTGACCTGCTGGGCGAAGGCCCCGCACGACGGGCACTGGTAGTCGCCGAACTCCACGATGGTGATCGCCGCGTCGGGGTCGCCCTTGGTCACCCCGCGGGCCATCGCGACGAGGCGCTCCGGATCGTCCAGACCCTCCACCTCGACGGGCGCCGCCACGGCGTTGCTCAGCACGCCGGAGCCGACGTTGTAGCCGACGACGCCGATGCCGATGACGGCGACCGCCCCGAACAGCCAATAGAACTTCCTCATGTCGGAGCCGCCCGACTCGCGGGCCTGCCTCCGCCGATCTGCTCTGGACACGTTGTACTCCCGTTGAAACCATCGGACCGGCGTCATGCCGGCCGCGCCACCCTCGGGCGCCGACCTCTTCCGAACCCGTCGCGACCGCGCGGGTCGGGTCCAAGAAGATGTTTCGGCCGCACGAGGCGATCAAGCGACCTCGGCGGCCTCGCGGCTTCACCCGTCCCGCGCCGGATCGCCGGCGCCTCCGCCCTCGACGCCTACGCGGTGAGCAGCTCGACGACCTCGTCCGTGCGCGACAGGTCGTGGACCACGTGGTCCGCGCCGGTCTCCACGAGCTGGTCGAAGGTGAACGTACCGGTAGCCACGGCCACGGTTCGCATGCCCGCGGACCTTCCACAGGTGACGTCCCGCGGCGTGTCTCCGACGATCACCCCGTGCTCGGCCGAGACGGAGTGTCCCCACAGGGCCCGCGCCCGGTCGACCGCGATGGCCGGGAGCTCGTCACGCTCCTCGTGGTCGGAGCCATAGCTCCCGAAGCCGAAGCGATCCCAGAGCCCGGCCGAGCCGAGCTTGAGCTCGGCGCCGCCGAGGATGTTGCCGGTCAACAGGCCGAGACCCACGTCTCCGTGGCCGTCCAGGGCGTCGAGCAGCGCACGCACGCCGGGCAGGACCTCGACCGGGCGCTCGACGATCCGCTCGGCCAGATGCGTCAGGTAGCGCTCCCACAAGAGCTCCAGGCCGGCGTCGATCGACCCGTGATCCAGACCCGTGCGCGCCAGGAGCTGACGCGCGATCTGGGGATCCGTCTTGCCGGCGAAGCTCACGCCCTTCACGTCCCCCGCGGTGCCGTACGTCTCGATCAGCGCCTGACAGAAGGCGTCCTTGGCCGGCCCTCCCCAGACGAGGGTTCCGTCGATGTCGAAGAGGATCAGGCGACGCATCGGGTGTCCTCACGGCGCCGTGCGGCGAGCATCCCTGGCGACTGTCGCATGCGGGTCGTGCCCCTCAGAAGAGCGTCGCGAGGGCCGACGGGTCGAGATTGCCGCCGCTGACCACCGCGGCGACGCGCCCGCCCTCGGCGTGGACCCGGCCCGACAGCAGCGCCGCCGTCGTCGCGGCCCCGCTGTACTCGACGACCAGCTTGTGGCGGCTCACCAGCAGGCTCGTCGCGCGCAGGATGGCGTCGTCGTCGACGGTGACGACGTCGTCCATGAGATCACGCGCGTGCTCGAAGGTCAGCTCGCCGGCGATCACGGGAGCCAGCCCGTCGGCGATCGTGTCGACGTGGCCGAGCAGGGCCGGCGACCCGTTGTCGAGCGCCGCGCGCATCGAGGCGGCGCCCTCGGGCTCCACCCCCACGACGCGGGCGCCCGGCAACATGCGCTTCACGGATGCGGCGACGCCGCTGGCGAGCCCTCCGCCCCCGATCGGCACGAGCACCAGGTCCACGTCCGGCCAGTCCCGCGCGATCTCGAGACCGACCGTGCCCTGACCCGCGATGATGTGCCGGTGGTCGAACGGCGGGACGATCACCAGGCCCTCGCGGCGTGCGATCTGCTCCGCCCGGGCCTTTCGCTCCACGGACGTGGTCCCCTCGAAGTGCAGCTCGGCGCCGAGCCGCTCCGCGCCGTCCCGCTTGATCTTGGGCGCCGTCGTGGGCATGACCACGACGACTCGCACGCCCCGCAGCTTGCCCGCGAGCGCGACCGCCTGGGCGTGGTTTCCGGACGAATACGTGATGATCCCGTGGGCCACCTGATCGTCGGAGAGCTGCGACACGAAGTTGTGGGCGCCGCGGATCTTGAAGGAGCCCGCCCGCTGCAGGCCCTCGCACTTCAGCCGGACCTGCGCCTCCACCGCCTCCGAAACGGCGTCGGCCGGAAGCAGCGGCGTGCGCACGGCGACGCCGGCCAGCCGCCGCGCCGCCGCCTCGATCTCCGTCAGCCCGACAAGCCCCTGCCCCTGGACGACCTCGCTCACGACTCCGGGCCTTCGGCGGATGCGTCCTCGACCTCGACCTCCGGCTCCGCCGCCACCCCTCCCTCGGGCGCCTCGCCGCTCGCCGCCCCGTCTTCGGCTTCGTCCTCGACGATGATGCGCGCCACGTCGACGACCGCGTCGCCCTCGTCGAGGTTCAGCAGCTTCACACCCTGGGTCGCTCGGCCGATCACCGAGATCTCCGAGACCCGCTGCCGGTTCACGACGCCCCCCCGGGTGATGATCATCAGCTGCTCGTCCTCGTGGACGGCGCGGATCGCCACCACCTGCCCCGTCCTGGCCGACGTCTTGAGGTTGATCACCCCGTACCCGCCCCGCTTCTGGAGGCGGTACGCCTCGACGTCGGTCCGCTTGCCGAGCCCCTTCTCCGATACGGCCAGAATCGTCGAGTCGGCAGGCACGACCACCATGCCGATGACGATGTCGCCCTCTCGCAGGCGCAAGCCTCGCACCCCCGCGGTCGCCCGGCCCATCGGCCGCGCGTCCTCCTCGTTGAACCGGATCGCCATCCCCCCGCGGCTCGCGAGCACGATCTCGTCGCTGCCCGACGTGATGCGCACGTCGATCAGCTCGTCGTCATCGGCGATGTTGATCGCGTTCAGCCCGACCGAGCGCACGTTGCCGTACGCCGACAGCGCGGTCTTCTTCACCACGCCCAGTCGCGTCGCGAACATCAGGTAGCGGTCTTCGCTGAACTCCCGCACCGGAACGACCGCGGCGATCTGCTCGTCCGCCTCCAGGTTGAGCAGGTTGACGATCGGCTTGCCGCGCGAGGTCCGGCTCCCGACGGGAATCTCCCACACCTTCTTCCAGTAGCACTGGCCGCTGCGCGTGAAGATCATCAGGTAGTCGTGCGTGGACGCCACGAAGAGGTGCTCGACCCAGTCCTCCTCCTTGGTGTCCATCCCGCGCAGGCCGCGCCCACCCCGCCGCTGGGCCCGGTACGTGTCGACGGGCAGGCGCTTGACGTAGCCCTGGTGCGAGACCGTGACGACCATGTCCTCTTCGACGATCAGGTCCTCGACGTCGAAGGAGCCCACGGCGTGCGTGATCTCCGTCCGCCGCTCGTCCCCGTACTTGGCCGCGATCTCCCCGAGCTCGTCCTTGAGGATGCCCATGCGGACCTCCTCGGAGCCCAGGATGCGGCGGAGCTCGGCGATCGTCGCGCGAACTTCGGTGAGCTCCTCCTCGAGCTTCTCGATCTCGAGGCCCGTGAGGCGCGCGAGACGCATGTCGAGGATCGCCCTCGCCTGGCGCTCGGTGAGCTCGAAGGTCTCCTGCAGCTCGGTGGAGGCCGTCTCGGTATCGGCCGAGCCACGGATGATCTTGATCACCTCGTCGATGTTGTCGACGGCGATCTTCAGGCCCTCGAGGATGTGCTCGCGCTCGAGCGCCTTGGCGAGATCGAACTCGCTGCGCCGGATGATGACCTCGATGACGGTGGTCGATGAAGTGCTGCAGCATCTCGCGCAGCGACATGACCTTCGGCTCGCCGTCGACCAGCGCGAGCAGGATCGTGCCGAAGGTCGACTGCATCTGCGTGTGCTTGTACAGCCGGTTCAGCACGATCTCGGGAACCGCGTCGCGCTTGAGCTCGATGACGATCCGCATGCCGTCGCGGTCGGACTCGTCGCGGAGGTCCCGGATGTCCGTCAGCTTCTTGTCCCGCACGAGCTGCGCGATCTGCTCGATCAGGCGCGACTTGTTCACCATGAACGGGATCTCGGTCACGACGATCCGCTCGGTGTTCGCGTCGACCTGCTCGATCTCGGCCCGCGCCCGCATCACGATGCGTCCACGCCCCGTCCGATAGGCGTCGCGGACCCCTTCCCGACCGCAGATGAAGCCGCCCGTCGGAAAATCCGGGCCCTGAACGAGGGTCTCGAGCGTGTCCTGGGGCAGATCGGGATCTTCGATCAGCGCCGTGGCGGCGCTGACGACCTCGCGCAGGTTGTGCGGCGGGATGTTCGTGGCCATCCCGACCGCGATCCCGGACGACCCGTTGACGAGCAGGTTCGGGACCCTCGAGGGAAGGACCGTGGGCTCTTCGCGGCTCCCGTCGAAGTTCGGCGCGAAATCGACCGTCTCCTTGTCGATGTCGGCGAGGAGCTCCTGCGCGAGGGGCATGAGGCGCGCTTCGGTGTAGCGATACGCGGCCGCCGAGTCGCCGTCGATCGAGCCGAAGTTGCCCTGCCCGTCCACGAGCGGGTAGCGCAGGGAGAAGTCCTGCACCATGCGC
>JABAOE010006187.1_pt5 | contig 14881 bp, 13 predicted proteins | sample 7062141 | NCBI WGS metagenome assembly JABAOE01 (sample SAMN14538627, study PRJNA623070) | marine sediment metagenome | biome: marine biome [ENVO:00000428]; feature: marine pelagic biome [ENVO:01000023]; material: deep marine sediment [ENVO:00002113] | place: India: Gulf of Khambhat ... | reverse complement strand
CTGAACGCAAGATCGAAGCCTTTGTTGATGAACCTTTGGCGCAGGCCATGACTGATGTCCGTGGATACCCTGGACAGGCTATTCCTCCCCTGGTCGACATGGTCGTCGTGCTCGGCGGTGACGGCACATTGCTGTCTGTTGCCCGCCTGGTTGGNNGGCACCTTGCTGTCTGTTGCCCGCCTGGTTGGTGACCTCCGGACGCCAATCTTGGGTGTGAACCTCGGCAGCCTGGGCTTTTTGACAGAAATTACCCAGCCGGAGCTCTTCCCGATGCTGGAACAGGTTGTCAAAGGCAATTTCAACGTCTCCGAAAGGATGCGTCTGCTTGCCGTTATCCGACGCGAGGGTAAAGAGATTGCACGTTATCGAGTCTTGAATGATGTGGTCATCAATAAAGGGGCTCTGGCGCGAATTATCGACATGGAAGCCTGGGTGGACGATGATTATCTGACAACTTTCAAGGCTGACGGGTTGATTGTGTCGACGCCGACCGGTTCAACCGGTTATAACCTCGCTGCCGGGGGGCCGATTATCTATCCTGGCAATCACTGCCATGTGATTGCGCCGATATGCCCGCATACCCTCACAAACAGACCGATTGTGGTTTCTGATGAAGCGATGATCCGCATTGCCGTGAAATCAGAAGACCAGGATGTTGTTTTCACTGCTGACGGCCAGGAAGGTATGCCTCTTCAGTGTGGTGATGTTGTCGAGTTGAGAAAATCGAACCACTGCACTTTGCTGATCAAGAGTCCAAGTAAAGATTATTTTGAAGTCCTGCGGGCCAAGCTCCGCTGGGGGGAACGGTAACAGCAGTACGCGTCACGTGTTCCCTGTCAAGAGAAACTATGCTCCTCAACCTGACAATTACCAATTTTGCCATCATTGACCGCCTCGAAGTTCAGTTCGATGCCGGATTCAATGTTCTGACCGGGGAAACCGGCGCCGGGAAATCGATCATTCTGGATGCCGTTGGCCTCTTGTTGGGCGACCGGGCCCGTCCGGACTTGGTACGTTCCGGTGCCGAAGAGGCCACGGTTGAGGCCTTGTTCGATCTGGCGGGGCAGGAAGAGATCAAGCACTCATTTGCTGAAGCGGGTTTCCGGGTTGATGATGAACTCGTTTTGCGACGCATTGTGCAGAGCGGTGGGCGAAGTCGGGCATATATTAACGGCAGCCTGGCGACACTTGCTCAACTGCAACCACTTGCCGAACAGCTGGTTACGGTGTGTGGCCAGCATGAGCATCAAACCCTTCTCCAGCGTAATGTCCATCTGGCTATCCTGGACAGGTACGGCTCTATCGACCTGCAGGTCAAAGGGTACCGTGAGGCTTTTGAGACGATGAAGGATGTCGCCACGCGACTGGAGGCATTGCAGAATGCCGAACGAAATCGCGAGCAGCGTCTCGATTACCTCTCTCACCAGTCACAGGAAATTGCCGATGCAGAATTAGCCGCTGGCGAGGAAGAAGAACTTTTGGCTGAGAGGCTGCTGCTGCAGAACGCCGAGCGCCTGGCACTGATTGCCCGCAACGGCTATGAAACCCTGTATGGGAATGACGGCTCCGTCTGCGAAATCCTCGGGGCGTTATCGACAGACTTAACGTCTGTGGCCGGTATCGACAAGGAGCTTTCAGGCCAGGCAGAAGTCGTACAGCGCAACATGTATGAGCTTGAAGATGTTGCGACGCAGTTGCGGGCATATCTCGGCCGAATCTCTTTTGAACCTGATCGACTTGAGGAACTTGAAGACAGGCTCAATCTCATAAACCGACTGAAGAGGAAATATGCTCCAACGGTGGATGGCGTCCTGGCTCTCAAAGAAGAGTTCGACAGGGAGATTGAAGAGCTGGAGAATGCCGGTGAAACCCGCAACAGCTTGGCCGAAGAACTGACTCAACTCACGGAAAAAACGGTCAGGCTCGGCGAACAGCTTTCGGTTGCCAGGAAGCAGGCCGCAGGCAAAATGTCTGAAGCGCTGGTGAAGGAGCTTAACGACCTGGCGATGTCCGGGGCCTCATTCAAGGTGGTCTTCCATGCACTGGATCGCCCGGGGATTGATGGCCTTGAGAGGGCTGAGTTCATGGTCAGTCTGAACCCTGGGGAGCCGCTGATGCCGTTGGCCAAAGTCGCTTCCGGTGGAGAATTGTCGCGACTTATGCTTGCACTCAAGCGACTGGCTCCAGATGCAGGTCGAATACCTACGGTGATTTTCGATGAAGTCGATGCGGGGATCGGCGGCGCTGCGGCGACCGCCGTTGGCCGAAAGCTTAATGCGGTGAGCCGATCCGCACAGGTCCTTTGTGTGACCCATCTGCCGCAGGTCGCAGCCTTTGCCAATTACCATCACCGTGTTGCTAAATACGAAGTGGCTGGCCGCACCATGGCGACAATGGATCGGATTGATGGCGACAGCCGGGTTGAAGAGATGGCGCGGATGTTGGGTGGCGCGCAGGTGACAGAACAAACCCTTCTTCATGCCAGGGAATTACTTAGAATTTCGGCGGGTCATGACAGGCCGCCGATTGTAGTCGATTAATCCCTTTTTCGGGAGGAAACATGATTCGCAAGGCTATACTTCAAGATGCTCGGCAGATCCATAAGCTGCTCTTGACCTACGCTAAAGATGGTATCGTCTTGTCCCGTTCGCTCATGGAGATTTTTGAGGCTATCCGGGATTTTTACGTTTTCGTGGAAGACGATCGGGTCGTCGGTGCCGCTGCATTGAATATCTGTTGGGAGGATCTGGCAGAGGTGCGCTCTCTGGTCGTTGAAGAGGGCCATGCCGGGCGCGGTATCGGTCGTCATCTTGTTGAAGCCTGCCTTTCTGAAGCAAGGCAGCTTGGAATTGGCAGGGTCTTTGCTTTAACTTATCAGCAGCAGTTTTTTGAAAAGCTCGGTTTTTCCGTTATTGAGAAATCGGAACTGCCCCAGAAAATATGGGGGGACTGTATCAAGTGTGCAAAATTTCCGGAATGTGATGAAATCGCACTCAGTCTCTCGTTGGTCAATTAGTTTCGGGAGAGTTCATGGATAAATGGGCTTTTCGAATGAAATTCGTCTTTAACCTTGACAGTTAGCTTGCTAATCCTTTATTAATTAGCGGCAGAATCCAGTAACTGTAAGGTTTTCTTGGAGGTTTCAACTTTTGTCAGCAAAAAGATTTACCATATTGGTTATCCCGGAAGGTTCCCATCAGGTTCGCAGGTTTGGCGTGCGCAGTTCCCTCATCAAGAGTGTTGTTGCCGCCTCTGTGCTGCTTGTCCTGGGGCTTGCCGGCTTGATTGCCGATTACGTTATGACCAACCTTGACAGTAACGAGCTGGAGCGCCTGCGAGTGGAAAACCTGAGCCAGCGTGAAGAGCTGCATCGTCTGGTCGTCAAGCTTGAAGACCTGCGTCAGGAAATGGTGGTTTTGGCGCAAAATGACGCCAAGGTACGTGTCATGGCCAAACTCTCTGCGCCGAAGGGTGACAGCATTGTCGGTGTCGGTGGCCCTGCCGGACAGGACGAAGTCAATCGTGAATTCAACGAAATTCAGTTACGCATTGATGAAGTGCGTCGCCAGATCGACCTGCGTCGCGAGAGCCAGGAAGAAATTCAGGGCATACTTAATGACCAGCGTTCCCTGCTGGCGGCAAAGCCTTCTGCATGGCCTGTCAAGGGTTGGTTGACGTCAACTTTCGGCATGCGTCGCGACCCCTTCAACGGCAAGCGTAAAATGCACGAAGGTCTCGATATCGCAGCCCGGACCGGGACCCCGGTTGTCGCTACCGCCGACGGTATCGTCAGCAGTGTAAAAACCGAACCGGGTTATGGCAAACTTGTAACTGTTGATCATGGGTACGGTTATCGCACCATCTACGGGCACAATTCCCGTATTTATGTCAAAGTCGGTCAGCGGGTCAGGCGAGGTGATCGCATTGCCGCCGTAGGCAACACCGGCCGGTCAACGGGCTCGCACGTTCACTACGAAATACGCCTTAATGGTGTCCCGGTAAACCCTCACAAGTATTTGTAAAAAACAACAGCACAATACAATTTATGAAAGCCCGACACCGTCGGGCTTTTTTGTGTTTTAGGAGATAGAGCTGCCTGTTTTTATGTTGTCTTTAGCCTTGTGACTGCTCTCTCTGCTGTGCTAAAATTTGCAATTCTGCCAGCGAGCGTTGGCCAGAGATTCCCTAATAATAACGCCCGGTCAACAGACCGGAAATGGAGATAGAGATGATCGGAAGTGTTTTAAAAAAGATCGTTGGCAGCAAGAACGATCGCGACCTGAAAAGACTGCAGCAGGCAGTCGACCAGATTAATGCCCTCGAGCCGGAAATCAAGAAGCTGACCGATGCTGAGCTTACAGCTAAAACGGCCGAGTTCCGCAGCCGCCTGGAACAGGGAGAAACATTGGACGATCTTTTGAACGAGGCCTTCGCCGTTGTGCGTGAAGCCGCAGTGCGAACCTTGGGTATGCGTCACTTCGATGTCCAGTTGATCGGCGGCATGGTTCTGCATTACGGTAAAATTGCCGAGATGAAAACCGGTGAAGGCAAGACCCTTATGTCAACTTTGCCGGTCTATCTCAATGCCCTGGCCGGCAAGGGGGTTCATGTTATTACGGTCAATGATTATCTGGCCAAGCGAGATGCCGAATGGATGGGTAAGGTCTACAATTTTCTGGGTCTGAACGTGGATTGCATCATCCATGGCCGGACCGATGAAGAACGTAAAAAAGCGTACAGATCAGACATAACCTACGGTACCAATAATGAGTTCGGTTTTGATTATCTGCGCGACAACATGAAGTTCGCCCTTGAGGATTACGTACAAAGAGACCTCAGCTACGCAATCGTTGACGAAGTTGACTCGATCCTGATCGATGAAGCCCGCACGCCCCTGATTATTTCCGGCCCGACTGACGCGACCAGTGAGCTTTACTATGCTGCGAACAAGCTCATCCCGCGCCTTGTCAAGGGTGAAATGATCGAGGACCGTGACGGGCAGATTGGTAGAACCCTGCGCACTTATACCGGGGATTACACGATCGACGAAAAGTCTAAGGCTGCAACCCTGACCGAAGAGGGTGTCCTGAAAGTCGAGAAGCTGCTTGGTGTCGACAACCTGTATGAACCGGGCAATATGATCATGCTTCACCATGTCAACCAGGCACTGAAGGCCCATGCCATATTCAAGCGCGATGTTGATTACGTGGTCAAGGACGGCGAAGTGATCATCGTCGATGAATTCACGGGGCGGCTGATGCCTGGCCGGCGCTGGGGTGATGGCCAGCACCAGGCGATCGAGGCCAAGGAAGGTCTCAAGGTCGAGCGTGAAAACCAGACTCTTGCAACGATTACCTTCCAGAATTATTTCCGTATGTACGACAAGCTTGCCGGGATGACCGGCACCGCCGATACCGAGGCGGCAGAGTTTGGTGAGATTTACAAACTCGGCGTGGTGGTTATCCCAACCAACAAGCCGATGATCCGCAATGACCAGTCCGATGTCATCTACAAGACGGAAAAGGAGAAATTCCGCGCCGTCATCGAAGATATCTATGAGCGTCACCAGACCGGCCAGCCAGTGCTGGTTGGTACCATCACCATCGAGAATTCGGAGCGACTGTCCGAATTGCTGAAGAAACGAGGGGTTCCACATCATGTGCTCAACGCCAAGCACCACGAACGGGAGGCGGAAATTGTCGCCCAGGCCGGTCGCAAAGGCGCTGTGACTATCGCGACCAACATGGCCGGTCGAGGCACGGATATCGTGCTTGGCGGCAACCCGGAAATGTTGGCCAAGCGGGAAGCTGCTGTCGCAGATAATCCCGAACAGGTCTTTGCTGCGGCGCTTGAAAAATATTCTGCAATCTGTGCTGCGGAGAAAAAGGAAGTCCTCGAATTGGGCGGTCTTTACATCCTCGGTACCGAACGTCATGAGTCGCGTCGCATCGACAACCAGCTGCGTGGTCGTTCCGGTCGCCAGGGAGACCCGGGCGAGAGCCGTTTTTATATGAGCCTGGAAGACGACCTGCTGCGCATCTTCGGCTCCCATCGCGTCACCTTTGTTATGGAGAAGCTGAAGGTGCCCGAAGGTGAGGCGATCGAGCACGGCATGATTTCCAAAGCGATCGAAGGCGCCCAGAAGAAGGTTGAAGCGCATAACTTCGAAATACGTAAGCATCTGATCGATTATGACGATGTCATGAACCGGCAGCGCGAGGTCATCTATCAGCAACGCAAGGAAGTGCTGGCCGGTGAAAATATCCGCGAAACGATCGAATCTATTCTCGATGAAATGGTTGAGGATATGGTCGCGACCTTCTGCCCGGAGAAAAGTGCTGTCACAGAATGGAATTGGGACGCGCTGGCGGCCGATTTTGCCAACCAGTTCAATTTTGACCCAGTCATGCCGGACCAGGAGAAAGGGCTAAAGGCCGAAGAACTTGAGAAAGACCTCAAGGCCCAGGTTTCAAATCGTCTTTCTGAACGTGAAGAATCCTTTACGACCCCCGTGCTTGAACACCTTATGAAGGTCCTTCTCCTGCAGACAATCGACACCCAGTGGAAAGACCATCTCCTGTCGATTGACCACCTCAAAGAAGGGATTGGCATGCGCGCCTATGCGCAGAAAAACCCGAAACAGGAATACAAGCGTGAGGCATACGATCTTTTTATGGACATGATGGGACGTATCCGCCAGGAAGTGACTCAAAAGTTGTTCCTGGTTCAGCTGGCCCGTGAAGATGAGGTCGCCGAGATGGAAGCCGAACAACGTCGTCAGCGTCTCGCTCTTGCCAGGCAGGCGGGTCCGCAGCCGGCGGCGCAGAGCCCTGCCAAGCGTGAAGAGGACAAGGTGGGTCGCAATGACCCTTGTCCATGCGGTAGCGGTAAGAAATATAAAAAATGTTGCGGATGATTTTCTCATTGCATTGACTGGAGGGATGGCATGGCCACAGGCCCTGAAATAAATTGTTTCAGGCTGTTGCTTCTTGAAGAGAGCCCTGCAAGCCTGGCGATCATCCGGGATGTCTGGCCGGAGGCAGAGGTAACAGTAAGGGCCTTGTCCGACCCGCAGGGTCTGGCAGACCAGGTGTCACGTGAGAAGATTCAGGTGGTGTTCTGCGACCTGGTTGCTGCCGACTCGACCGGATTTTTAGCTATACAGAACATCCGGCGTGTTCATCCTCATCTTCCCCTGATCGCGGTACTCACCGAACCTGATCTGGCCTTGACCTTGCTGGCATTTCGTAACGGAGCCAGTGATGCTCTTGTTCGCCCCTTGGATCACGCTGTTGTTGCCGAGACTGGTCTGCGGCTGTCGCATCAGGGCGAATCAGACGCGCTTCAGGCCACTGCCCAACAGACGACCAGACGATCACTCGATGACCTTATTCTGCTCAAGGCCGTCGGGGAAACCACGAACAGTGCTCAGGATCTGCAAAAACTCCTGGATCGTATCGTCGACCTGATACAAAATGCTCTGGACGTCGATATCGTCTCCCTCATGCTTGTTGATGACGACGGGGTGCTGAAAATTCGTTCCTCGCGCGGGCTGCCTGAAGATGTACAGCACAGGGTGACGATTGCCCCGGGTGAAGGTGTGGCGGGGCATGTTATCGAACATGGCGAACCGGTTCTGATTGATGATCTTTCAACCGATGGACGTTTCCCGCCACGTGGTGGTGTTGTGCGCTATCGGACCGGTTCACTGCTTTCTGTGCCGATTCGGTATCAGCAACAGGTTATGGGGGTCCTGAATGTCAACAACAAGCGCACTGGTGAAGCGTTCAGCGGCGCGGACCAGGAGCTTTTACTGACAATTGGCCATCAAACTGCGCTGGCTATTGAAAATATGAAGCTGGTTGGCAGATTGCACGAGAAAAACCTGGAGGTTGAACGAGCCCATGCTGACCTGGTCAAGCTGCACCAGGATCGGACCCGTTTTGTCTGCAACCTTTCCCATGAGTTGAAGACACCCTTAACCTCAGTGCTCGGTTTTGCCGATTTGATGCACAACTTCTTTGAACAGATCGATTCATCAAGGCAACAGGAATACATCCAGAGAATTTACACCGAGGGGAAGCACCTGGAACAGCTGCTGACAGGAATGCTGCGGCTTTTTTCAATTGATTCGGGCAGCGAACATTGGCAGTGGCAGAATTTGTCACTGGAAAAAACCCTCGCAGATGTTTTGCTCAAATATAAGGCTAGAATTGAAGAGAAGGGATTGCAGGTCAAGCTACAACTGCCGAAAGATTTGCACGAGGTTTGGGGTGATCAGGACAAGCTGGAACTGTTGCTCGACGCCCTCGTCGATAATGCGGTAAAGTTTAACCGGCAGGATGGAGAACTGACTGTCAGTGGCGGCAACTTGACTCTGCACGAACAATCCTTGGTTTATCTGCAGGTGGCCAACCAAGGGCAAACGGTGCAGAGAGAGGATGCCGAGAGTATTTTCCAGGAATATTCGCAACTTGGCGAACTGGATGCCGGCAAACCCAGTGGCGTCGGTATCGGCCTGGCGACATGCCGTGCCATTCTCCGTCAGATGCAGGGTGATATTTTTCTCGAACCGAATGAGGGTGATGTAGAGGGAACTTCTATAGCGCTTCTTTTGCCTACGGGTCGTACTGAAATGGAGTCAAGCAATGGCTGAATCAACGTTTGTCGTCCCCAAGGGGTTTAAGGCAGCTGCATGCAGTGCCGGGATCAAGAAATCGGGGAAGCTCGACCTCGCCCTTATCTGTGCTGATCAGCCGGTTGAGTGTGCCGGGGTCTTTACCACCAACAAGGTTGTCGCTGCCCCGGTGAAAATCACTCAATCAAGGGTGAGCCAGGGGCTTTGCCAGGCCATTTTGGTCAATAGCGGTAACGCAAATGCCTGCACAGGTGAGCAGGGGCTTCTCGACGCCAGACGCAGTGCCGACATGGTGGCCGAAGCTCTTGATATCGCACCTGAATTTGTCGCTGTTTCATCAACCGGGGTCATCGGTGCCCCTCTGCCCATGCACTGTTTTGAAGGTCATGTGCCAACACTTTCCCGCATGCTTGGTGTTGACCAGTTCGACGGTGTGGCCAGGGCCATGATGACTACGGATGCATTCCCGAAGATTTGCAGTCGGTCAATTCATGTTGGCGGGCAGGAAGTCAGGATCCTGGGGCTTGCAAAGGGTGCAGGGATGATTCACCCCGACATGGCAACGATGCTGGCTTTTGTGATGACCGATGCCGTCCTGGCTGAGGGTTTACTGGATAGCTATCTCAAGCGGGCAGTCAACAGTTCCTTCAATCGCATAACGGTCGATAGGGATACGTCGACCAACGACATGGTTCTGCTGCTTGCCAGCGGTGCCGCGGCAAATGATGAAATCACAGCAGGTTCCGCCGAAGATGAACAGTTCGAGAAGGCGCTCACGGAGATTCTGCTGGAGTTGGCGAAAATGATTGCCCGGGATGGAGAAGGGGCAACGAAGCTGGTTCGTATTCAGATTGATGGCGCATTGAATGATGACGATGCCCTTGTTGCAGCGCGTAGTGTGGCCACATCGATGTTGGTAAAAACGGCCTTTTTCGGCGAAGACGCCAACTGGGGCCGGATCATTGCGGCTGTGGGCTACTCCGGTATAGAAATGGATCCCGATCTGGTCGGCATAAGCTTCGATCATGTAGCTATGGTGGAGAAAGGGCTCGGCCTTGGTAAGGAGCAGGAAGCTCTGGCCAGCGAAATTCTTAAAAAGCCCGAGTTCACTGTGAAGATCAGCCTCGGTATGGGTGACGGGAGTGCTTATTACTATACGTCAGATCTTTCCTATGATTATGTAAAGATCAACGCAGCGTATCGTACCTGATGCAACAGCCGGACTTGATGGAAAATCCTGCCCGATATATCGACCATACCTTGCTGAAAGCGGACTGCACTGCTGCTGAAATCTCCATGCTCTGTGAGGAAGCAGTGGAGTACGGATTCGCTTCCGTTTGTGTCCCGCCGGTTTATGTTGGTCGTGCACATGACCTTCTTTATGGCTCTGAAGTGGCCGTTTGTACCGTGGTCGGATTCCCCCTCGGTTACCAGACCTCTGCGGTCAAGGCGTTCGAGACGGCCAACGCTGTTGAGAAGGGAGCTGCAGAGATTGACATGGTGATCCATCTCGGCGCAGGACGTTCAGCAGATTACGCTTACATTGATGACGATGTCCGTCTCGTTGTCGAAGCTTCGGGGCCTGCCCTGGTCAAGGTCATTCTGGAATGTTGTCTGTATGAAGACGATGTGAAACGCAAGCTCGCTGAAGTCGTAATAGGCGCCGGTGCAGATTTCGTCAAGACATCAACGGGATTTGCTGCAACGGGTGCAACTATTGATGACGTTCAACTGCTTGCCGAGGTCGCTTCGGGACGGGCGGGCGTCAAGGCCGCAGGTGGAATTCGTGACTGGTCGACGTGCCAGGCGATGCTTGCCGCAGGTGCGACACGAATCGGCTCCAGCGCCGGCGTGACAATCATGCAGCAATGGCAGAAATACGCAGGGTTGACATGTCGATGACCAGGGGCAGGGTCGTATGGATCGTGCTGGACGGGGTTGGGCTAGGGGCCCTGCCGGATGCCCAGGCTTACGGTGACGACGGTGCTGCTACCTTGCCCCATGTCGCCGCAGCCTGTCATGGTTTGAAGCTGCCCAATATGCAGCGGCTTGGATTGGGTCACCTGGCTGCGATCGAGGGGGTTCCGCCGGTGCAGGCCCCTGCAGGTGCATACGGCAGGCTTGCAGAGAAGTCGGCCGGCAAAGATAGTATCATCGGTCATTGGGAACTCGCCGGTTTAGTCATAGATAAGCCTTTTGCGACCTACCCCCGAGGTTTCCCGTGTGAGTTGGTAGATGCTTTCGCCAGAATCGCCGGCGTATCGCCGCTCGGCAACGTTTCAGCAAGCGGTATCTCCATCCTGAAGGAGTATGGAGCGGAGCACCTCAGGACAGGTCGGCCGATTTTGTACACCAGTGTAGACTCTGTCTTCCAGATTGCGGTCCATGAAGATGTGCTGCCACCGGAAAAATTATACGAGCTGTGTCTGGCAGCCAAGAAACTGACCGATGCATACGGAATTGCTCGTGTCATAGCACGCCCCTTTGTCGGAGATGCCGTCGCCGGTTTTCGCCGTACGCCGCGTCGTAGGGATTTCCCGACACCACCGCCTTCACCAACACTCCTGGAAGGGTTGGCAGCAGCAGGTTACACGGTTGCTGCCGTCGGCAAAATCAATGACCTGTTCGCCGGTCGGGGCATTACCAAAAGCATTTCAACAATCGACAACCTGGATGGCATGAGCAAGATCGTCTCGGAGTTTGGCTGCCTGGAAAATGGCCTGTTGATGGCCAACCTCATCGATTTCGATATGGTTTACGGTCATCGTAAGGATTCAGAAGGGTTCGGGCGTGCCCTGGAGGATTTTGATGCCTGGTTGCCGCAGATCTACGATGCTCTGCAGCCTGAGGACCTTTTGGTGATCACTGCTGATCATGGTTGTGACCCGACGACACCGGGAACGGACCATACCCGGGAGTATGTGCCCTTGCTGATGTGGTCAAAAGAGATGCGAAAAGGAGTGTGCCTCTCCGACAGGCCGTCATTTGCTGATGTTGGCGCGACCCTGGCGGACTACTTTTCGGTTACATACAAGGGCGAAGGACAGAGCTTTTGGGAAATGCTGGCCTTGAATTGAGAGGTTCAGTCCTTCAGTTGTTCCTTGTTGAAGTCGGCCACTCCGTCGCAACTTGAAGAAACTTCTTTGAGGAAGTGCTCTTTGATGTAGTGCTGAAGCTGCTGTTCCTCTTTTTCTGTAAGCTTATCGAAACAAACCCCAAAGCCCTGAAAATAATTATTTTCGGCTTCAGGGCGGATCGAGTAGAGAACGGTCGACTGGACTTCGATTTCCTTGCCCTGGCCAAACAGCGGGAAGACGACGTTGACACGATCGCCCTTCTTTACTTTTGCTCCGGCTCTGAAGAAGAGTCCACGCATGCTGAGATTCAATACATCGGCAAGGATATATTCATCCTCTTCGATGCTGTACATCCCCGGAAGCCTCAATCGCAGCCTGAGGTTCTGCCGCGGATGTTTTTCCACCTGGCGCTGAATGAATGAAAAAAGTTCGAAAAGCTCAACTGGAACTTCAAGTGTTGCTGTGGGGTGCAGCTCTGAAGGCTCAGTCGATTCAGCTTTGAGGGAGATGACCGGAATGCCGCCAGAGGTCAATTTTTTGCGGGTTTTTGAGTCGATTGCCCGGTCCAGTGACGCAAGGACATCCTCACCCGCAATCAGCAGGCAGGGTTCACTTTCTTCGATAAAGGTCGAGACCTGGTCAGCATTGCGTGTTGATAGAACCCGATAACCCCAGTGTTTGAGGATGGGTTCGAGTGTGGCCAAAAGGTCTGCACGGTTATCTACGATAAGAATGCTTTTCATGGGCTCTTTATGTTTCTTGTTATAAGTCTAAACTGAAAATATGCTAAATTCCACTTCCTGTCATGATTGAATTGGATATGCAATTTATCGTATTTGCCGGTTAGAGCAAAGGAGAAAATCTCATGTTGCGCTTTCTGTTTGTTGCTTGTCTGCTCCTGGCGGTTATGTCTTCGGCCGATGTGTTGGCAATGGAAGTTGAAGATGTGGTTATTACGACCGCTGTTGTCGAACGTGAACCAATTGACCAGGTCGAAGTGTTCCCACGCCAAAACGGCAAGCTGTACTGCTTTACCCGTGTGGTCGGGTCTGAAAGCCCGACGTTTGTCTATCACCTCTGGTATCGGGGCGATGAGTTGATGTCCAAAGTGCAGTTGCCGGTCAATTCGTCAAACTGGAGGACATGGTCAGTAAAGCAGTTGCGTGAAGACTGGCCGGGACAATGGCGGGTTGAGATTCAGGACGATCAAGGGAGCACCCTAGGCCAGGTGAGATTCGAACTACGTTGACCGGGAAATGAAATAGATGCATTGAAAACAATACAGGCCGTCTGTTGATATCAGACGGCCTGTAGTATATCGTCCGGTCCGTGATTACTTCTTTTTCCCTTTACCCCTGGATGCGCGGGCTTTGGCAAGCTTTTCGCCCAACCCCTTGTCTATTGCCATCTGGCGACGCTTTTCAGAATAGCTTTTTGCGGCCAGGGATTGCGAGCGTGGAATGTCGAATTGCTTGCGATATTCCGTTGCCGTCATCTCGTGAGAAGTTTTCAGGTGCCGGGACAGGGTCTTGAATCCTTTGCCACAGATCATGCAGAAGATTTTGTCTTTACCGAAGGCTTTTTTACGTGTAACGACAGGTTCTTCTTCAGCTGTTTCCGANNGATTGTTGAGGACGTTGTAGACATCGTTCAACTCAGCAACGAGTTCATCCTTTGTCATATTTGTTGTTGATGCATGAGCTGCTACAATTTCAGCTGCCATTTCAAGTATAGTTGCCATAAATACCTCCGAGTATGTTTTTTTTTGATTGTATTTATATTTAAGTTTTTACTCAGCTATAGTAATACAAACATTTTGTGTATAATCAAGTAAAAATTGATCGTATATTTAAATTATAAAGTATCTTTTGCAATTATATGCGTTTCTTGTTGCCATAGTATATCTATACTGATCACTCATAAACTATTTGGAGTTGAGTTATGATCATTAGGGAAGTTATTGAATCTTCAGAGGCAACCACGCTCTGTGAGAATGCATGCAAGAGCCTTTCTTCAAGAGGCCGTGAGGTCACTGAAGACGCCTGCCCCGTGCGTACGATTTTTCAGGTTGACCGTGACAGGATTCTGCACAGCAAGGCGTTTCGCCGTTTGAAATACAAAACCCAGGTTTTCCTGGCGCCAGAAGGTGATCATTACCGGACTCGGTTAACTCATACTCTGGAGGTCAGCCAGGTCGCCAGGACCATGGCCAGGGCCTTGCGTCTCAATGAGGACCTGACCGAGGCGATTGCTCTTGGGCATGATTTGGGGCACACTCCTTTTGGTCATGCCGGAGAGCGGGTCCTGTCGGAACTTCTGCCGGACGGTTTTCATCACGTCAATCAAAGCTTGAGGGTTGTTGAACGACTCGAAAAGGACGGTGCTGGTCTCAATCTGTCATGGGAAGTCCGGGATGGTATCCTGCGCCATTCGAAGGGGCGGGGTGCTTTGCTCGGCAGGAGTCGTGCGGATCTCCCTGCTACGCTCGAAGGCCAGCTTGTCAGGCTGTCTGATGTTATCGCCTATGTTAACCACGACCTGGATGATGCCATCAGGGGCGGATTGATAAATAACAGCGATGTTCCTGCGGCATTGCGCGCCGCCCTTGGTGAAAAACACTCCCAGAGGCTGAATACGATGATAACGGATCTGATCGAGACAACCCTTGCTTCGGGATATGCCTCAGTACAGCTGTCACACCCTGTCGCTGAGCGTGTCACCGAACTGCGTGATTGGTTGCATGCCAATGTTTATCGGGCCCGGGCTGTAGAAGATGAGTTCCGTAAGGCCAGCCGGGTGTTGCGAGAACTATTTGGCTATTTTGTTGCCAACCCTGATGAGTTGGTTGCTTTTGGAGGCCGCAAATCGGCCGATGATGATATTAATACTGTGGTGACTGATTTTCTGGCCGGGATGACGGATCGTTATGCGATGAATCTCTACGAAAAACTCTTTTTCCCGCAGCCGTGGAAAGCCCTTTGAGGCGCTGGCGGTAAATGTCGGTTGACCTGCCGTGAAGCTTGACACCCAAGAAACCAATATGGTAGTTTTTTAGCGCCTTTACGGCTATTTGCCCGTTACTCCTGCTGTAGGCGTTTCGTGACTCGGACAAGGACAAATTGTCCCGTCAGGTGAGCCCTGCCGGAGTTTGTGGCAGACCAGCCGG
>JABAOE010021569.1_pt1 | contig 14884 bp, 12 predicted proteins | sample 7062141 | NCBI WGS metagenome assembly JABAOE01 (sample SAMN14538627, study PRJNA623070) | marine sediment metagenome | biome: marine biome [ENVO:00000428]; feature: marine pelagic biome [ENVO:01000023]; material: deep marine sediment [ENVO:00002113] | place: India: Gulf of Khambhat ... | reverse complement strand
GAAAAGATGAACATCACCCAGATCGAGGGGCAGTTCCCCCAGGCGCCTTTTGCGACCAGGGAAGAACGAGAAGAGTTCGTCAAGGACTGGATCCAGGTTCCGGATGAGAAGTTCAAGCAGATATTGCTCGACTGGGAGTTCCGCGGGGAGAACTCGATGCCTTATTACCCGACTGTCGATATGTGCTGTGATATCGTCGATTGGCAGGAGATGATGCATTACATCGATGATGCCCTTGGGCAGTGTGCAGGGTTGTCCTCTTTCCCGCTCAAACCGCCATACCATATCCACAATTATCCGAAGTTCATATCCTCTGGTGCGGGGATCGAGATGGACGAAGAGAAGCTGAAGCTGGCTGCCAAGCGCTACCGGACCCTGGTTCGGGCCATCAATATCCGCAGGGGTATGCGCCGCAAGGATGAAAAGCCACCGGAAAACCACTGGAAGAAACGTTTCCCGGAGCTTGAAGAGCAGTTGCTGGATGCCTATTACCAGCTCAAGGGCTGGAACAAAGACGGCATACCGACCAAGGAATCTCTGGAGGAGCTCGGGCTTGGGTACGTCAGCGAAGATTTCCTGCAGCGGGGAATTCTCACCGAGGGCGAAGAGGTTGCTGCTGACGCTTTGGTGACATCCGAAGAGGAGGCGTAAACAGTGGCTATGAAAAAGCAAACCAAAACCATCAAGACGATAAAGATCGACGTTGACAAATGCAATGGCTGCCGTGCCTGCGAGGTGATCTGTTCATCCTTCCATGCGATGCCGAAATACAGCAGCAACAACCCGGCGCGATCAAGAATCCGGGTCATTCATGAACCTCTGCGCGATGTCTATGTGCCTGTCTATGCCGGTGATTACGCCGTTGCCGAATGTGCCGGTCGCGACAAGTACGTCATCGACGGCAAGGAATACGACGAGTGCGCTTTCTGTCGGGCTGCCTGCCCGTCGCGGGAGGAATTCAAGGAACCCGATTCGGGGCTGCCCTTAAAGTGCGATATGTGTGAAGGAGAAGATGAGCCCTTGTGTGTCAAGTGGTGCCTGGTTGATGCTCTGACGCTCGAAGTGAGAGAGGAAGAGGTCGATGAACTGGATGCGCGTGGAGAAGAGATCGAATTCGAGGCAGGGCTGGAGTCTCTCGTCAACCGGTTTGGCATAGACAAGGTCGCAAACCTCGTCGAGCAGCTTTCCAAAAAGAAATAGAGCCCAGGGCTAAGGTGATAATGTGGACATTCTAACCCCAGAAAAAGAAATCATCGAGGTCATCAAGGAAAACGGTGGCGACTCTTTCAAGTTGTGCTATCAGTGTGGACGCTGCGATGCTGTCTGCCCCTGGAACCGGGTGCGCGACTTCAGTATGCGTAAAATCATACGTCAGGCGACCTTCGGCTTGACGGAGATCGACCAGGAAGAGATGTGGCGTTGTTCCACTTGCAAGACCTGCGTTGACAACTGCCCAAGAGGTGTTGACCAGATTACGGCCGGGGTTGCTCTGCGCAAGCTCGGTGCTGAATATGACGTTTATCCTGGCAACGTCGCTCCGATACAGACGGTTGTCGCCAATTTGACATCCGAAGGCAATTCCCTGGGCGGCGAGCGCGAGAAGCGCGCGGAATGGGCCAAAGGCCTGCCGGTTAAAACCTTTTCCGAAGGGATGGAGGTCCTCTATTTCACCGGCTGTTATTTAAGCTATGACCCGAGAATGCGTGATGTCGCGGCCGCTACGGCTGCTATCTTGAACAAGGCCGGTGTCGATTTCGGCATCCTTGGCTCAAGGGAAAGCTGTTGTGGTGAAAGTATCCGCAAGGCTGGTAATGAAGATCTGTTCCGGCGTCTTGCCAAGCAGAATATCAAGGAGTTCATCGATCATGGCGTGAAGAAGGTCGTGGTCTCTTCTCCGCACTGCTACCACAGCTTCAAAAACGAATACCCCGAGTTCATGGTCAATTTCGAGGTGGTTTTCATTACCGAGTATGTTAACGAGCTTGTCAGCCAAGGCAGGCTTGAACTCAAGCAAGAGTTCAACCGCAGAGTCACCTATCACGACCCCTGTTACCTGGGTCGTCATAACGATATCTACGAGGCGCCGCGCGCTCTCCTGCGACAGGTCCCGGGTCTGGAACTGAGCGAAATGGCCGATAACCGTGCAAGAAGCCTCTGCTGTGGCGGAGGTGGCGGTCGGATCTGGATGGAGACGCCCAAGGAGGATCGCTTCTCCGACTTGCGTGTTCGCCAGGCGGTCGATGCCGGCGCCGAAGTGCTGGTGACCTCTTGCCCCTATTGCATTACCAATTTTACCGATAGCGGACTGGACCTGGATGACGGTGCCTTGGAGATCAAGGATATCACCGAAATTATCCTTGCAGCGCTATAGATGAAGGACGTAGCCATGGACAGCAATCAAGTCGAACGGCAAGTTATAGATACTTCTGCTGACAACAAGGGAGATGTCCTGATCGTCGGTGGGGGGATCAGTGGTATCCAGGCCTCGCTTGACCTGGCAAATTCCGGTTTCCGGGTTTTTCTGGTCGACAAATCGCCGGCGCTCGGCGGCAAGATGGCGCAGCTGGACAAGACTTTTCCCAGCAACGACTGCTCCATGTGCATTGAATCACCGAAGTTCATCGAATGCGCACGAAATCCTAACATCGAGATCATCACCTATACCGAGGTCGACCGGGTGGATGGAGAGGTCGGCAACTTCAAGGTTACTCTGACGAAAAAGCCGCGCTACATCATCGAAGAGAAATGCACCGGCTGTAACATCTGTGTCGATTATTGCCCGGTCAAGATACCTGATCCATTCAATCAGGAGCTCTCGGAAAACAAATCGGTGCATATCTACTTTTCGCAGGCAGTCCCGCTGGTGACTTATGTCGACGAGGCGACCTGTCTTTACCTGCAGGAAGGCAAGTGCCAGATCTGCGTCGGCGTCTGCAAAACCAATGCGATTGATCTTCACCAGAAACCGGAGCAATTCGAACTGGAGGTGGGTGCGATTCTGCTCTCGCCCGGTTTCGATACCTTTGATCCGAAACTGCGCAACGATTTTGGCTACGGGGTGATGGAGAATGTCGTCACCAGCCTCGATTTCGAGCGCATCCTCTGTTCTACCGGACCCTACGAAGGCGAGGTGCGACGCCCCTCTGACCTCAGCCATCCGAAGAAGATCGCCTGGATCCAGTGTGTTGGCTCACGCCAGGTTATAGAAGGCGGCAACAGCTACTGTTCCGCGGTTTGCTGCACCTACACCCAGAAACAGGTGATTCTGGCCAAAGATCATGACAATGGCCTTGACGCCACCATCTTCCACAACGATATCCGTGCCTATGGTAAGGATTTCGAGCGATTTTACCAGCGTGCCGAGAGACTCGACGACGTTCGTTTCATACGCAGCTACGTCACCGTCGGCCGCGAGATTCCGGAGAGCAAGAACGTCACAATTCGCTATGCCACTGTCGATGACGGTGTCAAGGAAGAGGAATTCGATCTCGTCGTGCTCTCTGTTGGCCTGACCCCGCCGAAGGGATTTGAGAAGCTGGCAACGACCTTCGGTATAGAGCTCAATGAGCACGGTTTCAGTAAGGCCGATCCGCGCAATCCGATTGCAACCAACCGTGAAGGGGTCTTTGTCAGTGGTGCTTTCCAGGGGCCGATGGATATCCCCGAGGCTGTTGTGACCGCCAGCGGTGCCGATGCTCTGGTCGGTGTACTGCTTGACACGAGACGAGGCAAGCTCAGCAGGGAAAGGATTTATCCAGAGGAGAGAGACACCTCCGCAGAGGAGCCAAAGATCGGCGTGGTTGTCTGTCACTGTGGTGCCAATATCGGCCGGGTGGTCGACATCCCTGCGGTAGTCGAATATGCCTCGACCCTGCCTAACGTGACCTGGGCCGGTGAAAACCTGTTCGCCTGCTCGACCGAGAACGCCCAGCAGATCGCCGATGCGATCAAGGAAAAAGGGCTGAATCGTCTGGTGCTTGCCGCTTGTACGCCGCGGACCCACGAGCCGTTGTTCCGCGACACCTGTCGTGAGGCGGGGATCAATCAATATTTCTTCGAAATGGCGAATATCCGCGAACATTGCTCCTGGGTGCACTCCCGCGAGAAGGAGAGCGCCACCCAGAAATCGAAGGACATTATCCGCATGTCGGTTGCGCGCGCCGCCCACCTGGAGCCTCTGCAGGAATTCGACCTGCCGGTAAACAAGACCGCAGTGGTGGTCGGAGGCGGACTGGCTGGCATGACCAGCGCCCTGAACATGGCTGAACAGGGTTTCGAAGTTTATCTGGTCGAGAAGGATTCCGATCTGGGCGGGATGGCGAGAAGAATCCATTCTACCCTCGAGGGGATGGATGTTCAGGCTCACCTGACAGAGCTGATCCGCAAGGTTTATCGTCATCCGCTGATTCGCGTCGCTTGTGATTCAACGATTCTTGATGTCTCCGGTTACGTCGGCAATTTTGTCACCAAAATCAACAGTGAAGGACGCGAGCGGGAGATCTCTCACGGTATCGCTATCCTCGCTACCGGTGCACAAGAGCACTCCCCCGACGAATACCTTTACGGTGAAAATGAACAGGTCCTGACGCAGCTTGAACTGGAGGGGGAGATCGTCGCCGATACGGAAAGAGTACAAAACGCCCAGAGTGTCGTGATGATCCAGTGCGTCGGGTGTCGTAATGAAGATCGTAACTACTGCAGCCGTGTCTGTTGCGGTCAGTCGCTCAAGAACGCCCTGAAACTCAAGCAGCAGAATCCGGAGATCGACATTCACATTCTTTTCCGCGATATGCGCAGTTACGGCTTCAAGGAGGACTTCTACCGCGAAGCTGCTGAGCATGATATCAAGTTCGTCTGCTTCCAGCCCGATGACAAACCTGTCGTCACTGCCAGCGGCGGCGGCCTTACCGTCGTCGTCAGTGATCCTGTCCTGGGGCACAAGCTTGAGTTGGAGGCTGACCTGGTCGCCCTGGCGGCTGCGGTCGTGCCCGCCGAATCCAGTCGTGACCTGGCCCGCCTGTTCAAGGCGTCGCTTAACCCGGACGGGTTCTTTCAGGAGGCCCATGTCAAGCTGCGCCCGGTCGATTTTGCCGCGGATGGGGTTTTCCTCTGCGGCGCCGCCCAGTATCCCAAGTATATCAGCGAGACGATCAGCCAGGCCTACGGGGCTGCAGGCCGCGCCATCGGCATCCTCTCCGGCGATTCAGTCACCGCCTCGGGTGCTGTCTGCGATGTCAACGAGCATGACTGCGTTTCCTGCGGGGCTTGCATCACCGCCTGCACCTATGACGCCATCAGCTTTGTCGACACGCCACACGGCAAAAAAGCCCGGGTTGAACCGGTCCTTTGCAAGGGGGACGGGCTTTGCAACGCCAAGTGCCCGACCGGAGCGATTTATCTGAAGCACTACACGGATGACGAGATCTTCGCCCAGATTGACGGCGCGGTGCGTGACACTGAAGAAGTTCATTAAATCAACAATGATTAACCCGGAAGGGAGGTAAACATGGCTGCCGGATTCGAATATACGCCCAATGTCATCGGCTTCTTGTGCACTTGGTGAGCATACGGGGCTGCGGACCTGTCTGGAGTTTCCAGACAACAATATAGTACTGAGACAAAGATTATCCGGGTCATGTGTACCGGGCGGGTCGACCTCGAATTTGTCTTGCGCGCTCTTTCAAAAGGCGCGGACGGAGTCTTCATCGGCGGGTGCTGGCTGGGCGAATGCCATTATGTCACCGAAGGCAATTACGATGCCCTGTTCAACATGCATCTGGGTCGGAAACTGCTCGAGCGGGTCGGTATCAACCCAAAACGTTTACGGCTGGAGTGGATTGCTGCATCCGAAGGGACCCGTTACGCTGAGGTCATGAACGATTTCGGCAAGCAGTTGAAGGAAATGGGGCCTCTCGGCCAGAGCGAGGGATTGGACGCTGCAACCTTGAAGCGCAACCTGGCAGCCCTGACCAAGTTGCTGCCCTACGCCAAGCTGGTAGAGCGTGAACGCCTGCGCGTGCGATTTGCTACTGAGCAGGAGTACCAGGACTACTTTGATAGTGAAGAGTTCAATCGACTGTTCAAGGATCTGCTGGCTGATAAACTGGCGATCAGCCAGATCATGCTGCTCCTCAGAGGCAACCCTCTCTCAGCACGTGATATTTCCGAAGCGCTCGGGATTGAACCGAATGAAGTCTCAAGGCATCTCAGCAATTCGTCGCGGCTGGGGCTGATTCGTTTCGACGAGGATGAAAAAAGTTTTGCTCTCGCCTAGGATTTTCGCGGGCTACAGGTTTGTTGCCTGGTGGCCCATGAGGCGTCGGGCGAATATCGCAAATTAAAGGATGTGTGTATGGATATCGGGACAATAGATCAAATTATAGAAAAGCATGGTGCTGAAGCCGGTTCGCTGATCCAGATTCTGCTGGACATCCAGAACGAGGCCAACTGGCTGCCCAAGGAGGCGTTGGCGCGGGTCAGTGAGAAATTGTCGGTCCCGATGAGCCGTATCCAGCATATCACTACTTTTTACAAGACTTTCAGCCTGACGCCCAAAGGGCGACATGAAATTCATGTCTGCATGGGGACGGCCTGTCATGTCCGCGGCGCCCAGGATATTCTGGCCACGGTGGAGGAAGTTACCGGTGTCAAGCCCGGAGAAACAGATCCTGATCTTAATTTCAGCGTGGAAACGGTCAGCTGTCTCGGCTGCTGTGCATTGGGGCCGGTCATCGTTGTTGATGGTGAGTATCACGGCAACGTCGTGCAGGCTGAAACAGCCGAAGTCCTGAATAAATTGAAGCTGGCTGAAACAGCTGAAACCCTTGAAAAGTTAAAGCAGTCTGAGACGGCAGAGGTTGTGAACCTCTGCGCCTGTCAGTAAGGATTGATTATGCCTCAGATTAATACGCCCGCTGAATTGGAAACATACCGCCAGGAGATCCTCTCCTTGAGAGACCCGGCAAAACCCTGTATCACGTTGTGCTCCGGCAGTGCCTGTCATGCAACCGGAAGCAACAAGGTTGCCAATGCTATAGAGCAGGAAATTGAAAAACAGGGTATTGCAGCCGATGTAGATTTCAGAAGAACCGGCTGCCACGGATTCTGTGAGCAGGGCCCGATCGTAGTTATTTATCCCCAGGGGATCTGTTACCTCAAGGTTCAGCCGGAAGATATTGCCGAGATCGTTACTAAGACGATTCAGGAGCAGCAGGTCATCGAACGTCTGCTGTATGTCGATCCGAATACCGGCGAAAAGACAACCCTGGAAGAGGATATCCCCTTTTACAAGAACCAGGAGCGCCTGATATTAGGTTCCAATCTCAAGATCGATCCTAAAAACCTGGACGATTACATCGCCGTCGGCGGCTTTCAAGGGCTGGTGAAAGCTCTCTTCGAGATGACGTCGGAGCAGGTGATCGATGAAGTAAAGGCTGCCAAGCTGCGTGGACGAGGTGGTGCCGGTTTCCCTTCGGGGGTTAAGTGGGATTTTGCCCGTCAGGCGCCAGGTGAGCAAAAGTATGTTGTTGTCAATTGTGACGAGGGGGATCCGGGGGCCTACATGGATCGCTCGGTGATGGAAGGCAACCCCTTCGCCGTTCTCGAGGGACTGATGATCGGTGCCTACGCCATCGGTGCCAATGAGGGTTATGTCTACGTGCGCCAGGAATACCCGCTGGCGGTGGAAAATCTCGAAGTCGCTCTCAAGAAAGCTAAAGAATACGGCTTGCTCGGTAAGAACATCCTCGGCTCCGGCTTCGATTTTACCGTCAAGGTACATCGCGGTGCCGGCGCGTTCATCTGCGGCGAGGAGACCTCTTTGCTCAACTCCCTTGAAGGCAAGCCGGGCGAACCAAATGCCAGGCCGCCGTTTCCGGCAACCAAAGGCCTTTGGGGAAAACCGACCAATATCAACAATGTCGAGACCTGGGCCAATATCCCCCTGGTCATCAACAAAGGCGCAGCGTCTTTCAGTTCAATCGGGACTGAAGGGAGCAAGGGAACCAAGATTTTCTCTCTGGTTGGCAAGGTGAACAATACTGGCCTGGTCGAAGTGCCCATGGGAGCAAGCTTAAGAGATATCATTTTCAAGATCGGTGGCGGGGTCCCCGGCGGCAAGCAGTTCAAGGCGGTCCAGACCGGTGGCCCGTCAGGTGGCTGCCTCCCTGAAAGCATGCTCGACACCAAGGTTGACTTCGATGAACTGACAAAGGCCGGCGCCATGATGGGCTCGGGCGGCATGATCGTGATGGACGAGGACACCTGCATGGTTGATATTGCCCGCTATTTCCTCGAGTTCCTCAGCGATGAATCGTGCGGAAAATGTACTCCCTGTCGTGAGGGCATCCGGCAAATGCAGAAAATCCTGACCAATATGACCAAAGGCCTCGGCAAAGAGGGCGATATCGAGCTGTTGCAAGAGCTTGCCGAAGCAACCAAAGGTTCATCAATGTGTGCTTTGGGTAAAACAGCACCCAACCCGGTACTCAGTACTTTGACCCATTTCAGGGCCGAATATGAGGCACATATCGAGCAGCATAAATGTCCGGCACTCTCATGTAAGGAGTTGATTGCCTACTACATTGATCCGGACAAATGCAAGGGCTGTGGAGCCTGCTTCAGAATATGTCCGGCCGCAGCGATTGAGGGAGAAAAGAAGCAGGTCCATGTCGTAACACAGCATAAGTGCACCAAGTGCGGTGGCTGCCTTAAAGCTTGTCCTGCAGCCTTTGATGCAGTCCGAGTCCTTTCCGGTGAACCGGTTCCCGAACCTGCCGTTGCAGAAGCATAGGATATATTATTATGAGCGAAAAGAAATTGCAGATCGATGGAAAAGATATAGTCGCACAAGAGGGGATGACGATTCTCGAGGCGGCGCGCAGCGCGGGAATTGAAATCCCTACTGTCTGCGACCATAAGGACCTGTCGCCTTACGGGGCCTGTCGAATCTGCACCGTTGAGGCGGACGCTAACGAAAGGACCTCTCTTGTTGCAGCTTGTCAGCAGCCAGTTGAAAACGGCCTGATCGTTAGAACCAGAACTGAAAATGTGGACCGAATCCGCAAGGTTCTTCTGGAACAGATGCTGGCACATGCGCCCGATGCTGAACAGCTTGTGGCGTTGGCAGAAATCTATGGTGCGAACCGTGACCGGTTTGATAAAGAGGCTTCCTTCTGCATCCTGTGCGGTCTCTGCGTTCGCTACTGCGCCGAGATCAAACAGAAACACGCTATCGGCTTCTTTGACCGGGGTTCGAAACGAGAGATAGCTTTTATCCCGGATGTTGCTGTGCGGGAATGTTGGGATTGCAAAGAGTGCTTCCCGCTCTGTCCAACTTCGGCACTGCAGGCCGCTTACGTATTAACCGAGGCATTGCTCGAGCCACCCGAATCTTCACTGCCATCGTGTGGCGGTGGGTGCTCACGCTAGCTTGAACTTTGTACCCAGTGCATGCACAGAATGGTGACTGATGGAAGACCCTTCCACTCTAGAAATCATCCGCGTTAGTCAGGGGAAACGTGAGTTGGTCAAGCGCCAAATCGTAGAGGAATACCCCCTGCGTTTACGGGTTAACGAACGCGATCTGGCAACTCTTGTCTGTTCTCCTCATCAGCTCAACTTTCTGTTGGCAGGCTTTTTTCGACTTCAGGGCTTCATCAACGGCCTTGATGACATCCTCGCTATGGGTGTCTGCAACGATTTCGGATTAGCCGAAGTGAAACTCCGGCAGCAGCTGCCGGAACAACTGCAGCCCACCCTGACCTCCGGGTGTGGTTCTGGTACAGTCTATAACCTGCCTGATAATCTCCTGAATTATTCCCGGATGAAGTCACGTAGTTATCACTGCGATTCTTTATTTAGTTTGATGAAAGATTTGCAGGGTTTGGCCGAACAGTATCGCAGTCATGGCGGCATCCATTCAGCGGCTGTCGGAGACGAGAACGGCTTATTGCTTTATGCCGAGGATATAGGCCGCCACAATACCCTTGACCGGATCGCCGGTGAAGCTTTGTTTAAGGGCATTGTCCTGGAAGACAAGATGTTGGTTACCTCCGGGCGGATCTCTGCTGAGATGGTCGCCAAGGCTGCCCGGCTGGGTATCGGGCTGATTGCCTCACGGACCTCGCCTACTGACAAGGCTGTCGAACTTTGTGACCAAGCCGGAATTACTCTGGTCGGTTATCTTCGCGGCGGCAGCATGGACATTTACTGCCATGCGCATCAGCTGCAATTGTAGATATCCCGGATGGGAACCGGGTTCAGTCGAGATGACTGTTTCGGGTAAATGTTTGACTGATATTTTTTTAGAAAGACGTGGTTGCTACAAAGATATAAGGGGGTTTCTAACATGGCAAGATATACAGACGATCCCGTGAGGCATGTGGTCACCTTCCGCGTGAACCATGAGGAGAAAAAGCTGTTGGAGCATCTGGCCAAGCTGTCCGGCCGGACCGTTTCCGATTTTGTCAGACGGCACCTGGACTTGCTGAAAGAAGACGATAGCAATTGATGGCCTGTTTTCTGTTTGCGAATCCGCTGCTGTTCATAAAGCCAAGTCATGGCCGTATGTTATGAAGGGACGGGAACAATCAATGAAAGATCGTAAAGTACTGGTACCTCTTGACGGCTCTCCTATCTCAGCGCAAACCCTCAAAAGCCTTATAGAGATGAAGTCCAACCTCACATGTCCACTGACTCTGCTGCACGTTTTAGATCTCGATGCGCTTTCCCTCAGGGGCTTCGCAGAGCGTTCCATTCGTGAGATAGAAGAGCAGGCAAGAGAGAAGGCAAGACAGTTTATCACCGGTCTGCAGGATTTGTTCGCTGCAGCGGGTGTGCATGTTGACACTAGAGTTGAAGAAGGCCATGTCCGTGAGACTATTTGCAGAATCGCGGATAACGGTGAATACGATCTGCTTGTGATCGGCAAGCCTGCAGACGGTAAGTTGCGAAATCTTCTGCTGGATCAGGTTTCCAATCATGTCATTCATCACGTCAAGTGTCCTGTGCTTATAGTTTAGCTGATTTTACCGATAGCGGCCCGGAGCTCGGTCGAGGATTTGAAAATTATGACAAACCGGCAAATCGCCAGAGGCGGAGACTTCCTGCTGACAGAAGCAGTCAACAGAGACCTGTTCGTTCCGGAGGAGTTTTCCGCTGAACAGCGACAGATTGCAGAAACCACCGAAGCATTCGTGAATAACGAGCTGTTCCCGGACCTTGAACGCATGGAAGCAAGAGATTTTTCTCTGGTCGTCGAAAAAATGCGTCGTTGTGCTGAACTCGGGCTTTTCCTGGTCGACGTGCCGGAGGTTTTTGGCGGCCTGGAGCTCGACAAGGCGACCAGTATGCTCATCGCAGAGAAGCTGGGACCGACCGGCTCTTTTGCAATCACATGTACCGGGCAGACCGGAATCGGTTCGCTGCCTCTGATCTATTACGGCTCCGCAGCACAAAAAGATAAATACCTTGCAAAACTGACGACAGGAGAGTGGATCGGCGCCTACTGCCTGACTGAACCTGACTGTGGCAGCGACCCGCTGAGCGCCCGAACGACTGCGGTGCTTGCCGAGGACGGTTCCTGCTATCTCCTCAACGGTGTCAAGCAATTCATTACGAATGCCGCTTTTGCGGACCTCTTTACCGTTTTTGCAAAGATCGATGGTCAGCACTTCTCTGCGTTCCTTGTAGAGCGTGGCATGGCAGGCCTTTCCATCGGCGCAGAAGAGAAGAAGATGGGGCTTAAAGGGACCTCAACTGCTCAGGTTGTCCTTGATAACGTGCGGGTGCCGGTGGAGAACCTGCTCGGTGAAGCGGGGAAGGGTCACAAGATTGCCTTCAATGTCCTGAATATTGGCCGGTTGAAACTCTCTGCGACGGTGACAGGGGCGGCCAAGGGCGCATTTGCCGAGGCGGCTCGCTATGCCGTCGAGCGCAAGCAGTTCGGGCAATGCCTGGCAAGTTTTGGAGCGATCAGAGAGAAGCTTGCTGATATGGCTGGCGGTCTGTTTGCTGCTGAGTCGCTGCTCTACCGCGTTGCCGGATTGCTTGATAAGCGTATCAGCACCCTGGAACAAGGCGGAGACGATTACTACGAGCATTATCAAAAAGCCATCGAGGAATATGCCGGTGAATGTGCCATCGCAAAGGTCTTCTGCAGCAGCACTCTGGCCAGCGTGGCCGACGAAGCACTGCAGATTCATGGCGGATATGGGTACATCTCGGAGTATCCGGTCGAGCGGTACTATCGTGATGAGCGTATCAACCGGATTTTCGAAGGGACCAATGAAATCAACCGACTCCTGATCCCCACGCTGTTGTTCCGTCGGGCTGACTGCGGAGAGCTTGATCTCTGGGTACAGGTCACGGCGGAGAAAGCAAGGGCTCCTGGAATTGGAATCGGGGAACCTCCCGGAAGCGAGCTTTTCGGAGCGGAATATGATTTGCTGGCTAACCTCAAAAAGCTTTTTCTGCGGCTGCTGGGTGCCCTTGAGGAGGACAAGCGTGAACAGGAACTCCTGCTTGCCCTGGGTGACATGGTGATTACCATTTTTGCCCTGGAGAGCAGTGTTTTGCGTGCTGACAAAATTATGGCTGATGCCAGTGCAAGAAAAAAAGCTTTGTTACATTCAATTGTCCGGGTGGTTGCATTCGATGCAGCGGCCAAATTTCAAATGGCAGCGACCCGTTGTGCCGCGTATCGTTTCTCCGGCGCAGAACTCAGGGACCTGCATAGTTCCATTGCGCAACTCGGGGCATATCCAGTCATCGGGTTGCTGGACGCCAAGCGGCAGTTGGCCGATGCTGCTGCCGAGACGGGTGGATACTTGTTCTGATCATTTTGTAATCATCACGCAGAGGCATCATACCAGGAGGTAAACCGTGAACCCTGTTGAATTTGCAGCCATCGATTTTGCCCCACCACAAATCTCTGTCGAAGGTTCTCCCGAGGCCGGGTATATCTTTACCTCTACGGCGCCTTTGGAACCTTATCGAGAAAATCTTGGCCAGATGCTGAGATACTGGTCGGAGTCTGCCCCTGATCGTATTTTCCTCGGTGAACGGACACCTGATGGTGACTGGCGGCTATTGACTTACGCCGAAGTCGGACGTCTGGCGGATGCCATAGCCCAGGCTTTGCTCGACCGGAGATTGGGCCCCTATCGGCCAGTGATGATCCTCTCCGGCAATTCTGTGGATCACGCACTGCTGATGCTCGGTTGCTTCATTGCCGGGGTCCCGGTTGTCCCCGTCTCTGTGCCTTATTCTCTGATGAGCAAGGACTTCCTCAAGCTGCAATTCATATTCGAAGAGGTTTGCCCGGGGATGATCTATGTTGCCGATAGCGCACTGTTTGCCGAGCCACTGGCGAGTCTGAAGCTAGACGGTGTCGAAGTCGTCTCGGGACGGGGTTGCCTGGAACAGATCCCGACCACGAGCTTTGGCGAGCTGCTGGAAACACCCGTGACTGAAGCTGTGGAGCAATCCCTGTCACAGGTTGGCAAAAAAACGGTGGCAAAGATTCTTTATACTTCTGGGTCCACCGGCCAGCCCAAGGGCGTCATCAATACCCATGGCATGCTGTGTGCCAACCAGCAGATGCTTGCCCAGGTCTGGCCATTTACCAGCCAAACGCCCCCGGTCCTGGTCGACTGGCTGCCATGGAACCACACGTTTGGTGGTAATCATAATTTCAACCTGGTGCTTAATCAGGGCGGCACACTCTACATTGACGGCGGTAAGCCGGTGCCGGGACTGGTGGAACAGACGGTTGCGAACCTGGCCGAGATCTCGCCGACCATCTATTTCAACGTGCCGGTAGGTTACGCCATGCTCTTGCCTTATCTCGAGCAGGACAAGGCCCTGCGCGACAACTTCTTTAAAAACCTGCAGCTGATTTTCTATGCCGGGGCGGCGCTGCCCCAGGACCTCTGGGAACGCCTGGAACAGGTTGCCATACAGGCGACCGGGAAAAAGGTGATTATGACCTCATCCTGGGGGTCTACGGAAACATCGCCGTTGGCTACAGCAGCGCACTTCCCTCTGGACAAGGCCGGTGTTATAGGTGTCCCCTGTCCCGGTGTGACCTTGAAGATGCTGCCGAATGGCGGTGATTACGAGCTGCGCGTCAAGGGACCTAACGTGACGCCGGGATATTTCCGACGTCCGGATCTGACGGCGGCTGCCTTCGATGCAGAGGGCTACTACCTGATCGGAGATGCCGGCCGATTCGTCGATGCGGCTGACCCCGCAAAAGGGATCACCTTCGTCGGCCGGGTGGCCGAAGATTTCAAACTGATGAGCGGGACCTGGGTCAGGGTCGGCCTGTTGCGGGTGGCCGTCCTGGAAGCGACCGCTCCGCTTTTACAGTTTGCTCTGATCACTGGGCATGACCTTGAATATGTCGGTATCCTCGGTTGGCCCAACCTTGCGGCCTGCAGAAAGCTGTGCAAGGATCTTGCGGAGGACGCCCCCCCCGGGGCAGTGGTCAACCATCCTGATGTGCTCGCACATCTGCGCCAGGCATTGACGCGCTTCAATAATGGACAACCGGGCACTTCAACCAGGATTGGTCGGATCATGCTGATGGATGAGCCTCCCAACAGCGATGCTAACGAGATCACAGATAAGGGCTACATTAACCAGCGTGCGGCACTGCAGCGACGCTCGCATCTGGTCGACGAACTCTATGCCGAGCAGCCTGGCCCCGGTGTCATTGTCCTTTAATAGGCTTGCTAAAGAACGAAAGCGATATATGTCGGAAAGAAACCTTATGAGATTTACCGGAACCGATTCTTACGTAGCGACAGATGATCTCAACCTGGCAGTGAACGCTGCGATCACCCTGGGTCGTCCATTGTTGATCAAGGGGGAGCCCGGAACC
>JABAOE010014979.1_pt3 | contig 14888 bp, 16 predicted proteins | sample 7062141 | NCBI WGS metagenome assembly JABAOE01 (sample SAMN14538627, study PRJNA623070) | marine sediment metagenome | biome: marine biome [ENVO:00000428]; feature: marine pelagic biome [ENVO:01000023]; material: deep marine sediment [ENVO:00002113] | place: India: Gulf of Khambhat ... | reverse complement strand
GCGTCGTCGACGATGCGGCGCACGACGTCGAGCTCGGCCAGCTCGTCGCGCTCCCCCTGAACGACGGCGAACGGTTTGTCCAGCTTGGCGGCATCCGAGTAGTGGTAGTGCCGCGTCGCGATACCGATCGCGACGACGCCGCTGACGGACGGTTCGGTCAGCGCGAGTCGGATCGCGCAAAACGCGCCGAAGGAGAAGCCCACAACCACGAGGGGCAGGTGCGGGACGAGTCCACGCAGCCAGGCGGCCGCTGCGGCCATGTCGTCGACCTCGCCACGGCCCTCGTCGAACGCTCCCTCACTCTCCTCGACACCGCGAAAGTTGAAGCGCATCGACGTCCAACCCGCGCGGTTGAGCTCGCGATCGCTGTGAAAGATGACCGAGTTGTGCATCGTCCCGCCGTGTTGGGGGTGGGGATGCGCGATCACCACGACACCCTTCGGCGCGTCCGCCATGCGCACGGTCGCTTCGAGTCTTCCCACCGGGCCGGCGATCCACAGCTTTTTCGAGTCGCCCATGACGGCGAACTATCGGCATCGCGCGCGGACGTGTCAACTCATGTTGCCGAACGGGAACCGGGCGGTCACGTTGAGCCGCGCTCCGGAGAGATCGGCCATGCATGATCCCCGCATGATCGGTCGAGTCGCGGGGACGCTGTGGTTGGCGGCGTGGGTTGCCGTCCTCATCCTTCTCCTGCAGATCTGGTCCGGCCTCGGCGGGCTCGTCGACGAGCGGGTTCGCTGGTGGGCGCGGCTCGGCCTCGGCGCCGGACCGGTCCTCGGCTACACGGCCGGTGTAGTCGCTCGCGACATGGCGCGCTGGGGCAGCGGTCGATCGCATGCGTCACTGTTGCGTGTTTTTTGGCTGCCGGCGGCGCTCCTTGCTTGCGCGGCGATGCTGGTCACGACCGTCAACGATCGTCATGATGCCGCGCGTGCGACGCTGGGATGGCTGTGCGGCTACTGGGCCGGTTTCGATGCCGCGATCGCAGCCTGGCCGTTGGCCTGCGGCCGGCCGTATCGATTCGCGCGCGAGATGCCACCGGAACCCCGGCCCGAGGAACGAGATCCCCGCCGGTCGTGGTGGGTCTAGGTCGCCAGCCGCAGGACCTTGCGGGTGGCTCCCGATACGGGGTGCTCGTCGAGCCTGTCGAGTGCGACCCACGAGAGCAGTTCGGACCCGGTCGTCCGGCCGCGCCGCAGCGTCCCGGCGTGCACCTCGAGCTTCAATCGGCGATGCAGGATGCCGTGGGTCGCCCGTCCCAAGCAGGCGCCCAGCGCCACGTGGACCCGGTGTCGCTCTCCGAGGTGGCGTGTCAACGCCTCGCCCGCGAATCCGCCCCGCTCGAGCTCGACGGCAGGAAGATCCCAGCGACCTCGGAGCGGGTTCGTCTTGTCCGGCCGTTCGAGCAGCACCCTGTCGCCACGCCGAATCACGGCGACGCCGACCCGTACCGAGATCGACTTCCTGCGCGGCGTCGATGCGGGCAGGCTCTCGATGCGGTCGTGTGCCCGGGCCTGGCATGCCTTGCGAACCGGGCAGGCCGTGCATCGCGGCTCGCGCGGATGGCAGATCGTCGCACCGAGCTCCATCAACGCCTGGTTGAGGTCGCCCGGCGACGGGCCGCGAACCAGCTCGTCGGCGAGATCCCAGAGCCGTCGTTCCTCCGCGGCCTTTCCGAGCTCCGCACCGTCCACGCCGAACCAGCGTGCCAGCACGCGCCGCACGTTGCCGTCGAGGACCGGCTCCGGGCGGTCGAACGCGATGCTCGCGATCGCCCCGGCGGTGTAGCGCCCGACACCGGGAAGTGCCCGCAGCATCGCTGCATCGGCCGGCAACTTGCCGCCGTGCGTTCGTGCGAGTTCCCGTGCCGCGCGATGCAACGCGCGGGCGCGGCGGTAGTAGCCGAGACCGGTCCACTGCGCGAGCACTTCATCCTCCGCGGCAGCTGCCAGCGTCTCGACATTCGGGAAGCGACGAAGGAACGTTTCGTAGTAGGGGAGCACCGTGGCAACCTGGGTTTGCTGCAGCATGATCTCGGAGACCCAGATCGCATACGGATCGGTGCTGCGACGCCACGGAAGATCGCGCCTGTTGGCGCGATACCAACGCAGCAGCGAGCCGCGCTGCCGGCGTACGTTACTCGGCGGCATCCGGGGCGGGCCGCATCGAATCGATCCGCAGCCTCTCGACCGGGCGGCCGTTGAGCACATGCTCGCGGAACAGCTCGTCGCAATCGTCGACGGTCACGCCGCCGTACCAGACGGCCTCGGGGTAGACCACCAGCGTGACGCCGTGCTCACACTGGTCCAGGCAGCCGGCCTTGTTGATGCGCATGCGACCGCGTAGACCGGCCTCGAAGGCGAGGCGCTTCAACCGCGCCCGCACCTCGGTGGCGTTCTTGGAGGCGCAGCAACCCTTGGGGTTGTCGGGGTCCCGGGTGTTCTCGCAGACGAAGACGTGGCGTTCGAGCGGAGGCATGGGCGGGATTATACGGACTGGTGCTAGCATACGTCGCTTATTTCGAAGGGAGATCCGCCGATGCCAGCCACGACCCTGGAACGAGTCCAACAACGCGAGGCGAAGATCAAGGAAGCGATCGCCGGCCTCGGCGAAGCTCCCGATGTCGCGAAGTCGCGCGAGCTGGGCAAGCGGCTGCGTCGTGCCCAGCGCAAGCGTCGCGCCCTGACCGCTCAGGCCGAACGCATGGCCAAGGCCGAAGCAAAGGCCGCAGCGGCGAAGGCTGCGCCGGCTCCCGAGCCGGCCCCGGCCCCCGCGGCCGAAGAGGCTCCGGCGGAAGCTCCGGCGGAAGAGGCCCCGGCCGAAGAAGCTCCCGCCGAAGAGAAGCCCGCCGAGTAGGTCGTCAACGTGCCGATCTGGCGCCGGCGAGACTCCCAGCGTATCCAGCGCTGCGGCATCTTCTCACTCGACCGGGTGAGCTTCGAGCCGCCGGAAGGCGGCGACCCGCGCCCGTTCCACGTGCTCGACATGCCGGAGTGGATCAACGTGATCGCGTTGACCGACGACATGCGCGTACCGATGGTGCGGCAATACCGCTACGGGACCGAATCGCTCACCCTGGAGATCCCCGGCGGCATGTGCGATCCCGGCGAGGATCCGTTCGAGGCGGCCAGACGTGAGTTGAAGGAAGAAACGGGTTACGAATCGGACGACTGGAGCCCGCTCGGTTGGGTCCACCCCAACCCGTCGATCCAGAACAATCGTTGCCACACGTTTCTCGCCCAAAGCGCGAAGAAGACTTCGGAACCCGACCCGGATCCCAACGAACGCATCGTGCAGGAACTCGTCCCGCTTGAGCAAATCGCAGATCGAATTGCAGACGGTGAGATCACGCACGCCCTGGTGATCGCGGCGTTTCGGTTCTACGAGCAGGCCGAGGGCTAGAACTCGGTCTTCCTGCGCTGCAGGACCCGCGACAGGATCCAATCGACGAGCCGCGGCGACACCTTGTCCACCAACACCATGAAGTTACCCTCGAAAGAGAGCAGCATCTCGGGACGCGTCGAGGCCGCCATCTGCAGGATCGCGCGCGCGACCTTGATCGTCGGATGGCGCTTGGGCCGCTTCGGTCTGCGGTCCATCCCGACCCGTGCCGTGCGTTCCTGGAACTCGCTGACCGTCGACGAGGGGTAGACCGTGCCGAGCGTGACACCGGTACCGACAAGCTCCACGCGCAGCACGTCGGCAAGCCCGTCGAGCGCGAACTTGCTGGCGGAGTAGGCGGCGTAGTGCGGGATCCCGCGCTTGCCGACGACCGACGAGATCAGCAGGACGCGCCCGCTCCCACGCTCGATCATTCCGGGCACGAACGGCCGGACCGTGCGAACCACGCCGAACACGTTGGTATCGAACAGCTCGCGCCAGGCCTCCTCGCTGGTGTCGACGAAGTGGGCGTCGTGCCCGATTCCGGCGTTGGCGATCACGATGTCGGGTAGCCCGACCTCGCCGAGGATCCGGGTCACCATCGAGGCCATCGATCCGGCATCGGCCACATCGGCGACGACCGGCACGAAGTGGTCGGCGCCGATTTCGTCACGGACCTTGTTCAACCGCTCGAGGTTGCGCCCGGTACCGATCACGCGCGCACCCTGGCGCACGAATTCCTGCGCGGTGACCTTGCCGATCCCCGCCGACGCACCGGTGATCAGCACGAGTTTGTCCTGGAAACGCCCCATCTCGCGCCGCGATTATGGCACGAGAAAGCACTTCTGCTCGACGCGAACAATCAGAGGCGGTCCGGTTCGATTTCCCGGATGCGTGCGCGTCCATGCGTGCCGGAAACGATGAACTCGCGCACGACCGACGACGACAGGCGCGGTCGCTCGAGCTGCATCGAATGCTTCGTTTCGCGCAGGACGACCAGTCGCGCGTCGGGAAGCTGCGCCTGCAGCTTGTAACCCATCGAGAGCGGGAGCGTCTCGTCTCGAGCGCCCCAGACGATCAGGCACGGGACGGCCACGTTGCCGTAGTCCTCGACCAACTCCTCGATGCGCTCCCAGTCAGGCTTGCGCTCCTTGAGATCGAACGGAACGGCCTGCGCGAACTGTGCCTGGGCGGGCCGGCGGCTGTCGCGCTTCCTCAGGACGCGGACCATCTTGTGCGCCTCCTCTTGGGTCGCGACGCCGGGATCCACGTAGGCGTCCAGGGTGAACTGCGCGGCTTGGCTGCGCAGGATTCCGAACATCTTCGCCAGCCCGACCTTGGTCTTGCCCAGCTTCACGATCTCGACGACGGCCGGGTCGGCCTTCTCGACGGCGAAGTCGAGCGCGGCCATCAGGACGACGCGATCGATCAGGTCCATCACTTCGGCGAACTCCTCGCGCAGCTCGGGGGCTCCGGCGAGCCGTAGCACGATCGCCCCGCCAAGCGAGTGTCCGACGATCGTCAAGCGTGTGGTCGGTGTCTCGCGGCGCGCGATGAAGGTTCGCAGTGCCTGCAGCACGCGGCGCGCCTGGCGCGTCGGACCGTATCCTCCGGGGCCGAGCTCGACGGGGTCGAGCTTCTGGCTGTCGCCGGAGCCGAGCATGTCGATGAGCAGCAAGCGGTGGTCCTGGCCGAGATCGCCGACCATGAAGCGCCACGTGTCCCGGTTCGACAGCGCGCCATGGATCAAGACCACCAGGTGCGCTGGGTCGCCATCGCCGACCTCCTCGAGCGCCAGGCGCACCGATCGCCCGTCGCCCTCGTGCAGGTAGAGGTCGTAGTGCTCCCGCGGAAGTGCGTCGCCCGCGCACAACAGCTCGACCAGTCCCGGTACCTCGGTTTCGTGCGGCAGGTCGCGAAACTTGCCGGCAGCCGCCGGAGCCGTCGCAAGCACGCCGGCCAGCAGCACGATCAGCGCCGATCGTCCGACTAATTGTCCCTGTCTCATCGCGGCCTCCTTTCGGCGGTGAAGACCCGCTCTATCTCAAGGGACGGCATCCGCGAGAGAACCGAACGCGGCGACCCGCCGGTCCTGCCGGCCTTCGAGGGCGCGTGGGAGCGACCTCGCGTGCTACGCACCTTTCTTGCCTTGTTCTGGGTACTTTTCGGATCGTGAAACGGAGGGCGACGAGCGCTGCCGGATGCTATCGTCTCCCTTCCATGTGCCTACGCGGGCGCCCCGGGCCTGCCGCCGGCCGAAGGGGAGTCGTGATGCCTCGTTCCGACGGACGACCATCCAAGTCGAGTTCGACGCCCGCCAGGTTGGATCTGGTGCAATCTCTGACCGGTCTGGCGCTGGCGCTGTTCATGTGGACCCATCTGATCCTCGTCTCAAGCATCTTGCTCGGCCAGGACGCCATGCAGTTCGTGACCGACATGATGGAGGCCAAGTTCATCAACGGCGAGGGCTACCCCCTCATCGTCAGCCTCGTCGGGATCACGGTCGGCCTGCTGTTCATCGTCCACGCGGGCATCGCCCTGCGGAAGTTCCCCGCCTCCTGGAAACAGTACCGGGAACTGCGCAACCAGATGAGCATCCTTGATCACGCCGACACCCGGCACTGGTTCACGCAGTCGGTCACCGGGTTCGTGATGTTCTTTCTCGGCTCGGTGCACATCTACATCATGATCACGCAGCCCTCCAGCATCGGACCGCTGCTCTCGTCCCACCGCGTGTGGACCGACCTGATGTGGCCGCTGTACCTGGTGCTGCTCTTCGCCGTCGAGATCCACGCGGCACTCGGGATGTACCGGCTGGGCGTCAAGTGGGGCGTGTTCGACGGCAAGAACCCGGCGGTCACACGAAAGCGCATGAAGCTGGCCAAGAACCTGATGACCGTGTTCTTCCTGGCTCTCGGCCTGATGACGCTCGCGGCCTACATGAAGATCGGCTACGAGCACCGGGACCGTGCCGCGGAGCGCTACGTTGTCGGGCAACCGGCCGCCGCCGAGACGGCGCGAGGTGAGAGCCGATGAAGGTCGTCTACACGGATTCACTCGTCATCGGCGGCGGGCTGGCAGGACTCCGTATCGCGGTCGCGACCAAGGCCCGCGGGCTGGACACGATCGTGCTGTCGCTCGTCCCGGCCAAGCGCTCCCACTCGGCGGCCGCTCAGGGCGGGATGCAGGCCTCTCTCGCCGCCGTGATCAAAGGCGAGGGCGACAACGAAGACGTGCACTTCGCCGACACGGTCAAGGGCAGCGACTGGGGTTGCGACCAGGAAGTCGCGCGGATGTTCGCCAACACGGCCCCCAAGGCCGTTCGCGAGCTGTCTCTGTGGGGCGTGCCGTGGTCGCGCGTGCGCAAGGGCGACCGCGAGGTCGTGGTCAACGCCGAGCGCATCACCATCACCGAAAAAGAGGAAGCCCACGGTCTGATCACCGCGCGTGACTTCGGCGGCACGAAGAAGTGGCGCACGTGCTACACGGCCGACGGCACCGGTCACACGATGCTCTACGCGATGGACAACAAGGTCATCGAGGAGGGCATCCCGGTGCACGAGCGCAAGGAGGCCATCGCGCTGATGCACGATGGCGGAACCTGCCTCGGCGCGATCGTCCGCGACCTGATCACGGGCGAGCTGATCGCCTACGTGGCGCGCGCCACGACGATCTGCACCGGCGGCTACGGCCGGCTCTACGCGATCTCGACCAACTCGATCATCAGCGAGGGCATCGGCGCCGCGATCGCGTTGGAGACGGGGGTCGCGCCGTTGAGCAACATGGAGGCGGTGCAGTTCCACCCCACGGCGATCGTTCCGGTGGGCATCCTGACCACGGAGGGCTGCCGCGGGGACGGCGGCCTGCTGAAGGACGTCGACGGCTACCGCTTCATGCCCGACTACGAGCCGGGCAAGAAGGAGCTCGCCTCGCGCGACGTCGTCTCGCGACGGATGACCGAGCACATCCGCAAGGGCAAGGGCGTCCCGTCGCCCTACGGCCCGCACCTGTGGCTGGACATCACGCTGCTCGGCAGGGCGCACATCGAGAAGAACCTGCGCGAGGTCAAGGAGATCTGCGAGTACTTCCTGGGCATCGACCCGGTCGAGGAGTACATCCCGGTCCGCCCGACCCAGCACTACTCGATGGGCGGGATCCGCACCAAGCCGACCGGCGAGTCCGCGGCGCTTCGCGGCCTGTTTGCCGCGGGCGAGGCCTCCTGCTGGGACATGCACGGTTTCAACCGGCTGGGGGGCAACTCCGTGGCCGAGACGGTGGTCGCCGGGATGATCGTCGGCGAGTACGTCTCGGATTACTGCCAAGCCAACCCGATCGACATCCCGACGTCGGTGGTGCAGGGGTTCCTCGATCGCGAGCAGTCGCGGCTCCACGAGCTGATGGCGCGCACCGGCGGGGAAGACGTTTATGAGCTCAAGACCGCGATGCAGAAGATCATGATGGACAAGGTCGGTATCTTCAGGAATGGCCTCGACCTGGACAAGGCGGTCGACGAGCTGACCGAGCTGTGCCGGCGCAGCCGCAACATCGCGTTGCGGAACAAGAAGCTGCACTCGAATCCCGAGTTGGTCGAAGCGATCCGCGTGCCCAAGATGATCAAGCTGGCCCTGACCGTCGCGATGGGCGCGGCCGCCCGCACCGAGAGCCGTGGGGCGCACTCTAGAGAGGACTTCCCCGAGCGCAACGACCGCGATTGGCTCAAGCGAACGATGGCCTACTGGCGCGACGAGAACGCCGACCAGCCGACTCTGGAGTATGAAGACCAGGACATCTCGAAGATGGAGATGCCGCCGGGGTCGCGCGGCTACGGAAAGGACAACACGATCCATCACCCCGCTACGGAGGTCCGGGTCAACGAAATCGAACGTATCAAGCAGGAGATGGCGGGCGCCGACCGCTTCGAGATCCAGCAGGCGTTGATGCCCTACGAGCTGCCCGCCAAGTACCGCGGCAAGAACGAGCGTGTGGGAGTGGGATACGAATGAACCAGCCGAAAGAAGGCCGAACCCTCAAGTTCCACATCTTCAAGTACGATCCGCAGGATCCGAACGACGAGCCGCGGACGGAGACCTTCGAGGTCACCGAGGCTCCGGGGATGACGATCTTCATCGCGCTCAACCAGATCCGCGAGAAACAGGACCGCGCCCTGCAGTTCGACTTCGTCTGCCGCGCCGGCATCTGCGGAAGCTGCGGCATGATCATCAACGGCAAGGCCGACCTGGCCTGCCGCACGTTGACCTCCAAGTTCGAGAGCGGCGAGATCACGCTGTTGCCCCTGCCGGCGTTCGAGCTGATCGGGGACCTGTCGGTCAACACCGGCGAGTTCATGCGCGAGATGAGCGAGCGCGTGGGCACCTGGATCCACGACGAGAAGGCCGAGAACAGTGACCTGAAGGTCCTCGAAGAGCGCATGGACCCCGACCTGGCCGACGAGATCTACGAGCTGGACCGCTGCATCGAGTGCGGCTGCTGCGTGGCGGCCTGCGCCACCAAGCGCATGCGCGACAGCTTCCTGAGCGCCGTCGGCTTCATGAAGGTCGCGCGCTTCGAGCTGGACCCGCGGGACAAACGCGACCACGGGGACTGGTACGAGATCATCGGCAACGACGAGGGCGTCTTCGGCTGCATGAGCCTGATGGGCTGCCAGGACAACTGCCCCAAGGACCTGCCGCACCAGACCAAGATCGCGTACCTGCGGCGCAAGATGATCCGGGCGGGGATCTAGGTAGAAAAGCCGAGCCGGTTCATCTTCTTCGTGGACGCGACCCGAAGCCGCCGCCGAGGTTGCCGGAGGGACAGCGAGTCATCTCAAACCACCTCGAGACCTTTCTGGCCCGGACCTACGAACGGAACAGAACGGTTTCCCGTTTCGTTGAGAGAGAGTTCCGGCACTACCTGAAGCGTGGGATCTTCGCCCACGGATTCCTGCTCGTCCATTGCGACGCATCGGGCACGACCGGTTGGTGCCGTTTTCTTGCAAGGGTCGTGGCTTTTGCAGCTCCTGCGTCGGACGGCGGAAGGCCCACTACCACCGCCCGGGCGTCCGACCGTGTCTTTGAACCGGACTTCCAGAGTATGGAGCTGGTACTTGATGGAGCCCCGGTGCAGCCGGTTCGTCCCCGCAGGGTCTGTAGACAATTCAAGGTCGATAACCGCTCTTCCGACAACACCGGGGGTGGAAGGACAAACTCCATGGCTGTTACGGCTCCTGATCCTATCGCCCCGAGGAGTTCGCGCCGGAGTCCACCTTGCCCCTTTCGTTGTCGACCTCGGCCGGCAAAATGGAATACGTGATTCCCAAAACAAATCTGCAATTCATCCAGGAAGGTTTTCGACCCTTTTTCGCGAAGCACGATTAGGCCGAAATCAGTTCAGCAGGGATTCCAGATCGGCGCAGAAGACATCCGCGTTGGTGACCTGGTTGGAGGCTTTGGTGGGTGGTACGAAGTACCTCGCGTCGCCGCCCTGGCAGATGACGACCAGCCACCCTTCGGACTCGAGACCGGTCTCCGGTCGGCCCAGCCACGTAAGTACTCGTTCCGTGACGGCTCCCCCCTGGCTGTCCAGCTCGTCGATGAGTTGTTCGATGAAGGCCGTCCGCTCGATTCTCGGCGGGGTCGCGCCCACCGACGGCTCGACCTCGATGGCAAGGTGGCCCGACGGCAAAACGGGAATCGAACCGTCCGGCGATGTGCCGGTCAACTGGGCAGCCGGGACCGTCGCCAGGTACGCCGCGAGCACGACGGTTCGTCCAACCAGTTTTTCGTTGGAATGGGCGCCGAACTCCCGCTCCACCGTGCTAACCGTCAGGGCATGAAGCCAGGCGTTCTCGTCGAGGGAAGAAACCGGAATGGAAATCGGCTCGGCCCAGGCATCGAAGCGCCACCCGTGCGCGCCGTAGGTCGCCCGGGAAAGGCTTCCATCACCGGCCTGTGACGACCCTTCGAACGAGCTGCTGCTCGGCCGCTCCTGCTTGACGAGCTGGACGCCAGGCGGACGCTCCGGGAGCCAGCGGGCGTCCCGTGTGTCGAGTGTGATCACGTCGGCGTGCTCGACCACCCATTCACGCAACAAGCTGGGGGAGGACAGCGTGCGAAAAACCTCGGCATGCGCTCCCTCGGTAGCCGCCTTGATCCCGTCGCAAACCGTGGTCGGCGACTGCGCGAATCGTGTTGCGCCGGCACTTACCAAGCCATCTCCATCCACGTGGCGGGTGAAGCGCACCGTCATCGGCCTCGTCCCGTCGGCAAAGAAGCAAGCCCAGGACGGCAAGATTGCTCGAGTCGAAAGCGCCGCCCTGTCAAACGGCGCCCGCATCGGTCCCAGCCCGGCAAACGGTTTGTCGAAGGCGTCCGCTGGCAGCCCCCGCAATGTACGCTCGAGCTCCTCTCCGAACCCAGCGCGATCCTCGTCGTCGAAATGCGTCGCGAGGTAGATCGTCCCGGCCGGTTCTTCAGTCGCCACAGGCGAGTCGCGTTTGACTTCCTGTCCGACCGAGAAGAAGTCGATTCTCAGAACCTCATCGTAGGTGCTTTCCTCGACGCATCCGCCCGGGTCCTCTTTACAGGGGAGAAGGACCTGCAATTGCGTGCCGTAGGCGCGGCGAAGCTCGATGCGCCCCACACGCTCCTCCAAGACTTGGGCGCTGCGATAAAGCACGTCGGATCGCGCCGGCGAGGCGCCGACCAACAAAAGAATCGCCGCCGCCGCGGAGACGATCGTTCTCACCGAGGGGCCGCCTGGTACGATGGACGGTCGCGTGATCGCACGAGCCTAGGATAATACCGCGAAAGAAAAAGCGCCCGCCGCACGTCCGCTAACACAGACGTAACGGCGGGCGAGCCATCGATGCGACCTTACGGTTTTTTGCAGGCTGCGTCCGCGTCACAATCCGGATCGTCACAGTCGACGAGCCCGTCGCAGTCCTCGTCACTGCCGCTGTCGCACACTTCTCCTTTCGGATCCGGAACGCATTCGTCGCAAGACCCTCCGCCGAACGACGCTGCGGTGTGGGAGATAGACTTGCAGTCCCTTCCCGTTCCGCCGCCAGCGATCGTCGCCGAGGTGCAGCAACCATCCGAACCCAGGGTCCAGCTGACCGTGTAGCACCCGTCGTTGTAGTTCACGCCACAGTCGACGGGTATTATGCTTCGACCGGCCTTGATGCAAACCGAGGTGAGGGAATCGTCGAGGGGCGCGATGTACGTGACCGCGCCCGACCCTTCGACCTTTACGTCGCCTTCGCAGCCGGAACCCCCTTGCGCGTGGGCGGAGCCCGTGAAGGTGTGCGCCACCAATAGAACTCCCACGATCACGGCCAGCATGGCCGGGAGTGCAAAGCGACCTATTCTTTTTCGTCTCATTCGTGAACCTCCCTTGTTACTTCCTGCAGGCGCAGGAACCTCGTGCCTTTCGAGCAAATATACGTCCCCCGGAGCCGTTTGGGTGAAAAAATTTCCCGGCAGACGAAATACGGCAGCGAACCTGATAGGCATGCCCGTAGCCGAGCGTCCCGCTCCCACACGCTGCGGGTCCGACTCGAAAAGGCGCCTCGGGACCGTCTCAAGATCCTCTTTAACTTACATAATGTAGAGTTACCAGGCCTTGAATCGAAACACCGGACTTCGAACTGTCGCAGAATCGTCGCGTTCGGAAGACGCATGCTGTCAGGCTGGGTCTCCTCTACTGTCTCGGATGGGGCTTTTTGGTCGTGCCCTACGCGACCGTGCTCTATTTCCAGACCGGGCAAGGGCCCCTGACTCAGCACTTCAGCGAGCCGACATCCGGTCCTCGTGCACTTCCTCCGGCAGTAGAGGCCGAGATCCAGGCGATCGAGCAGCGAGAGACTCCCACCTACCAGGACATACTCGAAAAGCGCCGAGCCCTTCGCAAGCTCCTGCCCGACAGTACGCTGATGTACTCGGCCGTAGTTGAAACAGGGGAGGCGCATCGAGGGTGGGTAGACTCGCTGTCATCTCCGCTCGAAAGCTCCGCACGGACTCTCTCTCGAGGCAGCAAGAACCTGGGTTTTCTCGAACAGGGGGTTGGACGGGCAGTCTTGGGTCTTCTTGTGCTCAGCCTGGCGTCCGGACTCGTCCCTCCGTCTGATCTCCGAGTGGACACCAAGAGGATCCTTATCTCGAGCTTCGTGGTCTTCTACCTCTTGTGTNNNNGGGGCTTCTACCTGATCACCGCAGACGAGGCAGGAGGCCGGGAGAAGGTATTGGAAGTCTGATCCTGCGCCGTTAGAAGCAATCTCGGGGCTTGCCCCTTGTCTTTCCTATCCTCGGGAGGGCGGGGGCCCTCAACGGGACACGCCCGCGTGACCACCGTTGTCGGCTCGTAGCTTCCGCCAGACCGCGACCAGCGCCTCGGCTGTCGCTTCCGGATCGTGCCGGAGCTTCGGTCCCGGTCCGACCAGGTTCCCCTCGTGGACCGGCAGCCCGTTGAGACTGTCGGGCCAGTCCAGGATGGTGGAGCCTTCCGACTCGTAGCGGGCGACGGTCGCCGCGTCGATCTCGCCGCGGTGGACCAGGACGGCCTCCACGCAACCCTCGCCGGCGTGTGCCTCGATCGCGCGGAGGTGTGCCGCGGCATCGAGCCGCGCGGTCTCGCCCGGCTCACCGACGAGGTTGGCCACCCAGATCACGACCCCGCGCGTCTCTCGCAGTGCGTCCGCGATGCCCTGCACGAGCAGATTGGGAAGCACGCTCGTGAACAGGCTGCCCGGCCCGAGCACGACGATATCCGCGCCGCGGATGGCCTCGAGAACACCCGGAGTCGGCCCAACAGGGCCGGGTGTCAAACGAATCCGGAGAATCTCCTTTCCGCTCGTCGCGATTTTCGTCTCCCCCGCCACGAGCGTACCGTCTTCCATCGTGGCCTCGAGGCTGACCGAGTCGAGCGTCGCCGGGAGGATCCGGCCGCAGACGCGAAGCACCCGGCTCGAGAGCTCGACCGCCTCCAGGAAACAACCGGTTCGCTCCGCCAGTGCCGCCAGGATCAGGTTGCCCACGGTGTGCCCGCGGAGGTCCTCGGCGCCCCCGTAGCGGTACTGGAACAGCTGTGCCACGAGATCTTCTTCTGCGGCCAGGGCGACCAGGCAGTTCCTCAGGTCCCCCGGGGGCGGAAGCCCGCGGGTCCGGCGTAATCTCCCAGAGCTGCCTCCGTCGTCCGTCATGGCGACGATCGCGGTGGCCTCCTCCAACTGGCCGCGGTTCAGCAACAAGCGCAGCCCGCGAAGCACGTTCGGTAGCCCCGTTCCACCCCCGAGTGCCACGACGCTGCGGGGGTGATTCTCAGCGCTCGAGGCGTGTGTATCGACGCCCATTTGGGTGATATCGACTCTCCGTGCCTCGATGTCAAGCCGGATAAGGAAGTCGATTCTTGAACACCGGGAAGCCTTCCCCGACTGGATCCGTCGTGCTAAGACAGGCATCCCTCGAAGCCGTCGCGGGACCCTCTGCAGTTCACATCCTGTCGAGCTACCAGACCTCGCCGTTATCTCCGACGGCCAGGAGGAGGAAGCGGCGGTGGCCTGGGCGGGCGAGGCGAGAATCCACGAATCACCCGAGAGAGATCCCGGGCAATCCGATGAACAGGCCATCAACATCCTCACCAACCTTTGCAGGCTGGCGGCAGAATCCTTCGGAGAGGAACAGAAACCCGTCTTCGGCGACTACATCCTGGATCAGCCTCCAACTGCGCCGCTTTGAACCTTCGTAACCTCCATGTCATGAACAGGTTGGGCTGTGCTGGCGGTCTGCTCCATTCGCCGGCGTACCACAACGAACTTGAAAATCTTTGTAACCATCGGGCGGGTTCGAGCGTCTCAATAGGCACAGTTGGGAAAAAGCCTGAACGGAGGTACCCATGCGATCATCGACGTGGACCGGCTTAATCATCCTACTCGTTGCGTTCGCGCCATCGGCTTGGTCACAGCCCAGTGCGGTGTGTCACTTCGCCGAGGTCCCCGGCCCCATCGTTCTACCCGACAACTCGTTGAAGCAAGCCGGTGGGCTCCAGGTGTGCCTCACTCAAATGTATTCCCCGTCGGCGGGATTGCATCGCGTCTCCGTCGACGGCCGCGTCGCCGGTATGTACGTGAGTCGCCAGGTGAGCGAAGCCGAGGTGCAGGACGACGATCGGCCCTACTTCGTCTTCGCGCGCCTCGCCGACGGCTCCTACGAGCTGCAAGCTTACGGCTGGTCCGACGGAGCGAAGCAGATCACGTTCGCGATGCGGCCCGTGAGCGTTCGCTCGCACTGGCAGCTGCTCAGTCAGACGAAATTTGATTCGAATGACGGTGCCGAGCCGCGGAACGCGAACATCTACGTGATGGCGTCGGCAGCCAGCAGCCACTGACAGCCTTGATCTTCGCTCGAGGGGAGGGCTCGTCCTCGACCTCGAGGCGAAACTACTCCCCGATGATCTTTACCATCACGCGCTTCTTGCGCCGGCCGTCGAACTCGCCGTAGAAGATCTGC